>Ga0255347_1002939_pt1 | contig 23036 bp, 22 predicted proteins | sample wastewater_treat_2_FD_192479 | JGI IMG/M metagenome (GOLD analysis project Ga0255347, IMG submission 192479) | Wastewater microbial communities from Lulu Island WWTP, Vancouver, Canada - plant24 | ecosystem: Engineered > WWTP > Wastewater > Unclassified | place: Canada: Vancouver, British...
TGAAAGCCAGCGCCCGTTCGTGGAGCGGCATGTCCCGCACGAGAGGGTACGGCGCATCTTTTTGGGTGTGGATATAGCCTTTTTCCGTCCGCCGGCAACGCGAAATCCGGCAGGCGATAAATTTCGGCTGTTGTTGATGGGCAACACCGAGCGGGATCACGAGTTTGCGGCCCAAATCGCCGCTAAATTGCTGGCCGACCGCTTCGAGTGGCGGATTCGGACAGACTCCCATGAAAAATCCCATTATCAGGACATTCCTTGCGTTACTCTGTTGCCCCGGTTGTCAGATGAGGATTTTCTGAAAGAATATCAACAGGCCGATGTTTTGGTCATGCCGATGCTCGACAGCGCGGCCAATGACGGTATTTTGGAAAGTATGGCCTGTGGGACGCCCGTCATGACCAATCGAACCGGCGGAAGTCCGGAATATGTGGCTTCGGACTGCAATTTTTTGATGAATAATGCCCGAAATGTGGACGAATGGGTTGAAAAATTGCTCGAACTGGAGAAAAACCGGGAAATTACCGAAAAAATGCGTCCGAAAACCCGTTTGTGGGCTGAAAACTTCGATTGGAAGCTCATTGCCGAACAATATCGCGCCATGTATCGGGAAGTTCTGGCGCGAGGATGATTTTTTCACACAAAATGCCCAAAAATTCAAAAAATAGTGATAATTGGCGCAAAATGGAACGTTGGCGGTACATTTTGATGGATTTTGCCGGTCGTTGCTGGTTGGGGCGGCGCGGACCGGGGAAGGGGATTGCGGTCGTCTCGTCCGGCCATTTGGGCGATATTTTGCACGCGGTGCCGATGTTGAAGGCCATTCGCGCCCAAAATCCTCAAAAACAGCTTTTTTGGCTGGTTGGGCCGTGGAGCGAGCCTCTCGCGCGCCGATATGCTCATTATGTGGATAAAATCATCATTTTGGGTCCCAACTTGCCTCCTCTTACCCGCGGAAAGGCCGTTTGGCGTCAACATGCGCTCAAACAGTGGCAAATGGCCCTGAAATTACGCAAAAATGGCATAGAAACGCTGATTGCCCCCCTCAATGGGTTTGGCCGTTTTTTGGCGAATGCGATTCAGCCCAACCGTTGGATTGGCATTGGTGAGCGCCGTCCGCCTCGCGTGAGGCGCGGAATCCAAACCGTGGTTCAGCCCTATGAAAAGGACCGCTACGAGGCAGATGCCTTGTGTGGTTTGCTGGAGCCGCTGGGCATTGAAGTCCGCGCCGACCGACTGGAATATGCGGTGACTCCAGAGGAACGCCAAGCCGCGAGTGAGTTTTTGAGGACGGAAGCCGTTGATTTGACCCGCCCCTTGGCGCTATTTGCGCCGGGATCGGGCTGGAGTGGCAAAAACTGGCTTCCCGAACGATTTGGAGCCGTGGCGGAGTGGTTGGCGGCTGCAAAAGGCTTCCAAATTGCCTGGGTTGGCTCGCCTAATGAAGTAGCGCTGGTTCCGGCGTCCCGTTCCGGCGACTGGAATTGGGTCGGAAAGACGTCGCTTTCGCTTTTGGCTGGAATCATGGCCCGCGCGCAGCTTTTTGTCGGCAACGATAGCGGTTTGCTGCACTTTGCCGCCGCGCTGGATGTGCCCACCGTATCCATTTGGGGGCCGACGAGCCCCGGCAAATGGGGGCCCAAAGGCGACCTTCACCGTTCCATCCGCAAGATGGAGCGTTGCGCGGATTGCATCTACTGGGATTACCGCGAAACCTGCCGCCACGACCACGCCTGCATGAAAGCCGTGGAGGTTGCGGAAGTCAAAACTGTGCTGGATAACTTGTTGACCAGTTGTTGTAGTAACCAACAGGAGTGCTAAGCCGTGGAGATTGCCTGTGGGGCCATCAAGGAGATAAGCCGAGCGGAAGTGGCTAATCAAAACAATGTGCGTTTTATGGCCATTTCTGATACGTTGCGGTTCGGCTGGCCGATGAGAGTGACAAAAGGAGTGGAAAGATGAGTTCTCCGCGTATGCTATCCATCTTGATGCCCATCTATAATGAGCGGGCTTATCTGAGGCGGGTGTTGGAACGAATTCTGGCGGTGCCTTTGCCGGAAAATATGGCACGGGAAATCGTTGCCGTAGATGATGCGTCAACGGATGGGTCCCGCGAATATCTGCGGGAACTTGCGGCGCAATATCCGGGGGTGGTTCGGGATTTCTATCAGGAGAAAAACCAGGGCAAAGGGGCGGCTATTCGCCGAGCGATTCAGGAGATGCGCGGCGACATCGCCATCATTCAGGATGCCGATTTGGAATATGATCCGTACGAATATGAGCGAGTGCTGGAGCCGATCCTGCAACATGGCGCGGACGTGGTTTATGGCTCTCGTTTCGCGGGGAGGCAGCAGCGGCGAATTTTGAATTTTCACCATGAGCTGGGGAATCGGTTTCTGACCTTCTGCTCCAATTGGTTCACCGGACTCAACCTGTCGGACATGGAAACCTGTTACAAGGCGTTTCGGGGCGATTTGCTGAAATCCATCCCGTTGCGTTCCTGTCGTTTTGGGATTGAGCCGGAAATCACGGCAAAAATCGCGAAGCGGAATGCTGTTATTTATGAAGTTCCTATCAGCTATTACGGGCGGGGCTATGCGGAGGGCAAAAAAATCGGCTGGAAGGACGGGTTTTCAGCGCTGTGGACCATTGTGAAGTTTTGGGTGGTGGATGATTGCTTTGATGAGAAGAATGACCATGCCATTCTTCATGTCATGGCGCATGCCCGGCGGTATGCGAAATGGCAAGTGGCGGCCTTTCTGCCCGATATGGGGCAACGAATTCTGGAGATCGGTTCAGGTATCGGTAATATCAGCCGCTTGCTACCCAAGCGGGAGCATTTGACGGTGTCGGACTGTAGCGAGGAATGTCTGGAAGTATTGCAATCGGCCTTTGAAGGAAACGAACTGGTTGGTGTGGAGAAATTTGATCTCGCCAGCGATGAGGGTGTGGAACGCTTGCGTGGGGCAGGGTATGACACCGTTGTCTGCTTGAATGTTTTGGAGCGCATGGAGGACGATGCCGCCGCGCTGCAGCGGGTACGGAGCATTTTGCAACCTGGCGGGAGACTTTTGCTTTTGGTTCCGCAAGGGGAGCGGCTGTTCGGCTCGTATGACCGGCTGATTGGGCGTCATCGGCGCTATGAACAAGAGGGCCTGCGCGAGAAGTTGGAGGCGGCAGGATTTCGTGTTAGGCGCATTCAGGGATTCAACCGCGTGGGTGCGTTGGGCTGGTGGTTGAGTTCCGTGGTTTTCCAGCGGAGACAAATCGGGCGCTTTCAATTGAAGTTCTTCGATATGATGGTGCCGGTTTTGAGGCGAATAGATGGCTGTCTGCCCACTTCGGGGCTGTCGCTGATTGCGGTGGCCGAAGCCCGATGATGGTGCGTTTGCGGGGCAGGCCGGGGCCGTAATGGATCGGTTGAGTTATTTTCTGCGGCGGGTGTTGCTGATGGCGCCCACGTTTGTGGGGATTACGCTGGTGTGTTTTGCGTTGTGCCAGGTGGTGCCGGGCGGGCCGGTGGAGCAGGCGTTGGCGAGTATGCGCGGAATGGGAGCGGGGGAGGCGGGGCGCAGTCCGCATGCGGGGGCGGCCATTTCGCCCGAGCAGCGCAAGGCGCTGGAGGCGCATTTCGGTTTCGACAAGCCGGTGTTGCAGCGCTACTGGACGTGGCTGGCGCGCGATAAAATGGGGTTGGCGGCGCGGTCGTATAAGTATCCCAACAAGACTGTGGGGCAGTTGATTGCGGATCGGTTCCGCATTTCGCTGGTGTTCGGGATTAGCGGGTTTGTGCTGACTTATTTAATTTGCATTCCGCTGGGAATTGCCAAGGCGTTGCGGCATGGGAGTGTTTTTGATGCCGTGAGCAGTATCATTGTCTTTGCAGGTTATGCGATTCCGGCGTTTGCGTTTGGCATGTTGTTGAAAATGCTGTTTGCCGGAACGGGCGATGGATTTTGGGATATTTTGCCTGCGGCGGGGGTGGTGTCCGTGAATTATGAGCTATTATCGCCGTGGGGGAAATTCAAGGATTTGGTGGCTCATTTTATTTTGCCGGTGTCCTGTTATGTCGTCGGCAATTTTGCTGTTTTGACGCTTTTGATGAAGAATTCGCTACTGGAGCAGATTGGTCAGGATTATGTGCGGACGGTGCTGGCGAAGGGGGGGAGTCTGCGGCGGGCGGTGTGGTTTCATGCGTTGCGCAATGCGTTGATTCCGATTGCCACCGGGTTCGGCGGGGTGTTGGGCATTTTGTTCGCGGGTTCCGTGTTGATTGAAAAGGTGTTCGAAATTCCGGGGATGGGGCTTTTGAGTTTGGATGCCATCGTTGGCCGGGACTACATGGTGTTTATGGGCATTTTGGCGGTCACGTCCGTGCTGGGGCTGCTGGGGCGCTTGCTGTCGGACGCTTGCTATTTGCTGATTGATCCGCGGATTCAGTTTGATTGAGGGGGGGGCTGACTGACGCATGAAATGGTCTTTCCATCCGGTAACGCGGCAACGGTGGGCGCGGTTTCGCGCGCTACGGCGGGGATGGTGGTCGTTCTGGTTTTTATTGGTCGCGTTGGGAATCAGTTTGCTGGCCGAATGGATTGCGAATGACAAGCCTTTGTGGGTGCGGTTTGAGGGGCACAACTATTTCCCAGTGGTGAAGTTTTATCCGGAAGATGTGTTTGCTAAAAATGGGCGGTTGACTCGTCCGGATTACAAGGCGCTGGCCGCGAGTGCCGCGTTTGCGCCGGACTCGGCGAATTGGATGGTGTGGCCCCTGATTCGCAGCGGCCCGTTGGAGAGTGCGCGGCCGGAAGATATTCAGTTGCCGGATACGGTCACGGTGACCGCCATGCCCCAGACGCGAGTGGCGGCGGCGGATGTGGGCGGCGATGGATTCGTGGCGCGAGTGGCGGGGGATGCGGACTTTTTTGGCATTCGGGCGGGTGCTCCGTTCGTGGCGAGCTGGCCGGAGGAAATTGCCGCTGGAGTGGCGGGGCGCTTGGGCAATGAAGCGATGCCGGCGGTGGATGTGCAGGGGGCGCTGGCGAATGGGCGTGTCGTTTGGTTTTCGCTGTCGCCGTACCAGCCCCGCTCGACGCCTCCGGCGCGTGTCCGCGTGACGTTGCGCGATGTGCTGGAAGCGCCCCAGCCGCGCCGGGTGGTGGTGGACGGGCAGAATCCAGTTTATCCCGCCGATTTTCCAACGCCGGGCACGCCGGGGTGGATATTCTCGACGGAAAAGGAGGAGGTGCGTTTTCCATTTCGACCGGTGGCCCGGCATCCGCTCGGGCTGGATTCATCGGGCCGCGATGTGGCGGCGCGCATGCTGTACGCCTTGCGCACCTCTTTGCTGTTTGGGCTGTTATTGGTTTTGGCGACGATGCTTCTGGGGACGGTGATTGGCGCCGCGCAGGGCTATGCCGCCGGGCGGGTGGATTTATTCGGGCAGCGTTTCATTGAGATTTGGGAGTCACTGCCGTTTATTTATGTGCTGATTCTGCTGGGCGCGGTGTATGGGCAAAGTTTCGGACTGTTGCTGGGGGTGTACGCGATTTTCAATTGGATTGGGATTTCCTATTACATGCGCGCGGAGTTTTTGCGGTTGCGCCATTTGCCGTTCGTGGCGGCCGCGCGGGTGATGGGATTGCCGGCGCATAAAATTATTTTTCGGCACATGCTGCCCAACGCGCTGGTGCCGCTGGTGACATTTCTGCCGTTTTCGCTGGTGGGGGCGATTGGCACGCTGGCCGCTTTGGATTATTTGGGGTTTGGACTGCCGCCGCCGACTCCTAGCTGGGGGGAGCTGTTGGCGCAAGCGCAAGAGTTTCCGCGCGCGTGGTGGCTGGCGTTGTATCCGGCGCTGGCCTTGTTCGCAGTGATGTTGGCGGGGGTGTTTACGGGGGAGGGGTTGCGCGCCGCTTTCGACCCCCGCGCTTACAGCCGTTGGGAATAGGATGTGGCGCGGCAGGGGCTTGACGTGGCGGGGGTGGGTGGTATGTTTGCTCCGACAACAACAAGTGGTCGCTAGGGGTGTCCTCGATGGAGAGGGCTGAGAGTTCCCGTAGAACGGGATAACCCTTGGAACCTGTTTGGATCATTCCAACGTAGGGACAGCGGAACGCACCTAAGCAAGCCGTGGTTTCTCGGATGGACCGCGGCTTTTTTCATGGCGGCGGCAGGTTCCCCCGGCGTCTGCAAAAGGAGCGAGTTAAGAATATGACAATGGACAATCAAACCTGGGCTGCCCGCGCAGCCGAAAACCTGCGGCACGTGCGCGCCGCGCGCCCGCTGGTGCATAACATCACAAATTATGTCGTGATGAACTTCACGGCTAATGTGCTTTTGGCGGCCGGGGCTTCGCCCGTGATGGCGCACGCCGAAAATGAAGTCGCCGACATGGTCGCGTTATCCAAGGCGCTTGTGCTTAACATCGGCACGCTGGATGACGCGTGGGTGGCGGCGATGCTTCGCGCCGGGAAAAAAGCCAATGAGCGGGGCATCCCGGTCATTTTGGACCCCGTTGGCGCAGGGGCGACGCCTCTCCGAACCGCCGCAACCAAACGCCTGTTGGATGAAGTACGTGTGGCCGTTGTGCGTGGAAATGCCTCGGAAATATTAGCCATCGCCGGGAGCGCGGCGCAGACCAAAGGAGTGGAGTCCACGGATTCCATGGCCGCAGCGGCGGAACAGGGGAGGGCGTTGGCGCGAGAATTGGGGGTGACTGTGGCCATCACGGGAGAAGTGGATTACATCACCGATGGCGCGCGAGTGGTACGCGTGGCGAATGGGCATTCGCTGATGACTTGCGTGACCGGCACCGGTTGCGGCGCGACAACTGTGATTGGCGCTTTTCTCGCGGTGGAATCGGACCCGGTCGCGGCGGCGGCCACTGCCCTGGCTTATTACGGTTTGGCCGGGGAACGGGCCGCCGCCGATGCGCCCGGGCCGGGGACGTTCATGATTCGGTTTCTGGACGCATTGCACACCATAACGTCCGCCGATGTCCAGCAGGACGCGGCCATCCTGGCGGGCTGACATGTCGCGCGTGGACTACTCATTATATTTGGTGACGGATCGCCGCTGGGCGGGCGAGCGCTCCTTGGCGGAAATTGTGCGCGCGGCGGTAGCGGGCGGTGTCACATGCGTTCAGTTGCGCGAAAAAAATCTGGATACGCGCGAATTCATTCGCGTGGCGGAAGAATTGCTGGGCGTGCTGAAGCCCGCGCGCGTGCCGCTGATTATTAACGACCGCGTGGATGTTGCGCTGGCGGCAGGCGCAGATGGGGTTCATCTGGGGCAAAGCGACATGCCCATTGCGGTGGCGCGGCGCTTGGGGCCGCCGGATTGGGTGATTGGCGTTTCCGCAGAGTCGCTGGCCGACGCCGTCGCCGCCGAGCAGGCTGGCGCGGATTATATCGGCGTGAGCCCGGTGTTTGCCACGCCCACCAAAACCGATACAGCCCCGCCGTTGGGACTGGATGGATTGCGCGCGATTCGCGCGGCCGTCCAGACATCTTTGGTGGCCATTGGGGGCATTCACAGCGGCAATGCCGCCGAAGTGATTACCGCCGGCGCAGACGGGTTGGCCGTTGTCTCCGCCATTTTAGCCGCAGATGATCCGCAGGCGGCCGCTCAGGAATTGCGCAACATCATCACGTTAACTCAGGGAGAAAAAGATGAATAAAAAAACATATCACCGGGTATTGACGATTGCGGGATCGGATAGTGGCGGGGGAGCCGGCATTCAGGCCGATTTGAAAACATTCGCGGCCAACGGGTGTTACGGCATGAGTGTGATTACCGCGCTGACGGCGCAAAATACGCAGGGCGTTCGAGGGATTCATCCGGTTCCGATTGAATTTGTGGCGCAACAAATGGATGCGGTGTTGAGTGATATTGGCGCGGATGCCATTAAAATAGGCATGCTCTATTCCGCGGAATTGGTGGCGACGGTGGCCGCCAAATTAGAAGAGTACGACGCAACCAACATTGTTGTGGACCCGGTCATGGTTGCGCAAAGCGGGGACAAACTTTTGCGCGATGATGCCGTGGCGGCGCTGAAGGAGAAATTGATTCCCTTGGCGGAAATCATTACTCCCAATTTGCCCGAAGCGGCGCATTTGCTGGGCCGCGAAATAGAAAGCGAAACCGACATGGCTGATGGAGCTAAAGAATTGGCGCAACTGGGGTGTCGGCATGTGTTAATTAAAGGTGGTCATGCCGAAGATGCGAATGAAAGCGCGGACTACTTATATTCACGGGCAACGGAGCAAATGATTCGCTTGGGCGGGCCGCGTCTTGAAACGCGCAATAATCATGGCACCGGCTGCACGCTTTCATCGGCCATCGCGGCTCGTTTGGCTCAGGGCGACGCGTTGGAAATGGCCGTGCGCCGCGCCAAAGATTATATTACCGCCGCCATTCAACTGGGGGCCTCCTATCAAATCGGTCAAGGCCATGGGCCGGTCCATCATTTCTGGGGGCTTTGGAAATAAATGAACCGCCGACGGGGATGTTGTCCTGTCGGCGGTTTTCAAAAACTGGAGGCGCGGATCGGGATCGAACCGATGTATAAGGATTTTGCAGACCCTCGCCTTACCACTTGGCTACCGCGCCTGATTTCGCACCCAACATAATAGCCGGCGCGCAACCTGTCAACCATGCGAATGCACACATTATGCTTTTCTCGTTTTGTGTGAAGCATTTTCCAGAACAAAATTGTTCGCGCTTAACTATTATATGGCATCCAGACAAAGGCAAATTATACTTGCGCCTATTATAGATAAATGACACAACTATTACATATTATCTTTAAAGGAGATGTAATATGTCCACATTAATCAAGGAACTGAAAACAGAAATCGCGCGTTTGTCCCGGAAAGAAATTCGCAAGGCATTAGTGCCGATTCAGCGGGTCAATGCCACGCAACGAAGCCTGATTGCCGACTTGCGGCGTCAAGTGGCCACATTGGAAAAACAACTAAAAGCGCTTCCCAAACAAGTGGCGTCGGCGGACGCCCCTTCAAAAGGAAAGAGCGCGGCAGTTGATAGCGGCCGCTTCTGGATTACCGGCAAGGGTGTGTACAAATTGCGCCTTCGTCTGGGTTTGACGCAAGCCGCCTTTGCCAAGTTGGCAGAAGTCAGCTTGCCGACTGTGGTCAAATGGGAAAGCACCAAGGGCAAGGTTGCCATTCGGCGTAAAGCCACGTTGGCTAAATTGCAGGAAATCCGCGGTATGAAAAAGCGCGATTTGAAAGCCAGCGGCAAATTGCCTGCGGGCAAACCGCGCAAGTCACGGCGGAAAGCTAAAGGCGAGCAAGCGGCGTCCTAAACACGCGACGCTTGCTGCGCAACCGGATTCGCAATCCCCGGCGGGTGTAATGTGACCGGATGGAGGAAGCTGTGTCCTGCACTGCTTCTCGGCGCGGCCATGTGGATGCTGTTCACATGGCCGCTGGCCAAGCAGTTCAGCCGCGCCATTCCGTGGACGGGGGATCGGGCGGGCGGGGCGACGGTGCAGGAGTTGGCGCCGGGTGACCACCTGCAATTGCTCTATCATTTCTGGTTGATGCGCGACATGCTGGCCGGGCATACCCCGTGGTTTGCCAATGTGTATGAGTTTAACCTCGGGGATGATGCCGCGCGAATAGAGCTAGGCGCATATTACGCGCCGTTTTCGCTCGTTTATGCAGCGCTGGCGGGTTGGGGCGGGGATGCCTTGGGCTGGAATGGAACCGGCTTGATTGCCATTTTGGTGGCCGCTTGGGGCCTGCTGGCCTTGGCGCGACGACACATCGAGTCGGAGGGGCTGGCGTTTGCGGTGGCGGCCGTGGCGTTGGCGACGCCTTACGCTTGGACAACGTTGTTGGGGGGGAGTCCAACTGGCTTTGGCATGGCGCTGGTGCCGTGGCTGGCCTGGGGATTGGATGTCGCTGTGCGCGCTGGGCGTGTGCGCGGGGGAGTCGTGGCGGCCGTCGCGCTTGTGGCCGCCGCGGGGGCGGATTTGCACACATTTTATTTTAGTGTTCTGTTCGCGCCCGTTTTGTTGTGTCTGTCCGCCGGTTGGGGAAGGGCGGATGGCCGTTGCCAGCCGAGTTGGTCTCAACGTTTGCGGGCGTTGTGGCCGGTGGCGGTGGGCGGATTGCTGATTGCGGCGTTTGCGGCGTGGACCCACCAACAGCTTGCGGAATCTACGGTTGCCGGGGGGCGCACATGGGCGGAAATGAAACTGTTTTCGCCTGCGGGCAAAGGGTTTGTTTGGGCGCACGCTCCGGGCATGAGCCGACATTTGTACTTGGGCGTGGCGTGGTTTGTTCTGGTGGGTCTGAGCGGATGGGCCTTCGTACGGGAGAATCGGCGGGCGACTGCCGGGAGTCGGCGCTGGCCGGTGCTGTTGCTTTTTGTGCTCTTGGGGGGTGTTCTCCTGTTGGCCTGGGGCGCTCACGGGCCTTTGGATGGCGTGATGCTCAAACTGGCCCGCAAAACTTTGCCGCGCTTTGTCATGATTCGGCAAAGTGTCAAAGTGTACTGTTTGTTGCCGACTATTATGGTTTTGCTGTTGGCGCGAACGTTGCCGGCGTTGCAGCGCTGGCGTTGGGGGAATGTGCTGATTATCGCTTTAGTTGTGCTTGTTCTTATTGATTCACGCCGCGCGTTTGCGCCCGGTCTTTGCCGTCTGCCCCGGCAAATGCCGGCGTACGAAGCTGTGGCGGCCGATGCCACTGCGAAGGATGCGCTGCCTCATGCGTTGGCGCTTCCCTTGTGGCCGGGTGATTCGCACGAGTCATCGCGCTACGAATATGCCGCGATGCTCTCACGGGTGCGTTTGGTGAATGGCTATTCCCCCGTGATTCCGCCAGGCTATCGCGAGGCCGTGGTGGTTCCGCTTTCCCCGCTAAATCAAGGGGAGTTGGGTTCGGCGGAAGTCCAACGGTTGCGCGACTTGCGGGTGGGCTATTTGATTGTGCATGCGGATGCTTTCGGCGCGGCGCGGGATGTGCCCGATGCGGCGACCGTGTTGGCGCGACTGCAGACGAACCCGCACTTGAAGTTGCTGGCACAGCATGAGTCGCAATGGGCTTTTGCGTTGCTGCCGGAATGATGCACAACGATTTTTGCTTGTGCCTGCGCGGATAAATGCGTATGAACCTTTCCCAGTTTCTTCTTTTTTGTAGGTGGGACGGTAGCTCAGTAGGTAGAGCACGAGCCTTTTAAGCTTGTGGTCGCGGGTTCGAGCCCCGCCCGTCTCACCAGTTTTTAGCTCCGGCGTCACGCGAGTGACGGCGGAGCTTTTTTATTTTTCCCGCCCTGCAAGGCTGGTGTGTCCCATCTCTTTTGAAAATTATTTTTTACTGGCGTGCTGACCGAATTTTCTTGATTTTTGGGAATTAATAATATTCAATGCGGATGTATTCATTTCCAAAGCCAATTAACCTTTTTCGGTGGCGTTCGGCTTGAGGCGATGATTTGTAAGGGGTTCTAGTAGAGTAAGATGTGGATGTTTGGATGTCCTCGTTATTGGCGGGAGCTTTGTCCAAAAACATTTCAATCAAGGCGAGAAAGAGCGTTTTAATAGGTATCAAAACTACAGGAGAAGAATCAATGAAAACACAGGCGGTACAGGTGTTTGATGAAATATGCGGAGAGTGGAATATCGGGTTTGGGCTTTCCCCGGTGATTGCCGCTCAAATGCTGGCGAAGGAGTTCCCGGACGTGCCCCAATGGTTGGTATGGAATATGGGGCCAGATCCGGCGGAGCGGGCGATTCGATCTATGCTGGGCGAAGGACTCAACAACATGGGCAAGGTTGGCGCGTGGGATTGGGAAAGGGTACCCTGTTCTTACGGCAATGTCGGATTTTGGTCCAGTCGCCTCGAACGGCCGCATTTGGGGTCATGCTGGATCGGCATGATCCGCGTCACGGGAGCCCAAGGAGAGAGTTTTCTGCTTTTCTCCTATATCCGGGCGGACATGACCATTGGCTCTGAATATCTGGTATCGACGGGTGACCTCAAGCTCTTGCGCCGTTTTGCTGACGATGTGCTTCGGCATCTCCGCCCCCCGCGCCATCGCAACAAGGTGGTTGTCAACGTCATTGGCCGTCAGCCGGATTTTGAGCTGACAGTCGATGAACAAGAGGTGGTATATCTGCCCGAAGAGCTGCACAACGACATCATCACTCAAGTGGATGTCTTTTTCGGGAACCCCAAAATCTACAAGGAGATGAATATCCCCCACAAACGGGGATTTCTGTTCACGGGCGTTCCCGGCACGGGGAAAACCATGTTGATTCGCTCACTGATTCGGCGCGTCTACCGCAAGTACGGGGTTGACACTTCCTACCTGTCGGTCACGCGCCGCACGGATGCGGACGACCTGCGCCGATTGTTTCACTGCGCTTCCGAGAAGAAACCTGGGTTGCTGGTTTTGGAAGACATTGAGTCGCTCTGTCATGAGACCTGCCTGACGCGTTCGGAAGTTCTGGCCGAGCTGGATGGCATCAACCAGCGTTCGGGGATGCTGCTGATTGCCACAGCCAACGATCCGAGCCGCGTTGACCCAGCTCTGGTGCATCGTCCCAGCCGGTTTGACCGGGTATGGACATTCCCCGTGCCAGACCGGAATCTGCGGACACGCTATATTGCCGATCAATTCAAGGGTGTTGAGTCTGGCATCGTAGGTTTTATCGCCGATGAAACCGAGGATTGGACCATGGCCTACCTCAAGGAACTGCGCAATACCGCTGCCCTTTTGGCCATCAAAGACGGAATGACGGCCATGGGAACGAAACACATTCAAATGGCTCTGCGGCTTTTGCGTGAACAGTTTCGGGCAGGCAGAACGGGGCATGCAGATGCCCACAAGGCCAGCCGTTCAACTGGATTCGGTTTTGGACGCGACTGCGACAAGACCGACAAATTGGCGGGTTCCGTGGCGTAAAAACAACGAGCGAGAGGATGGACATGAGCACTCGATGCATCCAAGCGAAAACTGGTGTCCCAGACAAACTCGACCGGAAAATCCGATGGCGAATGCATGATAAAATTTTCGAGAATCCGGAAGAAATTGAGGAGATCATCCCCTTCATGCGGGGGCTGGATAAGGATGCTGTCCGCCAATACGCCCGGGATTTGGCTGTTTTGTTGCGTCAGTGGGCCATGTGCCAGAATTGTGGCGTTCATGGGAAGAGGAGGGATGAATGTGACTGCCTGGCTGGTCCCAGCTTTAGATCGAAGAGGGTTCTATCAGGAATGGACTACGGGACAACCCGGACATCCAATTTGAACACAAAGGGAGGAAGCGATGAGTGACAGAAAAATAAAAGCAAATGCAGGAGACGTGAATGCTCTGCATGCCCTGGCGATTATGTATGGCAAAGGCATCGGCGTCGAAAAGAACGAAGAAGAAGCCACCAAATGGTTTCGAAAACTGGCAGCCAAGGGACACGCCGGGGCAATAGCCGTTCTTAACAAGATGAGGAAAGGGGCGGATGGTACTTTGTGCAGAACAGCAGGGTTGCAATTAGTAAGGACGAGCTGATAGGAGGTACACATGCAAATAATACCCCCCAAAGAGATATCGATTCATGAACCCAATATCCTTTGTGAACGTTTTCATGAAATTTCAAACAGAATGAAAAGATTCTGTTACCCCTACGACAAAAAAGATATCCCAGGCAATGGCATTTACGTGGTTTTTGAAGAGGGCGAGATGGCCCATGGCGGGGCACGGATTGTCCGTATTGGAACCCACAGTGGCCCGAACAATCTCCGGGCACGACTTGCCGAGCACTTTTACAAGGAGAACAAGGATCGGAGTATCTTTCGCAAGAACATTGGGCGTGCACTACTACAGAGAAGAAAGGATCCTTTTCTGGCCCAATGGGACATCGACCTGACGCCGCGAAAAAACAGGGAGCGATATGCCGGGAAGATTGATTTTAAGAAGCAGGCCGAGATAGAGGCGGAAGTAACTCGCATCATAAGGAGCCATTTCTCCTTTTGTGTTTACCCGGACGACAATAAGCAGCATCGTTTGGAGCTGGAAAAGCGGATGATTGCCACGGTCAATCAGTGTACCGATTGCCGGCAATCCGCAGGTTGGCTGGGGAAGCATTCCCCCAGAGAAAAAATTAGGCAAAGTGGGCTATGGGTTATGAGGGGGCTTAAGCACACCCCCTTGCAGTCTAAAGACCTTGATAGGCTGGAAAGGACCTTGGGAAAAGGAGAAGGAATTTATAAAGGAGAAATGCGATGAAGGTGGTCATTCAATGTGCAGGCAGGAAAAATCCTACGGCGACGTTTACTCTGCATCAGCGATGTCTAACATTTTTAGCGGAGCCAGATCCGAGTTTGGATCAGGTCAGTCCATGGGATAAAATTCCCGGTCTTGAGTCAAATGATTGGATTGATTGTATCCGTGATATTGGGGATCCCTCAGCATGGGAAAAATATGTAACAGCCGGTATCGGCATCTCGGGCGGCGGAGGGCTGAGTACATCTGGCAATTTATATGCAAACAACATATACCGTCAGTTGATGGCTAGATTGGGTAATTCGAACGTATACATCTTGTCGGCTGGTTGGGGGTTGACGCGGGCGGATCGCGGAATCCCTGATTACAATGTCACTTTTGCGACCGATCAGAATACTCCGAAGGCCGCGAAGATAACGCCAAAGGCCAGATCAGAGAAATCTTCCATTGAAATGTGTATTCCCGACGATGATAAGATACACCTGTTTCTTACGCCGAAGTACTATGAATACTGGAAATTGTCTTTTGGGGCTCAAGGGAATCATGCCGAGCGGCAAGTGCTACACTGGAGAAAGGGTCAGGGTCTTCCAGATAAAAACATCCCCTCAGAACAGGTCCAATGGCACGACTGCGGAAAAATGAGAACCAACTGGCAATATAAAGCGGCCAAGCAGTTTATCGAGGCAATTTCGACACGAGAAGACGATAAGCAGTGAGCCGTAACATGAGCCGTAACATTGGTAGGGCTTGGGGATTTGGGCTGGTGTTGGATGGGAAAGGGGGGCATATGTATGGGGAATGGAAAGGAGTGAGGGATGAGTAAGTATGCTTTGGTGGTTTTTAACGGAGATCCGATGTGTTTCATTCATGTGTTGCTGAATGCGCTGGACATGAAAGAGCGGGGGCACGAGGCGAAGATTGTGATGGAGGGGGCGGCGACAAAGTTAATTCCCGATTTGTATGTGGAAGGGAATCCGCTTCACGGCTTGTGGAAAAAATGTCTGGCGGCGGATGCCGTGGCGGGGGTGTGTCTGGCTTGCGCGACAAAATTGGGCGTGCGCGAGGCGACCGAGGCGCATGGCTTGCGCTGGATGGGCGAAATGGCGGGGCACCCGAGCCTGGCCGCGCTGCGCGCGGATGGCTACGAAGTGATAACTTTTTGAAGATGGTTCGCGGGCGCTTGGGAAAGCGCAACGGACGCTTACGGAATGAGATGGGTTCCGTTTTTGCCTGCGATGGCTTCCGGCAACAGGTGCGGCTGGGTAATGATGACGCGTTTGCCGTCGTTTTCGAGGAAGTCAATTGCCGCGGCAATCTTGGGACCCATGCTGCCGGCGGGGAATTGGCCTTCGGCCATATATTTTTTGGCTTCGGCGACAGTTAGCTGATCCAGCTCGCGCTGGGTGGGCTTTTTGTAGTCTATGGCGACTTTATCCACGCCGGTGGAGACGATGAAGACGTCGGCCTTCAAGTTTTTGGCCAGCAGGCAGGAGGCGAGGTCTTTATCAATGACAGCAGCGCGGCCTTCGAGTTCGCCTTTTTCGTTTTCAATCACCGGGATGCCGCCGCCGCCGACGGCGATGACGATGACGTTTTGTTCGAGCAGGAGGCGGATGGTTTCTTCTTCGACGATGCGAATGGGCTGCGGAGAGGCGACCACGCGCCGCCAGCCGCGTCCGGCATCTTCTTTCAGCACCCAGCCATTTTCGGCTTCATATTTTTGGGCTTCTTCTTGGGTGTAGAAGGGGCCGATGGGTTTGGTGGGGTTGGCAAAGGCGGGGTCGTTGGCGGCCACCATGACTTGGGTGACCACGGTTGCGATGGGACGTTCCATTCCGCGGCGGCGCAGTTCGTTGGCGAGGGTTTGGCCGACTTGGTAGCCGATGGAGCCTTGGGTGTCGGCGACGCAGTTGTCGAGCGGGACTTCGTGCAGCTTGTGTTTGGCCAAGTCGGAGCGCAGGAGGATGAAGCCCACTTGCGGGCCGTTGCCGTGGGTGATGACTACGCGGTAGCCGGCGGCGACGAGCGAGGCGATGTGCTGCGCGGTTTCGGCGGCGGCTTCGTATTGGTCTTGAACGCTGGTTTTCGAGTTGTCTTTGATGAGCGAGTTGCCACCGATGGCGACCACGGCAAGGGGTTGGGTCATAGACGTATCTCCTGAATGAGGGGGTTGTTGTTGAGTTATCCAAATGGGCATTGTCCTGTGCGGCAACTGGGGCCGGCGGCCGGGCAGGCTCCGGTGGCACAAGCAGAGGACGGGAAGAAAGAGCCGGACGAAACCGACGCCTGAAAGGTTGAAAATTGCTTTTTCATCTTTTTGGAGCCGCAGTGGGGGCAGACCGGTTTCCGGTTGCCGTTGATTAGCAGTTCCGACGGTTTGCCACAGTCGTGGCAGATGTACTCAAAGAGCGGCACGGACGGGTTTCTCTACGGCAACTTGTTGATGGCTTCCACGAGTACGTCGGCCTGGCGCATGCCGACGAAGTCGGTCACTTTTTCGCCGTTCTTGAAAATCACCAGATAGGGGATTGTGCTCACATTGTACTGGGTGGCCAGCTCATGGTTTTCGTCCACATTCACTTTGCCGATTTTGAGAGTAGGGACGGCTTCGGCGACTTTATCCAAGATGGGGCCTTGAACCCGGCAGGGGCCGCACCAAGGCGCCCAGAAGTCAATCAAGACCAGGCCGGTTCCAATGAAATCCGCGAATGTTTGCTGGTTTAAATCGGTAGTCATTATGTGCTCCTCCTCAACATCCAACGCCGTCCGTTATAGCATGGCTGGCGCAACAGGACAACCGGCAATTCGGCTTATGGGCGGTGGACGGTGGATTAAATGGCGTATGCCACCACTTGACCGGGCTGAAGGCGGGAGGGGAGGGGGGCATCCGTCAGCAAGTCGGTTGTGGCGGAGGGGTGCGGAAGCGTGAGAGGGTGGGCTTGGTGCATGTCGCTGTTGCCGAGAACCGCCAAGCCGGTTGTGGTTTCCGGCTGCTGCCGGATGTAGCCGGTGATGGCGCGATTGGCCGTTTCCAGCGGGATGATGGTTCCGGCGGACGCGTCGCTGCACAAGTCGCGATATTTTTCGCGCAGGGCGTGAACACGGCGCAACGGGGAGATTAAGTTGTCCGTGCGCGTCCAATCCATTGCGGCGGCGCTGAAGAGCGGCAGGCGTGCGGGGGGCCATTGGGCGACTTCTTCGTTGGTGAAATCGAAGCCGGTGTTGACGGGTACCGGTTCGGCCAGTTCGATGCCGTTGTGCAGGTAAGGCACGCCGGGCAAAAACGCGCCCATGGTTTGCGCGTAGAGCGCGTAGGCCGTTCCGCCGGGCCAGTGAACCGCGCGCGGGCAGTTGTGATTCTCGGCCATGGCCATGAAGGGCACCGGAAGGCCCGCGCCGTGAATCCAGCGCAACCATCCGCGGAATCTTTCCGTGTCGCGCACAGTTTGCATGAAGGGGCCCACGCACACGTTGTATCCCTCCTCACGGGCGTGCGGCGTCAGGTTGAATTCCTCGGCCCACAGCGCAAAATCCGGGTCCACCTGGCGCGCGCGGGCGACCAGGGCACGTTTCAGGTCGGCGGGCAGCGCGTGGCCCATATCAATCATGACGCCATCCACCGCAAAAGTCGTTTGATAATGCGGGATGACTTCAACGATTTTGTCCCACAACGGCCGCACAATGTTTTCGGGGCGCGCCAATTGCGCGGCATACATGCGCACGGTGTTGTAGGCGATGTAATTGAAGTCCGGATGGTCATAGAGCCGCAGATAGGTCACATCCGTCCAGGGCGGCTGCTCGGAATCCGGCCCCCAATCGCAGAACGCGCCGGGGATGCGCACCGGCACCAGTTGCCCCGTGCGCGGGTCCGGTGCCAAGCCGTGCCAGGCGCCATTTTCCATGCGGATGGTTTCCGGCGCGGGCGGGGCGGTGAACATGTTGCGATAGATGTCGTGCGGGGGGAGAAGCTCGTGGAAGCGGCCTTGACCGACCGCGTCATAGATGGCGCGCAGCTCCTCGGGCGTGAAGATTGGCGCACCGTAGGTGTCCTCCGTCGCCACGCCGGGCTGGCGGTCGGGCACGTCGGCGCGAATCCAATAAAACCATTCGGGATGTTCCTTGGCCCACGCCGCGTCCTTGGCCGCCGTTCGGAACACAAATTCAACCACCACGCGAATGCCCAAATGGTGCGCCGCCTCGACAAACGCCGCGAATTCCGTTTCGACATCCAGCCCCAGCGCCGGTTCCGCCAAATGCTCATCCAGTGCATACGGATCGCGAATGGCAAACGCGCTACCCATGTCGCCCTTGTGGCCATCCTGGCCAATGGACGTGATTGGCAGCAAATGAACGGTATTGCATCCCAGCGAGCGAATGAATGGCAGCAGTGTGATGGCCTTCAGAAACGTGCCCGTTTCGCGCCAACCATTCGCCAGCAGGGCGGGTGAGACGCTCCCGTCGCCGTTGTGGTCAAACGCCGCGCCGTAACGCACCAGCAAGTTGTAGGCGATAGCGTTTTTGCCCCAATCGCCGGGCACGTCACCATCCGTCACGCGCGACTGCGGCTCCTGCGCAAGAATTGCTCGCAACCGACCGAGAAAAAACTCCTCCGGCACGACCTGTTGCGCTTCAAGAGGGCCATTTGGATTCAGCCAAAGCCCCGGCACGCGATAAGCCGCCGAGGGCGATTGCGCCAACCGCGCCTCCAGCCGATTCATAACCTCTTTTACCGCACGAAAGTTCATCTCATCTCCAAAAGAAAGGGGCGCAACTATACCGTAAATTATGAAAAATGAAGCATAAAAAAGCGATTTACCCGTTTATTTGCGCCCCAAAATGTTCGGCCTTCCCCAAAATGGCCTGCTTTTGCAGGGGAATGCGGTGGTCATGCCCGGCCAGGAAACAGTCATTTTTGAGCCGAAAAAAGGCGCCAAAAACATGGAAATTCGCTTCTCTTTCATTCCCAATGAGTTACAAAAATCCATCCAATGGTTAATTAACCATTATAATTTTTAAAATGTGCGAATTTCCTAGGGTTTTTGAAGATTTTAGGCCCAAAATTATGATGTTTTGTTAACTATTACATAAAATATCTAAAATTTAATTATTTTTTGATGAATTTCGGAAAATTTTGTCTTTATTTTATGTTTTATTGTTATTTTTGCTTATTTTCTAGGGAAAATATGTTTTTTATATTTTTGGGGAAATTCCCGAAAATGGGTGCATTTGGGGCGGAAATTACGGCTGGGGCAAAGCGCTTTTTGTGCGCCTTCGGCACAAAAAAACACCGAGCCGGAGCCTGTGCTCCAGCTCGGTGATGCCGCATCGCCGGTTATGTGATGGCGGCCGGCGGCGGTGTGGATGATGGGGCCTTGGGGGCTTTCTTCTTGAGCCAGATGACGAGAGCCACAGCCGCGACGAGCAATGGAACGCCAATCAGCGGGCGATAGGTGAGCCAGGCAATGGCGATCCAGAGCAGCGACCAGGCCAGTCCGATAATTCCAGTGACCAGACTGACCCCCACTCCAACGATGTCGCCCAAGAAGGGCAGAACCTTGGCAATGGCCTCCAGAATGCCGAAAATGCCCCGCAGTCCCACACAGACCAGAACCACGCCAACCAGTCGCAAGATCCAGGTCAGGAAAGTGTTTTCGGCTTGGGCATGGGCAAACATTTCCTCCGCGGAAACGATGCCGGTTTCCAGACGCGAAATCGCCTTGCCGGACTTGGCCACATAGCGCCCAAAGGTGGACCCATTGACTTTGCCGATGATGGAAACGTCCTGAGGCTGCGCGCTGCTGAAGGTGATGCGCAGGTCGCCGACTTTCGGCGCGGACGGGTTTTCGCCCAGGTACACCGTGTTGGCCTGAACGTGAACCACGGCGGGCGCAACGGCATTTGTGTCCTCGGGGAGGCGGGGGCCTCGGGGATGCTGGCGGATGGCCTCTTCCAGCTTGCGCTGATTTTCTTCGCCCAGTGTCACGTCCACCGGCTCGTTGGCGGGGATGGATTCAATAAAGAAGTCCGGCAGGGAATATGCGCCAAAGCTGACGTTTTTTGCAAATTGCTCCTGATCTTGGACCTGATAAAGCGTGAAGTTGCTGCCCTGATACTTGGGGTCTTTGAATTCGCTGGAATTAATGGGTTCGGATTGCCAGTCGGCGGAATAGGTGTAGGTGGTCACCTTTTCTTCCCCGCCGCCGATTTTGTCGCGGGTGGTGGTGCTGGAACGCTCTTCGTACTGGTAATACTCAACCGAGCGCTGGAGGCTGATGGCGTTGACGCTAACATCAAAGGCCGGGTCCCGCAGAATGTCCTCTGTTTCGGCCCGGGCCGAGGCGTGAATCACCTTGCCGTTGAGGGCCGGGTCCCGTTCCGCGACGCTATCCACCGCAATCGTGGCGTCTTGCGCTTCATTCAGGGCCTTGTAGGTTTTGACATAATTTCCTTCGTTCCAAAACAGCAGCGCCGTACCCGCGATAAAAGCAATGAGGCCGCCGACAATCCCCTTTAAGGACCGGCTCAATCGTCCGCCGTAGCTGGTGGTGGTGGTTTCAGTATAGGCCATGATGATTTCCTTGTTTCGTATTCAGTTTGTCCGCAAGACCGATCCCAAGGATCGCCCTTTTTTTACGTTGGCCCCGGTAGATACCAAGTTTCCCAAGCTCCGTCAATTATGCCGGGGCGGGCGGGCAAAAGTGGGTGGTGAAGGAGCGGAAATCGGGGAAGGTCAGGGTTGGTGTTTCGGTGCCTTGATGGCCCATGCCGTGTGTGAGATAGACCGCTCCAGTTCGGAGTGCTGTTTTCCGTTGCCCCCAGCGCACGTTCCCAGTATGGTGCGCGTCATGAATCCGCGGCGCGCCATATGAACTCCGAACGCCCAAATTGTTGTTCTGTTGCGGTATGGCTGGCCGCGCCGGGAATCTGGGGGCTGGGTTTTCTGGCTTTGTCCGGGCTGGGGATTTTTCCGGGGGTGAGTCTGGCGGCGTGCTTGGCTGATACCGATGGGTTGTCTGCCGCCTATGTGGCCCAGTTGGTCCGCTCTCAATGGGCCGTGGTCTGGGCATTGCTTGTCGCCGGTCTCGTGGCGGGAATCGGACGATTCTGGACGGTACGTTTGCCAGCCCAATGGGAGCGTTGGATCCTCTCGTCCATTTGTCTGGCTGGTTTCGCCGGTGCTTGGACTGTGCAATGTGGTTTATTTGGCAACATCCCCCACATCACAGACGCCACCAGCCACTGGTTCCAAGCCCGGATTTTCGCGGCGGGCCGGTTGGCGGCTCCGAGACCACCGTGCATGGCGGCGTTTTTTCAGCATAACGTCGTTGTCGGCCTTCACGGTCTGTGGCACACCAAGTATTTTCCGGGTCAGGCTCTGTGGTTAATCTGGCCCTTGCGACTTGTGATGATGCCGCTGGCCTTTGCGCTGTTCCTTGCCGCGGCGCACCGCATTGTGGCCCGTCATTTGGATCGGGCGACTGCCCATGCGGCCGCCACGCTACTGGCCGTTTCACCCTTGTTGTTGTTGCTAGCTGGATCGTTCATGTCTCATCTGACGCTGTTAATGTGGATGGCCGGATGTTGGGTGTTCGGACTTAAGACGATTGACGCCGACAGGCCACGCTCTGCTTTTGGCTTCGCAGCGGCGGCTGGATTCTGCGGTGGAATGGGCGTACTGACCCGTGCACACGACGCAGCGCTGGCCGTTTTTTTAATCGCGGGCTTCCTCTGGTTTTCGAGTCCCTCCCGGCCATTTCGTTTTGTACCAATTCTCGTCGGCCTGCTGGTTGGCGCGACGTTGCCGCTGGGCTTTCTGCTCTTCTGGAATCATCACCTCTACGGCACTTTTTGGGCCAGTGGCTACAACTGGGCTGGTGTGACACCACAATCCCAAACGCCTATCATCCGCGACACGGTTGGATTTTCGGGCGTTTTTTCCGGCGCGCGCGCGCTAAAGCAATCGTTCTGGATTGCGTTGCGCCTGAATCAGGCCCTCTTGGGTTGGCCAGCGGCTTTGCCGCTGCTGGTGCCGGCCCTGCTATGGCGGCCGGTGCGGCGGGGCAATTGGATTTGCTTGGCGGCGGCGGCGCTTTTGTATCTGCCCTATTTCTTTTTCCACTATTATGGCTTTGAATTGGAGGCCCGCTATGCGGCGGCTTCCGCACCATTTTTGGTTGTGATTCTGGCCCGCACACTGGTCGCCGCCTGTCGCCGCCCTGCCGTCCGCCGTTCTCTGCTCGCTTGGACGACCGCGTTTTTCCTCTATGCCGGATTCTTTTATTGGCCTTCGCTCATCGTGCCCCGCTATGCAGGCGCCTATGAAGAGGCCGCACCCGAGCTGCACCGTTCCGCGCAAGCGGCGAATCTGGAACTTCCCGCCCTTGTGCTACTCCCCAACGCCGGCTTCGGCTATTCCTCCGGGTTCATCCACAACGACCCGCTTCTGCAAGCTTCCATCATCTATGCTCGCGATATTCCGGCTGAGCTCCCCTGTCTGACGCAGGCCTTCCCAGAACGCCGGTTTTACCACTGGCAGCCTACTACTGCGTCAGACCAGCCCGCCTGTTTTATGCCGCTCGAACAGAACGGGTTGGCCCCGTGACCGGCTCAAACGGTCTGAAATACCACCCCGCCATTGTTACTCATGCCCGTCAGGGGCGTGTGGACAAAAGTGGGCGGTGAAGGAGCGGAAATCGGGGAAGGTCAGGGTTGGCGTTTCGGTGCCCGGGTGGCCCATGCCGTGGGTGAGATAGACGGCTCCAATTCCTGCGCGGCGCGCGGCGGCCAAG
>Ga0255347_1002941_pt1 | contig 23016 bp, 13 predicted proteins | sample wastewater_treat_2_FD_192479 | JGI IMG/M metagenome (GOLD analysis project Ga0255347, IMG submission 192479) | Wastewater microbial communities from Lulu Island WWTP, Vancouver, Canada - plant24 | ecosystem: Engineered > WWTP > Wastewater > Unclassified | place: Canada: Vancouver, British...
GCTGAAGGTTTTACTGTCTTCGATTTCCCACTTGAACATCGAAGATCGATCAGAACCACGAACAGCCTGGAAAGGATAAATAGAGAAATTCGTAGAAGAACCAGGGTTGTAGGTGTATTTCCAAACGAAGCTTCTTGTTTGAGACTGATCTCAGCCAGGTTGATGGAGATTAGCGAGGATTGGCAAATCGGCAAGCGTTATTGCGCTGCCAGGTCTTTCGATTGTTAAAGTACAATGGGTATTTCTGGCTCGAATTTACAGAAAAAAGGTTGCATAATCAGACCAAAACGAAATAATATTTATTTGCGTTGATAGTAGACATGCGGATGTGAACATTTTTCAATGATTACCAAAATTAATTTTATTTGACATATATTGAAAAATCTTGTTCGTGGGCCATTCAAAGCGTGTACAATTAAGTAACCATACCATTAGATGTCTATCTAAATAAATTAAACTTGTAAAAAAGGAGTTTAAAATGGAATATCGTCGTTTAGGAAAAGCCGGTGTTAAGATTTCAGAACTCTCCCTGGGAGCCTGGATTACCTATGGTTTTCAGTTTGGTGTCAAAGAAGCCAAGGAGATAATGGCAGCTGCATATGACGCTGGTGTAAATTTTTTTGATAATGCTGAAGCTTATGCTGCTGGAGAGGCAGAAATCATTATGGGCAAAGCCCTAAAAGAGCTGGGTTGGGCGCGCAAGGATTACCTGATCTCGACCAAGATCTTTTGGGGAGGTGAAGGCCCAAATGACAGTGGCCTTTCTTACAAACATATTATCGAAGGCACCGATAACGCGCTCAAACGTTTGGGGTTAGAGTATGTCGACCTGATCTTTGCTCACCGACCGGATCCTGAAACGCCGATTGAAGAAACTGTGTTTGCCTTCAATCAGGTGATCCGAGCGGGAAAAGCGTTTTATTGGGGTACTTCGGAATGGTCGGCTGCTGAAATTATGCGTGCAGTTGACTTTGCGCACCGCAATAGTTTACGTCCACCCAGTATGGAACAACCTCAATACAACCTGTTGCACCGGCATCGTTTTGAAGTGGAATACGCGCCGTTGTTTAAAGAACTTGGCTACGGCACCACCACCTGGAGCCCGCTCTTTGGTGGTATCTTAACCGGTAAATATAATCAGGGAAAGATTCCGAAAGGCAGTCGGGGCGATTTGAAAGAATATGCGTGGCTTAGAGAGATGTTTGAAGATGAGAAAAAAACTGGCAGTAGCCCGCCAATTGACTGGGGTAGCGGATGATCTGGGAGTCACCCTGGCGCAGATGTCTTTAGCCTGGTTGTTGAAACGCCCAAACGTCAGCACGGTCATTACTGGTGCGACGAAGGTGTCCCATGTTGAAGAAAATATGAAAGCCGTGGAGATTAAAAAACAACTCACTGATGATGTCATGGCGCGTATTGATGAAATCATCAAGGATGTTGAATTCTAATTTAAGTTTCTTTTTGGAATATAAGCCGACCGTTTCCCGGTTGGCTTTTTTCTTTTTCCTCGTCGAACAAACGCTCATCCTTGACAGCGCTGTTTATATATGCTAGATTTATTTCGGACAAAAAAATACCACTCGGTAGGTGAGGCTACTACGTGGATATGGATTACTGCCGCGAAATGGTGGAGACACTATTAGCAGGTTTGAACAGTTGTTGTCGATTAAGGCTTCAACTAATGTAATTTCATCGCCTCGCAGAGTTAAAGCTCAAACGGGATTGCTAAAAGGATTATGCTCTATGCATCTGTTTGACGTGCATGGAGTTTTTTCTTCTAATCAGGCAATAAAATTCAATTGGTTCTACCGGGTTATCAGAATACTTTCAAAAGAGAAAGGGACGTATTGAATAAATAGAACTTCAGCAGGGAAAAATAACCGCCTGAGAGGTTTTTTAATCAAACCGTTCTACATTGAAAGCAGGAGGTATTGCAATGAAAAGCAATAACAATAACAAAACATTAACTCACGCAGTTGAGAACGTTGCCAGGGATGATGAAATTAACAAAAGACTATTGCTTGCATCCAACAGCAGCATGGAAACTGTCTATGATTTACTGGATAGCTCAGAAAATGGAAAAACGGTAGAGCAAATAAAAGACGCCAGACATTTATATGGAGACAATGTCATTACTTATGAAAAAGATGATACGGCCTTCAAAAGATTGGTCGAAGCCTTTATCAACCCATTTACATTAATATTGATTGCCCTGGCTGTTGTCTCTGCGTTTACCGATATCATCTTGGCCCAGGCAGGGGAGAAGGACTTTACCACCGTCGTTATTATCGTAGCAATGGTGCTGATTTCAGGAATATTGCGTTTTGTCCAGGAAACCAGAAGTGGGAACGCCGCTGAAAAACTGCTTGAAATGATTGAAACGACAGCAAACATCGAAAGATTGGGTGAAGGCGCAAAAGAAATCCCTTTAGACGAGATTGTGGTCGGCGATATTGTCCATTTATCCGCCGGTGATATGATCCCCGCGGATATACGAATCATTCAGACCAAAGACTTATTTATCAGTCAAGCTGCCTTAACGGGAGAAAGTGACGCTGTCGAAAAAATGCCAGCTATTCCAGTTAATGGCGGTACGCCCTTAGAAAGAAGCAACCTTGCCTTTATGGGCACGAACGTCCTCAGTGGATATGGAAAAGGAATTGTTGTTTCCACCGGCAATGATACGGTTTTTGGAGGAATTGCTCAAGAATTAAAAAAAGAGCCCATTGTTACCAGCTTTGAAAAGGGTGTAAATGCTGTCTCCTGGGTTTTAATCAGGTTCATGATGGTGATGGTTCCCATCGTGTTTGTGATTAATGGCATCACAAAAGGGAATTGGTTGAGTGCCTTATTGTTTGCAATTTCGGTTGCGGTTGGTTTAACGCCAGAAATGCTGCCGATGATTGTGACCGCCGGGCTGGCAAAAGGCGCTATAGCAATGTCCAAGGAAAAGGTAATTATTAAAAACCTGAATTCAATCCAAAATTTGGGCGCAATTGATATTCTCTGCACAGATAAAACCGGAACGCTTACTGAGGACAAGATTATTCTTCAATACCATTTAGATATTGATGGTAACAGCGATACCCGGGTGCTGCGACATGGTTTTTTAAACAGTTATTATCAAACGGGTTTAAAGAATTTATTGGATATCGCCATCATTAATAAAACCATGGAGTTAAAAGATAGTGATGAGAACATCAAAAGCAGCATCGATCGCTATGTAAAAGTCGATGAAGTTCCATTTGATTTCGAACGAAGAAGAATGAGCGTGGTGGTCGAAGATGAAACTGGCAAGCGGCAAATGATAACCAAAGGTGCCGTTGAAGAAATGCTGACCATCTCAACCTTTGTGGAATACAAAGGTGAGGTTGTGGAACTTACTGAGGCAAAGAAAGAAATTGTCCTAAAAAAGGTTCAGGAATTAAATAGCGATGGTATGCGGGTCATTGCTGTTTCCCAAAAAACAAATCCTTCACCTGTCGGGGAATTTTCTGTAGAAGATGAGAGTGACATGGTTTTAATTGGATACCTTGCATTTCTTGATCCGCCAAAAGTTAGTGCAACTGCCGCGATCGAGGCATTAAAAGCACATGGTGTGAGTGTGAAGGTAATCACGGGCGACAATGAAGAAGTTGCCAAAAGCGTCTGTAAACAGGTTGGTATTAAATTTGATGAAGTTTATGTCGGTACAGATATCGATGATCTTTCAGATGAAGCCCTAGGCGAACTGGCGGAAAAGGGGACAATATTTGCAAAAATGTCACCATCGCAAAAAACCAGGCTCATTCATGTCTTGCGGGCGAAGGGGCACTCTGTTGGATATTTGGGAGATGGCATCAATGATGCCGGTGCGCTCGAGGCGGCAGATGTGGGGATTTCGGTTGACAATGCTGTTGATATTGCCAAAGAATCTGCAGATGTTATTTTGCTGGAGAAAGATTTAATGGTGCTTGAAAACGGTATTCTTGAAGGAAGAAGAACCTATGCGAATATCATTAAGTACATCAAAATGACCGCATCTTCAAACTTTGGAAACGTGTTTTCGGTTTTGGTCGCCAGCGCTTTTCTGCCCTTCCTTCCAATGGCGTCCTTGCACCTGATTTTGCTGAATTTAATTTATGATATTTCCTGTATTGCCATTCCATGGGACAATGTCGACGATGAATTTTTAGCCGAGCCAAAAACATGGGATGCCAGTTCAATTACAAAATTTATGCTTTGGATCGGGCCTACCAGTTCAATTTTTGATATTACTACCTATTTGTTGATGTACTTTATCATTGCGCCAATGTCCACCGGCGGGTTGCTGTATCATCAATTGACCGATCCTGCCATGAAAGCCCAATTTATTGCTGTTTTCCAGGCAGGCTGGTTTGTTGAATCAATGTGGAGCCAAACCCTGGTTATCCACATGATCAGAACCCCAAAAATACCCTTTATACAAAGCCGTGCATCAACGGAATTGATTGCGCTTACCTTTGCAGGGATAGCATTGCTGACCGTCATCCCTTTTACCGGATTTGGCGCCTCGATAAGGTTGGCAAAATTGCCGGGTGTCTATTTTGTGTACTTGGGTATTACGATTGTCCTGTACATGGCTTTAGCAACAATCATGAAAAACCTTTACGTGAAAAAATATAAAGAATTGCTGTAACCAAAGAACGGTCTCTGGAAAAACTTTCTGGAGACCGTTTTTTATTGACTGACGAAAAAAGGAAGTCTGTTTAAACGTGCCTTGCAGATATTTCCGTTACTTCGAATTAAGCCTCTTTTTTGAAGGCGTATTCTATTAAATATTACAGTATTTGCTCCAGTAGAGCGGCATTATTTTTTTTCCGCACAAATCGGGTTAAAATAAATGTATTCGATGCCATTTTCTAATGCAAAGGACCCATTATGCCCCAAATTCTTTATTTACTTGATGGCCATGGCCTGGCGTACCGGGCTTATTTTGCCCTGACTTCAGGTGGTACCCGTTCAAATGCTTTTCAAACGAACAGCGGTGAACCTACAGCGGGTGTTTATGGTTTTACCAGCATCCTCATGCGCATCTTTCAACAAGAAAATCCAGACTACCTGGCTGTTGTTTTTGACAAAGGGAAATCTTTCCGTCACAAAATCTATGATGGTTACAAAGGCACCCGTGCCAAGATGCCGGATGATCTGCGCGGCCAGGTGGAACGTATGCGAGAAATTGTGGATGCGTTCAACATTCCGCGCTTGGAGCTGGACAATTACGAAGCCGATGATGTGCTGGGTAGTGTGGCGCGCTGGGCATCTGAGGAAATGGGGTTGGGCGTAAAAATTATCACCGGGGATAAAGACCTTTTACAACTGGTTACTGATCGGGTGATTGTTAACCTCTCGGGCACCAAACTTTCCGAAGCTAAGGACTATTTTCCCGAGGATGTGGTGGAAAAAATGGGTGTGCCGCCAGAAAAAGTTGTTGATTTAAAAGCTCTCAGTGGTGATCCTTCGGATAATATTCCCGGGGTGCGGGGTGTTGGAGAGAAAACAGCAGTAAAACTGCTTTCGGAATATGGATCATTGGAGGAAATTTATGCCCACCTGGACGAAATCAGTGGTCGGGCAAAAACAGCTTTAGAGGGAGGTAAGGAATCAGCTTTTATGAGTCGCGAACTGGCTCAGATCGTCACTGATCTGGACGTCCCACTGGATTTAGAGCAGGCTCGCATCGAACATTTTAACCCCCAGGCAGTGGAAAACCTGTTTCGAGAATTGGAATTTCGCAGCCTGATCACCCAATTAAATAGTCTGGTTGAAAAAATGCATCCGCAAGCCGCGAGAGGCAGTCAGTTGGATTTGTTTGTTACTTCCAGTTCAACCTCTCCTGCAGAGGGAGTGAACAACATCGTAAAGACAACGATTGTCAACACACAAGAGAAGTTGAAAGAACTGGCTGAGGCACTTTCCGGTGCAACCCAAATAGCTTTTGATACTGAGACAACCGATACCGATCCGATGCGGGCGAAACTGGTTGGGATTGCGCTGGCGGTAGACCCGGAACACGGGTTTTATATTCCACTCGGGCATCAGACGGGCCAGCAACTTGCCAGCGAGGAAGTTTTTTCGGTTCTCGAAAGCCCGCTTACAGATAAAAATATTGGAAAAGTCGGTCATAACCTGAAATATGATTATCTAATCCTTAAACGAGCCGGGATACGCGTCTGGCCCCTGACCTTTGACACGATGATTGCAGAATGGCTGGTAAATCCCTCCTCTCGTAATCTGGGGTTGAAAAACCTTGCCTGGGTGCGATTGGGCTACGAGATGACCCAAATCGAAGAGTTAATTGGCAAAGGCCGAGGACAAAAAACCATGGATCAGGTTCCAATTGAAGAGGCAGCCAGGTATGCAGCAGCAGATGCAGCGATCTGCTTGCGCTTGATCCCACAATTACAAGAAGAATTGCGCAGTCATAACGCGCAAAACCTCTTTGATACCATGGAAATGCCGTTGCTGCCGGTGCTGGCTGGAATGGAAGAAGCGGGTATCCGACTGGACACGGAATTTTTCAAAAAGTTCTCTTTTGAGTTGGAAGAAAAACTGGTAGAGATTGAATCCCGGATTCAAAATGAAGTGGGCTATAAGTTTAATTTAAACTCTCCGCAGCAACTTTCAGAAGCCTTGTTTGATAAACTCGGACTGGAACCACCTGATCGAGCACGAAAAACATCTTCAGGTTTTTATTCCACGGCAGCCGGTGTTTTAGAAGGAATGACCGGGCAACATTCCGTGGTAGCCTGGGTGCTGGAATATCGGGAATTGGAGAAATTGCGCTCCACTTATGTGGATTCACTGCCCCTGCAGATAAACCCTGCTACCGGACGTGTGCACACCTCCTTCAATCAAACGGGCACTGTCACCGGGCGGATTGCCTCCTCCAACCCTAACCTGCAGAATATTCCCATTCGGACTGAAATTGGCCGACGGGTACGGGAAGGCTTTATTGCTCAGCCAGGCTGGTTGTTGATGGGGGTGGATTATTCTCAAATTGAACTGCGTATCGTGGCACATATGGCAAAAGATGAAGCCATGTTGGCGGCTTTTAGAGCGGGGCAGGATATTCATGCCACCACCGCTGCCGCGGTGCACGGGATTGATCTGGCGGAGGTCACACCTGAAATGCGCCGGCATGCCAAGGCGATCAACTTCGGTTTGATCTACGGTATGAGCGCTTACGGTCTGACCAACGCTACCGATCTGACCCTGGCTGAAGCTGAAAACTTCATTGATGCCTATTTTAAGGAATTTCCGGGTGTTAAACGTTACCTGGATGGCATTCGCGAGCAGGCTGCACAGCAAGGTTATGTTGAAACCCTCTTGGGACGCCGTCGGTATTTCCCGAACCTGAAAAGCGGTGCTCCGCACAATATTCGCCAGCGCGAAGAACGTGAGGCAATCAACGCGCCTATTCAAGGCACAGCCGCAGATATTATCAAACTGGCAATGCTAAAACTGCCGGGTGCAATCGAGGAAGCTGGCCTGGGGGTACGTATGCTGCTGCAGGTGCATGACGAATTGATCTTTGAAGTGCCTGAAGCCGAGCTCCAACAAACGGCAAAACTCGTACAGGACGTAATGGAAAATGCTTACACGCTGGACATTCCGATCAGTACCGAGGTTAAAGTTGGTAAGAGTTGGGGCGTGATGGAGGAGATTTAAGAGAAAGACCAGAAACTGAGCAATCAGGAATTTGGTTTTTAAAGTGCGCACAATAATCACTCAGAGAAAATAATAAAAAAAGGCTGCTTTTTAAGCAGCCTTTTATTGTAGGTTAATGAACCCTACGCCATTACATTAGCGTGTCCGTAAAGCTGCTCGCGTAGGGTTAATATCTTGCGCCGAAACCGGTCATCGGTTTCCATCAAATCGGTAACCTTCTCACATGCGTACATCACCGTGGTGTGATCACGCCCGCCCACATATTCGCCAATCTGGGGCAACGAGACGCCGCCTTCCTCGCGCAGCAGATACATCGCTACCTGGCGGGGCAGGGCTACCTCGCGAGTACGTTCGCGTCCCAAAAGTCGCTCATTCGAGACGCCAAACGCAGCGGATACTGCTGTAAGCACATCATCGGGTTGTAAATCGACGCCCTGGGGCAGAAAGTCAGCCAGCGCCTGGTGCGCCAGATCCAGTGTAAGCGGGATGCCGCTGAGGTCTGAAAATGCCAGTACGCGGTTAAGTGCACCTTCCAGCTCGCGAATATTGGATTGCACCTTGCGGGCGATCATTTCCAGGATCTCTGCCTGGACATCACGACCGGCGCGCTCAGCTTTCGAGCGCAAGATCGCCAGGCGGGTCTCAACATCGGGGGGCTGAATGTCAGCGGTCAGACCCCATTCGAAGCGGGAACGCAGGCGTTCCTCCAGGGTTGAAAGGGATTTTGGCGAGCGGTCTGATGAGATCACTAATTGTTTGTTCTGCCCGTGCAGGGTGTTAAAAGTGTGGAAAAATTCTTCCTGGGTAGATTCTTTGCCAGCGATGAACTGGATATCATCGATTAAAAGAACGTCCACCTGACGGTATTTTTCCCTGAAAGCGGTTGTGGTATGCGTGCGGATGGCGTTGATCAGGTCGTTGGTGAATTCCTCAGAAGAGACATACAACGCATTCAACCCATTGGGCAGGCAGGCGTTGCCAATGGCGTGCAGCAGGTGGGTTTTTCCCAGACCCACGCCGCCATACAGGAATAAGGGGTTATAAGCCCGTGCTGGGCTTTCTGCCACAGCCAGGCAGGCAGCATGGGCTAAGCGGTTATCGGCGCCAACCACAAAATTATCAAAGCGATAGCGTCCGTTGATGGTAGGACTTTCCTGAGCAATGGTTTGTGAGGTGAAATTTGGAGAGGGTGTGGCTGTTTCTGCGGTGATATTTGTAGCATTCCACACTTTGAAACGGATCGTTACCGGATGGCCGAGCATGCCTGTTAAAAGTCGAGCTATCGTGGAGCCTAATCGATCATCAAGCCAATCACGAGCATAAGCATTTTTTACACCGATCTCAACACATTGGGTTTCTTGATTGTATTCGAGCAATTCTGCACTGCTAACCCAGGTATCGAAGGCTGCCTTCGACATGTCCAGTTGAAGCTGACCAAGCGTTGCCTGCCATGCGTATTCTACATTCATTAATAATTCCTCTCCAACGCAATTTATTAATCAAACAACTAAATTGCGTATTGTTAAAAAATGCCACTGAGGATAAGAGTTCAGTGACCATAATTCCACGAAAACCGTTTCACCGATTATATGTGTTTTGCAGAAGCCTCTTCCGCATATTTTGTGGGCTCTTTTATTCTAACTGAGAAACCGGTGATGCTCAATAAAAATCGCACTTGATTTGCTAAAAAAACCGTATTTTTTAAGACAGGTTAATCTTAAAAAATCTGAACAAATTGATAACAATTAAATTGCCAACTTCGCCATAAGACAAACCCCACTTTGTGGCGTCCCATCAATTGACACCCCTACAAATAGGGGTTTTAATGCGAAAAACGGGGTTTACTCCCAGAAATAGGCTTGATTAAAAAACGGTGCCTTTGTAAAAAAAGTTCATTTGTTCGAAGTTGAAATACAAAAAATGGAATCAGGGATTTTTGTCCGTGATCATCATTCTGGCTGCTCTACGACCTATCTCAACGGCAAAATTAGTGCCCCGGTCCCAGGGGTAGACCTGGCTCATACTGGCAAAATATAAACCTTTAATGGGTGTTCGGATGGCGGGAATGTTCTTGGAATGGTTCAACAGGGGAACCGGCTGGGCATATTTGGCTCTTGAAAGCCAGACTCGATTTACCCATGCCGGTGAAAATTCTGGATTAAAGCGTTTGAGCTGTGGAATGAACCTGGCTTCCAGTTCCGACTGCGATAGCTGAAAATATTCATGATCACCGGGTAAATAATCACCGACATAGATGACGTGGTCGCCGCCGAAATAATCTGGTGAAAGAAAATTCGTATGCTCCACCAGTGAGAGAAAAGGAAAACCAGCATTTTTGGGAAGGTTATACCAGTAATAACCCTCTTTAGAAAGCTGCTGCTTGAGGGAGAGAGTCATCACCACGGCACCCATAGATTTTAGCGATAACAATCCCGCAAGGTAATCAGAAGGTAAATTGGGTGCCAGGCGCGCCAGCAACCCAGGAGCGGTGGTGAACAGCGCCTGTTCAAATATCTGCTCGTGGTCGCCTTCCAGTTTAATTGCCAAACGATTATCCGCTGTGGGGTGAATGCCTGCCACCCGCGCATTCAATTTGATTACCACCCCCATTGCTTTTAAATGATCCGCCAGGCGGTTACAAAACGCCTGAAACCCACCTTGAAAGGTGCCCAGACGGGTGGTTCGTGCGTGCATACGCGCCCAAAACCAGGCCATGTTGACCACTTTCGCATACTCTTCTCCAAACTTGCCGATCATCATGGGTTCCCACATCGTCTGGTAAACCTGATCCCCAGCCCATTTTCGCATCCAGGCTTCGACGGTTGTTTTTTCAAGGGCCTGCCAGTTACTGGTCAGGCGCAGATACAACCCGACCAGTCCGAAGCGGATTTTATTGACACCCCAACCGAGGCCAGGATAGCGCAAGGCAGCCAAAATAGAATCGAAGGGATAGAATTTTCCCTGGTGATACATCACCGTTATCGGCCGCGAGAAAAGCACCTGATCTTTCCAACCCAATTCATCAATCAGCCCTAAAACATAGCGATCCGATTGAAACCAATGATGGTAAAAACGCTCCACACTCCAATCCCAATGAGGTTCCTTAAAACCTGCAGCCAGACCACCCACATAGTCAGCGGCTTCTAACAGGGTTACTTGTTTGCCAGCCCTGGCAAGGTCGTAAGCAGCGGAAAGGCCACCGATACCACCGCCAATGACTGCGACATTATCGCGTTGTGTTTGCATATTTTTGCCTTTCTAATCGCTGGAATCAAGGCTTTCAGCCTGAGATTGCATTGTGCTGATATCCATGGTCCACTTTAACCCTTCACGAATGAAGTAAACGGTTCCCAGCAAGGTGATGGGCAGCCAGATAGCAATCCTCAAGATTAATGTATAGCCCAGTGCCAATTCAGAAGAAATCCTGTAAGTTTCTAAAACTGCCCGTCCGGCTGCATCAAAAGTACCCAGACCGCCCGGAGCGGCTGGGATCAGCAAGACCGTGTTGACAATCCCGTTAAGCAGGAGCAATTGACTGAAGTTAAGCGCGCAGTTAAGGGCGCGGCTAACACCCCAATATAAGCCGGTTTCAAGAAGCCACACCAAGATAGAGGTCAGCAAGATCATTAAGGCGTCTTTTGGGGAACGCAGACTCATCAAGCCCTCAAGGAATTTATCGATGATGTTAATTACGGGTTCACGCCAGCGAACAGGGAAAATTTTTGCGGCGATGCTGTGAAGCAGGTGCTGGGCGGGTTTGGGAAACATGGCTGTTAACACAAACAGTGTCAGACCTATCAGGAAAGCCGCCGCTGCCCATGCTGCAATTTTGCTAATTTGCGTTAATGACTGTCCACCCGGGAACTGTCTTAATTGGCCCAGGTTGAGTAAAACAAAACCCACGACAACCACCGCGTCAAAGATTCTTTCGACTACAATTGTGGCAAGGCTTCCCGAAATTGAAACATCAGCCCGTCTTTTGAGTACGACTGCACGCAAAACCTCTCCCATCCTCAATGGGAAGACGTTATTCCCCATGTACCCAATCATCATGATCTGAAATGAATCACTGATAGAAACTTTTTCAAGGGGATTCAGCAGGTATTGCCAGCGCCAGGCACGGATTAACATGCCCATAAAATAAATTATTAAGCCTGGAATCAGCCACCAAACCTGAATGTTTTTCAGTGTTTGCCAGAGATCGTGATAATTGATCTTTCTGAATGCCAGGAATAAAAACACGGCTGAAATGGCTAAACCCAGCCAGACCAATCCGCGTTTATAGTTTGTTTTCATAGCAAAAATTCTACCATGCAAAGACATCCCAGGTATGAAACGCTGCGTTGTTTCCACTGACGCGACTGGGTACTGGCAGGTTCGAAATGGTATACTTTTAGGTATGTCCCTGATTATTGCGTCTAATCTGGCAAAATCCTTTGGTCCTGATGACATTTTCGAGGGAATCTCACTTTCTATTCCTCACGGGGCGCGAATTGCCATCGTAGGCGCAAATGGTGTGGGCAAGACCACCCTTTTGCGCATCCTGGTTGGAGAGGATTTTCCGAACGCGGGCAGTGTTCAGCATGCCAAAGACCTAGTAATTGGTTACTTGCCGCAAGTACCAATGCTGGTTAAAGAGGGGACGCTCTGGTCTCACTGTTTGACGGAATTTGCAGATATTTTGCAGATGCAATCCGAATTAGAAGACTGTATAGCTGCCATGTCCATCCCCGATCGGGCTGATGAAGCCATGGCACGTTATGGAAGTCTGGAACAAGCCTTTGAACAACGGGGCGGCTATACTTACGAAGTGCAGATCAAACAGGTCCTTTCAGGTTTGGGTTTCGATGAAAGGGATTATCACCGTCCAATCGCTCAACTTTCAGGCGGTCAACGTACGCGGGCGCTACTGGCAAGGCTGCTTTTGGAGAATCCCGATGTGATGATCCTGGATGAGCCGACCAATCACCTTGATATTCAAGCCGTGGAGTGGTTGGAATCGTATATTAAGGACTGGCAAGGCGCGCTGGTTGTGGTCTCTCATGACCGCTATTTTTTAGACCAGGTTGCCAATACCATCTGGGAAATGACGCCCGCACTGGAAGTTTATCGCGGAAATTATTCCGCTTACCTGACTCAACGGGAAGATCGGTATGCCCGCCGTCTGGCTGAATATGAAGCCCAGACCGCCTTTATTGAAAAAGAGCAAGAATACATTCGAAGAAATATTGCCGGTCAGAATACCAACCAGGCAAAAGGCCGGCTGCGGCGATTGGAACGTTTGTTGGAGGATGCCCGATTGTCTCCACCGCCCAAAGAGCCGCGCCGCATGCACATCAACCTTAAAACACAGGGACGTTCGGGTGACCTGGTGCTGCGCACCTACAACCTGCAGGTGGGCTATCATGATGACAGCCAACCTCTGTTTGACTGTCCGGACCTGATTTTTCAGCGCAGGGAGTGTGCCGCTATTATCGGGCCTAATGGGGCAGGGAAGACCACTTTTCTAAAAACCATCCTGGGGAAAACGCCGCCCTATTCTGGCAAGGTCCAATTGGGCGCCAGCCTGGTGATCGGCTATTTTGCCCAGGCGCACGAAGGCCTGGACCCCAATAAAACCCTCATGCAAGAAATTGAAGCCCTCGCTCCGAAGTTCCTCCCCGCGGAGGTGCGTAATTACCTGGCTCGCTTTTTGTTCACCGGCGACGATGTTTTTCGCAGAGTGGGGACTCTTTCTGGTGGAGAACGCGGGCGGTTAGCGCTGGCCAAACTCTCGCTCTCTGATGCAAATCTTTTATTGCTGGATGAGCCCACCAACCACCTTGATTTGCCCACCCAGGAGGTGCTGGAATCGGTGCTATCAAACTTTCCCGGCACAATCTTGCTGGTATCTCATGATCGCTATCTGATCGATTCGCTGGCTTCACAGATCTGGGAAGTTGAGCCCCAGGGGCAAACCTTACAGGTTTTTAAAGGCTCGTACACGCAATTTAAAGCGCACAAACTTAAACTGCAGGAGGCCAGTGTAACGGAAAGTTTGAGCGAAGCAACAAAGCATAAGCCTGCAAGCACGCAAATAACAGACGGTCAGATTCCGGTTAAACAACTTTCAAAATTTGCTCGTAAGCAAATCCAGACACGGATTGCTGAAATTGAGGCGATGATTCACGCCCTGGAGCAGGAACAATCCCTGTTAGCCGGATTGCTGGAAGCACCACCCCCTGACCCCGCTGAAGTCCACCGCATGGGCGAGCAGTATATGCGCGTTCAACAGCAGCTGGAAGAATTATTGGGTGAATGGGCTGCGTTAGAAGAAAAATTAAACGCCTGACAGAAGACATTTTCGGATTACCAATCAGGCGTGGCTTTGGCAAATTTAAGCGGGTTTTTAATACGGTTAACAGCTTGATGAACTGAATGTTCTCAGAAAACGAGTGATTTATTGTCAGATTTAATTTATATATGTATGATTAACCCCTGAACACTGACAAATAAGCGGAGATTTATTCTTGCGTAAAATCAATTTATTATTTTTACTTTCATTAATAATTCTCATCACAGTACCCTTACCACCACAGGCTGAAGCCCAGGCGCCACTGGTGGGTGTGCGTATTCCGGTTGAAACAAAAGATGCTTGGTCACAGTTTCAGCGTGTTTCGGGCGAAACGGTGATAGATTATGGTGCCTTCACCTGGGCGGTGATGACCCCTGCTGAATTGGACAATCTCAAAGCTGCTGGTACGCCAACGCTTGTTTATCCCAATCCTTATGACCTTACTTTGGGCGGTACGACCTTTGACCCTTTGCAACAACCACCTCAAATAAACGCAGATTGGATCACTCCATCTGAAACGGGTGCCCCCCGATTGCATCTGGTTCAATTTTTTGGTCCAACTAAAAGTGCCTGGCTTTTAGCGCTTGAGGAAGCCGGGTTGGAGGTTGTACAGTACATTCATCCTTTCACCTATGTTGTTTGGGGAGAAAAAAGCCTTCTGACTGAACAAAACCGGCACGATTTTGTCCGCTGGACAGGTGACTTTCTGCCGGCTTACGCGCTTTTATCAGAACACCGCACCATGATAACCGAAGCTGTCCAGGTGCGCATTTTAATTTACCCCGCGGCTGGGCTTGATGAAACCATAAAAGCAATTGAAACTTTGGGCGGCTTGGATATCAGCGTACAATCTGGCCTGGACCCCGTTTTTGACCTGGTCACCGTGACCCTATCGGATAACCTTCTGCCCACGGTGGCTGCCTTACCCGGCGTGTACTCGGTTCAACCTGTACACACGGATGGGGGCGACCGTGGTGAGATGAGCAATCAGGTCATTGCTGGCAATATTTTGAGCGATAACAGCGCCTATCCCGGGTACCAGATTTGGTTGCATAATACGGGGCTTTCCGGTCAGGGCGTGGTCATGGCGAACGTGGATAGCGGCGTTGATCAGAATCATCCGGACCTTGTCAATCGCATGGCGCCCTGTTCAGGTGCCACCTGTGGCGTTGGATCTCCCAGCAGCCATGGGACGCATACCGCCGGTATTATGGCAGGTGATGGATCTTCTGGGGCTCTGGACAACTATGGCTTCCTGCGTGGCCTGGGAGTTGCGCCGAAAGCCAGCCTGGTGGAGCAGTTATATTGGCCTTTTTACAGAGATCCGGGCGGTATGCTGACCCTGATGACCGAATCCTATCGAAATGGCGCAGTGATCTCCAATAACAGCTGGGGGCCTTCAGGAACACCAAAGGGATATGATGCCGATACCCGCCTGGTGGACATCGGTGTGCGGGATGCCGATTCGGATGAGCCGGGCAATCAGCCGCTGACCTATGTGCTTTCCGTTATGAATGGGTATGGCGGGGTTTCTACACAAGGCACCCCGGATGAAGCCAAAAACATCATCAGCGTGGGTTCTACATGGATGCAAGAATCAAATGGGAGCCAGAACCTTGAGATCAATAACCTCTCACGCAACAGCGCTCATGGCCCTGCCTGGGACGGGCGCAATCTGCCCCTGTTGGTGGCGCCAGGTTGTTATGTTGATTCGAGTACGCCTAATTTTATGCATGGACTGCAATGCGGCACCAGCATGGCTGCCCCTCACGTCAGTGGCGCTGCTGCGTTATTTTTTGAAATGTATCGGAATAAATTTGGGGTCGACCCCAGCCCGGCGTTGGTCAAGGCTGCTTTTATACCCGTGGCATTCGACCTGTATGGGTACAAGGATGCCAGTGGAAACACACTTGGTCACCCCTTTGATTCGCAACAGGGCTGGGGGCGCCTGAACCTTGCAGCGGTGCTCAATCCACCGGGACAGGTGATGTATTTTGACCAGGCCTTCACCTTTACAGAAACCGGGCAGACCTGGACGATAGAGTTTCAGTTCAATGAACCGGTAGATTTTTTTCGCACCATGCTGACCTGGACAGATGCACCCGGGCACGGTTTGGGGGGTGGTACCCCTGCCTGGGTTAATGATCTGGATCTCTCGATTGAGATCGACGGTCAGACATATTTTGGGAACAATTTCGATGCAAACGGCCTTTCTATGCCGGGCGGTGTTCCCGATGGAAAGAACAATACTGAAGGAATATTTCTGGATTCGCTTCCAGCGGGTGCATACACTCTGAAGGTCACTGCTGTGAATATCAGTGCCGACGGCATCCCAAACAATGGCAACAACCTGGACCAAGACTTTGCACTGGTGGTCTATTATGGCGAAAAACAGCAACCACCACCTGATTACCGGTATATTTTCCCGCTTTTTTACCGGTGAGATCTGCCCAGAAAGCGCAAATTCGATCAATGGCACCTAAAACGATGAAACCGGCATTAACAATTAATTCAAATTTTCAGGCAATATATCGGCGTCGGCGAATGCATTTTGCCTGGCGGCTGTTCGCCCTGGTATCTCTGCTGGCTTTACTGGGTTGCCATTTTCCGCAACCCAGTATGCAAGAGCAAGGAGACTTTGCTCAACGCCAGACCGATATTGCAGGGATCCTTAATCCTGAAAACCCAGGTACACCCACTCCCCAGACCTTGCCCACAGAAGGGATAACCGGTGTTACCCCGCCTTCCAGCCCTATCGAAAGATCGGAAGGTTATCTGATTTACACGATTCAGCAGGGTGATACCTTGCAGGCGTTGAGTAAACGTTTTGGGGTTGAGCCGGCTGAAATTCAGGCAGATCTCCCGCTATCACCAACCGGTCTGTTACCGATTGGTATGCGAACTCAGATTCCTGATACGCTAGAGAGCGTTTTGCCTTATGTGGATCCGATCTTGCCGGATAGCGAGGTGATCTATGGGCCTTCGGTGGGCGATTTTGATGCAGCAGAGTATGCACGCGCTGCCAATGGTTTTTTGGCTGGATACACTGAGTTGGTCAAAGGCGAGGTGATGACCGGACCGGAAATTCTCCAGCGAGTCGCTTTGGAAACCAGTACCAATCCCCGACTATTGTTGGCTTTTTTGGAATATCGCTCGGGCTGGGTGTTTGGACACCCTCCCAATGCCGAAAAAAATCGCTACCCGATTGGGTTTGGTGCGAGTGATTCCGGGTTATATAACGAGTTGATGATTACCGCTAAACTCTTAGCACAGGGATTTTATGGTTGGCGCGATGGCAGCATATTAACACTAAATTTTTACAAGGGAGGTCAGGGACGGCTTTCACCCGGGTTGAACGCGGGCAGTGCTGCGTTGATGGCGTTATTTGCTGCTCTTCACGACCAAACAGCCTGGAAAGGGCAATTGTTTGGAGAGGCGTCTTTTCTGGATTTTTATCTGACTCAATTTGGTGATTATTGGTCGCGCGCAGCACAAGTGGAACCTTACCTGCGCTCTACTGATCGACAACCAGATTTGAGTTTACCCTTCGCGCCAGGTGAAGCCTGGAGCCTGACAGGTGGCCCACACATTACCTGGCAAACGGGCACACCGCGTGGTGCCCTGGATTTTGCACCGATTACCGGCGAACCGCCCTGTTCGGTATCAACCCGTTGGGTTACAGCCTCGGCTTCCGGGTTGGTGGTGCGCTCGGACCGTGGCGTGGTTGCTTTAGACCTGGATGGTGATGGCGATGAAGGTACCGGATGGGTACTGATCTATATGCATATTGCTGAACAGGACCGTGTTGCGCATGGAGTTTGGATTGATGCCGATGCCTATATCGGACATCCCTCATGTGAGGGCGGGCAATCTACCGGGACACATGTACACCTGGCGCGCAAATTTAATGGCGAATGGCAAGGGGTAGAGGAGCCGTTTCCGATGATCTTGAGCGGTTGGCTCGCCTTTGTTGGTGCAGCCCGCTATGAAGGCTATTTACAAAAAGGGGATCGGATGGTTACTTCTCGACCGGATGGTGCTTCAGGATCGACGATTATTCGGGATGATTCGCCCTAAAGGGGGTTTCCAGCGAAAAATTATTCCATTTTACCGGTGATACAGGCCTGGCTTCACCCAATAAATGCGGTAATACCCTTGATAAGCCGATCGCATCGCCGCTGGTGAAGAAATTTAATGCCCCGAAAGTTTTAGCGGGGTTTAGCCAGTTGTGTTCGTTCAGAACGCGCTGGGTCTGACGGGCGATGGCTGGTGATGGGTCAATTGTGTGAATATTGGGGCCGGTGATATCCTGAATTAAGGGAATAACAAAGGGGTAATGGGTGCAGCCCAGAACAACAGTATCCACGTTTTCTTCCAGCATGGGATGTAACGCTGCTTCCAGAATTTCACGGGTGGCTGGTGAATCGAACTCTCCGCGCTCGATCTGTTCGACCAATCCGGGACAGGTATTTTGATAGATCTGAATACCTTTTGCAAAGCGATCAACCAGGGCATGATACATCTCACCTGCAAAGGTTGTGGGTGTCGCTAAAACGCCGACCCGCCCGGTTTGCGTCTGCGCAGCTGCGGGTTTGACCGCCGGTTCCATGCCCACAAAGGGGATTTCTGGGAAATCTGAACGCAGGTCATGCAAGGCTGCAGCAGAGGCAGTGTTGCAGGCTACCACGATCAGCTTGGCGTCCTGGCCCAGTAAAAACTTGGTAATACCGTAGGCAAAAGCTCGGATTTCTTCCTTTTGACGCGGGCCATAGGGGATATGTGCCTGATCTGCCAGGTAAAGGATGTGTTCCGCAGGGAGTAATTCGCGAATTACTCGCAGCACTGATAATCCGCCTACCCCGGAATCAAAAATGCCGATTGGCTTATTGGGCATTGTGTCAGTTTGCATGGCGTTTATTGTATCATGGGGCGGATTGACATTGGGGAAAGAATTGGTCACCTCCAATTTTCCGACGAATTTGCAACTAACCAGCCATTATTTATTTAAAGGATTGAATAACGGATGCAACTCTCCAAACGCTCTGGGATCCTGCCTTGCAGATTTAATGATCCTCTTTTCTTCTGTTATACGATTAATTTTATCTGCTGTCATTCACTACAGATTTCTGCCATAAGGTTCTCCTCTGATCTCTTCAACACGACCCTGCAGGGAGCACAAATCATTTGAGATCTATCAGTGAGTCGAAAAAAATGAAAAAAGGGACAAAAAATCCTTAAATTTATGGAAAACGGGCTATTTCCGGTTAAAACCTAATGGTTGGCATGGAAACCAGAGTTTTTATTGCACGCTTAATTTCTATTTTTCAACTAAATAGTTGCAGGATAAATTTGCTTTGGTTTAATCGAACCGTCTCAGGTCGAATGCTTTCGCTGTGTCAAGCGCGGACTGATACTCGTGGGCGGAAATACGCCGATTTAGTTCAGGATAACTCCCGATCAGCCCGCGAACTTTAAACGCAGGATGGTACTGTGTCATTATGTTGAGACACACATTTTTGGAAACTTTCTCAGCCAGGAATTTAAAGATCTCCTCGCTGCCAGCCAGCCCATTTGGCAGTAACAGGTGCCGCACCAATAATCCCCGCCAGGCAAGGCCGCGCTCATCGACCTGCAAATCGCCCACCTGGCGCTGCATTTCTAAAACCGCAGCCTGGTTGATACGCGGATAATTCATAACGCGAGAATATTTAAAAGCCAGGTTTGGATCGGCATATTTCATGTCGGGCATATAGATATCGATAACATCTTCCAGCAGCGCCAGCATCTCGAGGGAGTCATACCCGCCGGTGTTATAAACAATTGGGAGCTTCAGCCCCTTACTTGCGGCGATTTCAATTGCTGCCAGGATTTGCGGAATCACATGACTGGGTGAAACCAGGTTGATATTGTGGCAGCCCTGTTTTTGCAGGTCCAGCATCATCGCCGCCAATTCATTTGGGCTGACTTCTCGTCCTGTGGTCAACTGGCTGATATCGGCATTCTGACAGAACACACAGCGCAAATTGCAACGTGCGAAAAAGATTGTCCCCGAACCGCGCCAGCCGCTGAGCGGGCGCTCTTCTCCTGGATGGGGACAGTAACTGCTCACCTGTGCCAGGACGCCGGTTTGGCAGATGCCCAGTTCGCCCGACAGTCGGTTCACGCCGCAGCGCAGCGGACAGACAGCACAGGATTCCAGATGCAGGTAAGCTTCTCGGACGCGCTGAGAGAGTTGACCGGTTTCAAGCAGGGTTAAATAAGAAGGCAAGTTTTTCTGCATCGCAAATTTTATTTTTGATTGAAAAATCCTCTCACCATAGTCACCGAGCTGGTATTCCCAACCATGCCAGGTACAACCGATGCCATAGTAGTGATTGTCTCCTCCAAACGGTGAAGTTCATCAGTGATAGCAGCCGTTTTCAATGGTTTGGGCACAGAACCGGCAAAGCGCTCAAAATTTCGATAGTAAATCTTCTCCAGAACCGGATCGGGCAAATTAATACCGTAGAACCAAGCCTCCTTACCGCCAAACAGGAAGCCTTCATGGGTTAACTGGAAGGGGCCCTTATATTCCAGAAAACCTCGTACAACCTCAATACGTGCCAGGCTTTCTTCAGGTTCGATGCCGGCTCCGGTACCCGCCAGAAGCGCCTGAGCTCCGATATCGGTTCCGTAAATGATGCGATCCTGATATTTAATAAAGAAATCATGAGTTTTCTGCGGATCAATCGCGAAATTGAAATACATTTCAATGCCTGGCGTTAGATCAACGTGCAGATTGGGATAGCGGTCAAGGTATTCTGCCAGGCGTTCCAGTTGTGCGGAGAGGAAGAAAAAGTGCGCAAAGGTTATGTTAAGATCCGGGTGACGTTCCAAAACGTTCAGCACCTGACGGTACTGCGCTTCATTATCGATAAAAGTGCCATCGCCGTAAAACCAGCCCATTTCTCGTGCCCAGCCGGGAATTTTTTCAGCATCCCAAAACTCTTCAGGGTCATTGACATGAAAGATCAGGGGTATTTGTTGTTCCGCTAGTTTGGACCAGTAAGGTGCATAAACAGGGTCGTCAAAATTTGGAATAGGCAAGCGTTTGCGCATTTCAGCCTTGCCTTCAAGCATTTTAATTCCGTCAGCGCCCAAGCCCATCAATATTTCTACATATTGGGCAAAGGCTTCACCAGCATTAGTTGGTGATACAAACAGAGGTGAGAGGTCCAGCCCGCCAAAAAGGTATACCTGCTTGGGATAGTGGGCTTTCAGGTAAAGGGCATCCGGCATCTGGCTCAGTCGTTGTTCATCGGGCGTGCAGACCACTGCCAACTTTTCGATTCCTGCATCTGTCAGAATGGTCATTAAATGATCAGCAAAACCAAAATGTGGGAAATGGATATGACTGTCAATGATTTTGAACTTCTTAAAATTCATGCTGCCCCTACAATTATTTGAACCTATCCTCATTATAAAAATAGGAGCAGGGCTTTGTCAAATGCTGTTTAAGAAAGGTTGGAAATCAATTTCCGACAGGGGATAAGTTAGAAGATATCAGAGCGCCGGATCTATCGAAATCACCAAAAAGGTGATGCTTGATTGAATGGGCATTAATATTCAAGCGAAATTAGAAGTATTTGCGATCTTCCAGGATTTTTTGAACCTTTACAGTGGATCGATATACTGCGGTAAATGGTTAATCCCAAACGCCTAAACTCTGAAGTTCATTTTTTGCCACCCACCAGTCGGGGTGCCATTTTAAAGCCTCGCGAAAATCATTAATTGCGCCTTCAGTGTCGCCCAAAGCCAATCGGGCACGCCCACGCCACACCCAGGTTTCTTCGATGGCGGGTTCCGCAGATAAACCCAGTACTAGGTCAGCCAGGTCAATTACATCCTGGTAGCGCCCCGTGTAATAATAGGCAAAATACGCTCCGGTTGAATACCAGAATAGCCGATAAGGACGCGGATAAATATCGGCATAGACTGCAAAGGCTTGGTCGTAAGCCTGGGCAGCGCCATAGTAATCTTGCAGGTTTACCAGGCTGGTTCCAACGTTATACCAGCCAAAGAAGAGCTCTCGTCCAGCAAGGGAGCTGATTTCCTCCTGAGCTTTATCAATGGCATACTGCAAGTTATAGGCTTCGTCCGCATGCGGTCCGAGGAGTTCAAAAACCGTGCTTTCCTGCTCGGGTGGATAGACGATGATATAGATGTAGTTGAAGGCACGCCAGTGCCGTTCAACGCGCTCATAACTATTGGTTGTATTCGGTATACCGGGGTTTGTGTCTTGCACTGTATATACTTCTCGATTGTCATCATAACCGGTGACCACATTGTAATGCCCCATCCAACCATATTCTGGGATTTCTTCCAAATAACCACGTTCAATCAAAACTGGAAAACCTGCAGCAATAAATTTCTTTAACATTTCTCGGTCACCACCCCAACGCAGTACAGCGTTCAGGTGAGTTTGTGAGCGCACGAAATCCACCATTTCGTAAGGCATAACATTGCGGTCGGTGGATTTGGGTTTCAACCAGGCTGCAGCAACGGTTTGATCTCCATCCCAGCCCCAATAGGTGAGTGCGATAGAAAGGTTCGCTGGACCGCAGTTATTGAAAAGCTGCTTTTCATAAATAACGCCCTCTAAATTGACAGCCGAGGGAATCGGCGTGGACGTTGGGGTGGGAGGTTGTGTTTCCGTTGGGGTTGGAGAGATAAAATTTGTGGGCGTTGCTGAAGGCTTTACAGTCGCCGTGGGAGGAACCTCAGTGGCTGTGGGAGTCAGGTCAGTGACAACCTGCTGGCCTGGAACAAAAACCTTCTTTTCGGGCGGGTTGAAGAAATAATAAATATTTGCCCGCAATAATGAAACCCGCCAGGAAAGGCGATTATGGACCGGAGGGAGGAAATAAATGGCTAATAATAATGCGCTGGTGGCGATAATGATCAATACGATCATTAATATCTTGCTGAGCTTGGCGTTTGGCATAGTTGAGATT
>Ga0255347_1002942_pt1 | contig 23013 bp, 20 predicted proteins | sample wastewater_treat_2_FD_192479 | JGI IMG/M metagenome (GOLD analysis project Ga0255347, IMG submission 192479) | Wastewater microbial communities from Lulu Island WWTP, Vancouver, Canada - plant24 | ecosystem: Engineered > WWTP > Wastewater > Unclassified | place: Canada: Vancouver, British...
CGACTTTCGGGAAAAGGTCGTCAAGCATTACCTTGATTTCCGGCATTACAGAGATCAGCTGGACAGAGAATTCTGCAAGGGGATAGGGTATCATGGATGAAAAGATTCTTGAACATTGCAAGATGCTGAATCAGGATTTTACAAAGTTCAGAGAGTATATTATCGACTTTATGAATTCGGAGCATATCTGATCGATTACCCCTCTCGAAAATTTCTCCCCTACGGAGGGCAGGGCCCCTGAAGATCTACCCTCTGCAGGAGGAACTCCCGCCCCTGAGCAAGCCTGTTCAGCCGGCCCCTCGAGCCTGAAATTATCGAAGAACACCGCCCGCTCGTCCCTGAGCCGGTAGGCGAACACGCAGATATTCACGATCCGCCCCATGTCCATCTCCCGGCCCGCAGGCGCTGTCCTCACCTCGTCAAGATCGATCCTGATCTCTTGGGCGCCTGGGTTCAGCATGAATCTTCGGTTAAAGCGGTCAGAGTAGCGCTGCTCCGGCAGCCTGTCGTGGGCCTTGTCGTGGATCCTCACCGTCATTGCCAGGGGACTGTCTCCCTCCAGAAACACATCGAAACACAGCTCGCTGTATCCCCGCCAGTCGCCCTCCAGCCATTTCGAAGAAATACCCGGATACTCGCCGGGAGAGAAATCCGCCTTCAGGGCATACACCCCGTGGGATGCATGCTCCCCAGACCTGGCCGCACGGCATCCGTCAGCCGCCCACCTGCCCATTTCGAGCCGCGTCTCGAACGACCCGATCAGCGGAAACTCCCGGTTCATGCGCCATGTGTCCAGCGCGGTCAGGCCCATGGGGACCATGGCCGCGGCGATCACCCCCACGCCCGCAGCCTTCCATCCCGCCGCACGCTTGCGGGAAAACCCGGGGAACGGGTAGGCCAGCACCAGGAATGCAAGCGCCCCCAGGGCGTCATACGCCATGTCCTGCACCTCGAAGTAGCGCTCAGGGGTGAAGAGCTGGACAAACTCGGAGATCACCCCCAGGGCCAGGGCGGCGAAAAACGCGGAGACATAATGCCTGCGGCCATGCACCGGCCACCTGCGACCGCCCAGCAGCCAGAGGATAACGAGCGCGGCCGCCCCGAAAAGGGGCAGGTGGCCGAAATTGAATATCTCGTCTGCAACGCGCGAGCTCTCTCCGCCGAAATCGACAAAGAGCAGCACCGAAAGAATTGCCAGGAGAACCCCGAGAAGACCGACCTCCAGCAGCACATTTTTCAATCTCATGAGCATGGATTACGACACAACCCCTTCAAAATCAACAGCAAGGGAAAACATGGCCGAAATGCACTTGAAAATGCTGTCATTTTAAGATATTGAAAAGCCCATCTTGCACATCAAGTTTCGCTTGAACGATGCCGAACACCCCTATATATTTTAGGAAGTGACAGTGGCAATTATGGTTTTAACATGTATCTGTTGGGGAGCGCTGGAGACACCCGCAGTGGCGGAGCTTTTGACTTTTTTGCATTCATGAGGAGCAAACGATGCTGAAGAAAATCGTCATCATATCGATCATGTGCCTGTCTCTGGCAGCGTGCAAATCCAGTGAAGGTCAGGAGAGCATTATGGACGTGAAGACCATGGATCTGTCGGGCTATTCTTCGGACAAACCGGCTGAGCCCGTGCACCTGCTGTTCATCCACCACTCCTGCGGCGGGCAGCTTCTGGCCGGGAAGGGCGCTCAGGTCGGAGACAACTGCATCTACGCCACCCACCCGAACGGCGGGGGCCTGCGCAAGCTGCTCCAGGAGAACAACTACATCGTGCACGAGGCATCCTACGGCTCGCTCATCGGCGACAAGACCGACATCTGCCACTGGAATGCAAAGTTCAGGGACCACATGGACAAGATACTCGTATGCCGCAATCAGGACGAGTTCTTCGATGACGGGACACATAACTCGATTGTCGTTTTTAAATCTTGTTTCCCGAACAACTGGATCGAATCAGATGGAGCTCTGCCGGGAGATCCTGATTCATGCGAGAAGACCCTGGCAAATGCTCAGGCTGCCTATCGGGCCTTGCTGGCTTATTTCAGCTCACACCCCGAAACCCTTTTCGTCGCTGTCACCGCACCACCAATGGCCGAGCCCGTTCTCTATAAAAAAGACAAGGTGATCCAATTTATGAAAATCATGACCGGTAGGCCTGATACGATTGAAAAGGTTGGCAAGCGGGCGCGGTTTTTCAACAACTGGCTCAAGGATATAGATAATGGATGGCTGAAAGATTATGAGCTGAACAACGTGGCAGTCTTCGATTACTACGATATTCTTACAGGATACGGCAGATCCGACTGGTCGCTGCATCCCACAGGAGGAGGCCACGACAGCCATCCGAGCAGCGAAGGAAATGCCGCAGCCGCGTCTGAATTCAACCTGTTTCTGAACAAGTCGTATAATAAAATGAATATGAGATAATTTTGAATGTACACTGAGAATACTCGACAGGATACTATAAAAAAGCTCTTTTTAATCCTCATACTCTTCGTTCTTATCTACTTTTCCACTTTCAAGGAGCTTATACAGGTCTGGAATTCCAACGAAGACTATAGCCATGGGTTCTTCATCCTGCCGATTTCTCTTTATCTGATCTGGAGAAAGAGAGGAGAGATACTCTCCCAGCCTCCTGTTCCCGCCCGCTGGGGATACGTGTTGATGTTGTTATGGGCCTTCACCTACACTTTGGGAATAGTCGGGCATATTTCAACAATTGCTAATGTCTCCATGATTCTTTTTGCTATTGGTGCCGTTGCCGTTCTCATCAACGGCAGGGCAGCACGCATTATACTCTTCCCGGCTTTTTTCATGATCTTCATGTTTCCCATTCCTTCGGAAATTTATACGAGAGTGACTAACCCCCTCATGCTGATATCCACACATATTTCATTTCATATACTCAGTATCCTGGATGTTCCTATCCTGAAGGAAGGAAACCTTCTTTTCCTCCCGAATTATAAAATGGAGGTCGTCAATGCCTGCTCGGGCATACGGTCCATGCTGGCTATCATGGCGATTACTCTTCTCGTGGGATATTTTTATATTGGCTCAAAAGTGATAAGAGCGGTTTTTTTCCTCGTCTCGGTGCCAATAGCCTTGTTCGGCAATGTTTTCAGGATAACATCCACAGCTCTCCTGGCATATTTCTACTCCCCGCAGGCTGCAGAAGGGTTTTCTCATACTTTTGCCGGAATTGTTACATTCTTTATTTCATTCCTGATCATATGCGGGTGCATACAGGTCGTTTTATGGTATTCAGAGAAAAGAAAACCATCATTTTCATCATAGCTGTGTTGACAGTTTTCCTGGTATCCGCCCTTACCAGGGTATCATCACAAGCAAGTAAGAGTGTCGTATACACTCTTCCTGCCTCATTCGGGAATTGGCAGTCAAACGAGCTTTCTTATAATCGAGAACTGCTTACCTCATGGCTCGGGACAGAGCATATAGTGTTTCGACAGTATCGCAATACAGAAAATGATGATTCGGTCGCTTTATACCTCGCATATTATCAAGACCTGGAATCGGCGGATATGGCTCATGCGCCTGAAGTGTGTTACCCGGGGCAGGGATGGAAAATATTATCAAACAATGAGACTCGATTCACCCTCTCAACGGGTGCAAATATCCGAACAAAACGCATGCTCATCCAGAAGAACGCCGAGCGGGAGGTCGTATACTCATGGTGGCAGACAGATGGTGCGATTATCGCCGGCAACTCCTGGTATCACCTGAATCAGATAATCAAGAGGATCGCCTTCAAAGATACTTCCTCCATCTGGGTACGGATATCCACCCGTGAGGCGGGGGGAGAAGAAAAGAATAACGTAGCCGATAATGCGATACGCGAGTTTTGTGAAGAGGTTGTCCCTCTGCTTGATAATTATTTTAAGCAAGGAAGCATATAATGATCCGCGTTTTTTTAAGCAGCCTCTTCATGATCGCATATATCTATTTCGGCTACCCTCTCGCGGTTTGGCTCCTTTCGAGGATTTTCAATCACAAGGTAAAAAAGAGCCCTTACGAACCAAAAGTAACCATCCTGATTGCAGCATACAATGAGAAAAAACATATCCGGGCAACCATCGAGAACAAACTTGCCCTCGATTATCCCAAAGATAAGCTTGAGATCATCGTGATATCGGATGGATCGGACGATGGAACCGATGATATTGTATGGTTGTTTGCCGATCGGGGCGTGAAACTCATCAGACAGGAGCCGAGAAGGGGAAAGACTTCCGCGCTCAATCTTGCAGTGCCCCAAGCATCAGGAGATATCCTGGTATTTTCGGATGCGAATTCGCTGTATGACCGGGACTCGCTCAGGTTTCTCATGGAGAACTTCGCTGACCCGGCTATTGGGTATGTTACAGGGAAAATGGTCTATGTAAACCCTGATGGCACTACAATAGGCAACGGATGCTCCGCATACATGCAGTACGAAAACCTCTTGAGAGACGTTGAGGCGAGGATCGGGTCGGTGGTGGGAGTGGATGGCGGCATCGATGCAGTCCGCAAGAACCTCTATCGCGAAATGAGGGCCGACCAGCTTCCGGATTTCGTATTGCCTCTCATGGTGGTGGAGCAGGGATACCGGGTTGTTTTTGAGCCCAGGGCTCTTCTGATGGAAGAAACGCTTAACAACTCAGAGGATGAAAACCGGATGCGTGTGAGAGTATCACTTCGAGCCCTATGGGCGCTCTTCGACATGCGCAACCTTCTGAACCCCTTGAAACACGGGATATTCTCGTTACAGCTTCTATCACATAAGGTTCTCAGATATCTCGGGATTCTCTTCATTGCCAGCCTCTATGCGAGCAATATTTTTATACTGCGGAAATCATTGATCTACAGGCTCAGCTTCCTGGCGCAGAATCTCACATTTGCCATAGCTCTTGCCGCACATTACCTGGAGAAGAACGGCAAGCCATCCGGCATTCTCTATATTCCCTACTACTTCTTCCTTATCAACATTGCGGCAGGAAGGGCCCTTTTCAAGTTTCTGAAGGGTGAGAAGCAGGTGATCTGGACCCCACGGAAAGGCTGAAGCCTTTATCTATTCCACGTTTATCAACGCGCAAACCGCACATTATTTCCATGAAAATTCTCCATATTATTGACAGTGCAGGCCTGTATGGTGCAGAGATGGTGCTTCTCAATCTTGCTGAAGAGCAGGCAAAAATTGGTCATCACCCCGTTATAGCCAGTATAAGAGAAAAAGATGAATTTGATATGCCTCTTGAAGAAGAGGCATCGCGGCGTGGATTGGATGCGGTCACATTCCGTATGCTTGATGGCCCCAATTTATTAGGCGCATGGAGCATACTCAGATACGCGCGGGCCGGCAAATTCGACATACTGCATTCCCATGGTTATAAGGGAAACATCCTTCTGGGATTCATGCCCAGATCGATAAGGAAAATCCCGCTTATCTGTACTGTCCATGGGTGGACCAGCACGGATACGTGGTCAATGATCAAGTTGTATGAATGGGCCGACTCATTGAGCCACAAGTATTTGGATGCGGTGGTTCTGGTTCACAAGGCCATGTTGGATCATCCGTCTTTTGCAAGAAAGCGTGTTTCAAAAGTATTTGTGGTGAACAATGGTATTCCCTCGCAAATTCCTGAAGATATTGAACGCTCATCATGCATTTCAGGACCCATACACGAAAAGATCTTGGAGTTCTGTTCCCGTTCGAGGACTATAGGAGCTATTGGAAGGCTTTCGCCAGAGAAGGGCTTCGATATTCTTCTTGAAGCATTTCATACTATGATTGCAAAGGGATATGATCTAAATCTACTCATCGTTGGTGATGGACCGGAGAGGCGCAAGCTCGAGGAAATCATTGCTCGCCGAAACATGAACGATCGGGTTTTTTTGCCTGGATATGTTGCGCAAGCAAGCTGTTATTTGAAGCATTTTAGCGTATTCGTTATCTCTTCATTGACAGAGGGCTTGCCTATCACTCTGTTGGAGGCCATGAGAGCTGGAGTGCCTGTGGTGTCTACCAGGGTCGGCGGAATTGAGGAAGTTATCGGCGGAGGGTCTGCTGGGATACTTGTCGACCCGTGCAATTCAGATAAGTTGGCGGAAGGAATGTGCGCACTGATATGTGATGACGAGCTTGCAGACAACCTCTCAAAAAGAGCTGAGGAAAGATTCATAAACAGTTTCTCGAGCAAGATAATGGCGGAAAATTATATACACGTATATAATGATATTGTATGATCTGATGTTGAGCACTATTTTATTGGTATTGAGGATATTATATTTATGAAGGGGGTTTGTACTTATGGTTTCCGTCATCCTGACGGCTTACAAGGGAGAAAAATATATCGATCGTGCACTCCGATCGGTTCTCAACCAAACATTCCATGACTATGAGATATTGATTGTCGATGAATACGGAAAAGATTCGGTCAGGTCGAAAGCACAATCTTATAAAGACGGGAGAATAAAGTATTTCTGTAAATCAGATGAAGGGCCCGGGGCGGCGGTAGCCTTTGGAATCACAAAGAGCTCTTATGAATACATCGCAATTTTCGAGCAAGACGATCATTGGTATGAAGATAAGCTCGAAAAACAGATTGTTTTTTTGAATAGTAACCCCGATGTCGCGTTGGTATCAACGGATTGGTGCGATGGAGAATCAATTCCGGAAGAAAGATTTTCTGCTCTGAGCAGATATAGCTATACCGATAATGACAACCCTTTCGAGTATCTTTTAAAAGAAAATTTTATTGCTACTTCCTCCGTGGTCATGAGAAAGAAAGCCGTGCTGTCGGTGGCATATCCGAGCGCGGCTCTTTATCAGGGGCCTTGGGACAGGCAACTATGGCTGAGGCTTGCATACAAGTATCCGATAAAGGTCATCAGAGAGGTTCTGCTCTGGAAATATACGAGTCCAACAACATTGTTCAATAGGCAGAACTATGCAGCACTGCAATATACTGGGTGGGTTGAAGCGCTTCATTATTTTAAAGGGATTTCCCCTGCTTATGAAAGACAGATTCGTCATAATATTGCAAGATCGTCTTATTATGCCGCCAGATTTCACCTGTCGAATGACAACTATAGTTTATTCAAGGGTTGTATAAGGGAAGCCACAAGGTATGATATGAACTACACGATCAGACAACCGTACAGTTGTCTTTTCGTACTGCCCGTAAAAATTATCAGCATCTTGAAGAAATCAAAAAAATATGCTTATTCCGGGTTTCTCGGACAGTCGATGCAATAATATCTTTCAAGCATAATTATACCGAATTCGATACAAGTTGCTCATCGTATAATTGTGAGGCCCAGTGATTCCTGAAAGCAACCTACCTGGAGGAGCTACAGTCATGATCCAACTTCTAAGAACCTTTGTTTGGGACATGCGGGATAAGTACATAAGATTTAACTACTTAAACACCTATTTTCTCATGCATCTGCCAGGAGGCCTGGGATTTGAAATCCGCCGGAGGATCATACCGAGGTATTTCGCCTCTTGTGGAGAGCGTGTGGATATTTCAGAGGGTGTACGCTTCAGAGGAATAAGCAGGCTCAGTGTGGGAGATAATGTAAGAATAGGAGTGGATAACTTCATACAAGCCTCAGGCGGGATCACGCTCGGCAATGAGGTCATGCTCGGGCCCGGTGTAAAAATCTGGTCAATCAACCATAAATACGATGATATATCAAAACCCATAGCGGACCAAGGCTATAATTGCGATCCGGTTGTGATCGGTGACGGGGTGTGGATCGGAGCAAATGTATTTATTCTGCCAGGAGTAAACTTGCCCGAAGGATGTGTCGTATCTGCAGGCAGTGTTGTTCATAAAAAGGCCTATCCTCCTTATTCCATAATTGCCGGTGTGCCGTGCCGGGTAATAGGAAATCGACTGAAAAGAGATGGATCTTCTTCGAAGGAATCAAGTATCGAAACTTAACTATCCGATATTTTATCCAATTATCATCCCCAAATAATCCATAGATGAATTCAGAGTCTGAGCACACCAAATCGACTTTCAAAAACGCGTTAATCTACAGCAGTGCCAGTATTCTCGGCAAGGCTGTGGGTTTCATCATGCTCCCAATATACGCTCATTACCTTCGAGCAGAGGGGTATGGAATAATAAGCATGATCGATATCGTTATATCGATGCTTGCTTTATTCATTGGTTATGGCCTTTCAGGAGCTTTTAGAAGACTTTACTTTGAAAAAGAAACCAAGGAAACGAAGAACATCTTTGTTTCAACCAATATCATATTAATGTTTATCCTTGTATCCATAACGTCCATTCCTGCCTTATTGTTCAACGAGCAGATAGCTTATCTTGCTTTTGGTCAAGAGGACTTAGGGCTCTATATGGTGTTGGGTATATTGATGTTTGTTGCTGAAACAACAGGTAATAATGCTGAGAACTACATTCTGATCAGGCAGAAATCCATTCTGTATTCACTTCTTGCTATTTCAAAATTAGTAACGAGTTTAAGTCTTAGTATTTATTTTATAGTATTTTTAAAAATGGGTGTCCTCGGTTATCTTCTTGCGGATTTCACTACCAGTTCTGTCTTCAGTTTAATAAAACATGGGTATGTTTTTATTAATGTAGGTTTCAATTTTAACGTTCACGACATGAAAAGTATACTAAGGTTCAGTTTGCCAATCGTGCCAGCATACATGTTTTTCTTTATAAAAAATAATGCTGACAGGATCATTCTGAGAAATTTTCTTGGGCTTACACAACTTGGCGTTTACCATATGTTATTAAAGTTTGTTACACTAATAGTCGTTTTTATCACAGAACCCTTTATGAAGAGCTGGGATATCAAGCGATTCGAAGTATGTGATAATCCTGATGCAAAATATTTTATGTCCAGAATGTTTACTTATTATATGGCTCTCTTAATGACTTTAGGGTTAATTTTATCTCTTGTTATTCCAATACTGCTAAGGGTATTAACCCCAAATGAATTTTGGATAAGTGGAAATATAACTTTGATAGCTGTATTTTCACGGATAGTTTTAGACGCCTACCCACATTTTTCATTTGGGATTCTTTACTCTAAGCTGACGTACAAGATATCGATTATCCAGTTTATATCAGCTTTAACCAGTATAGTCCTGAGTTATGTTCTTATAAAGAACTATGGATTGATTGGAGCTGTGACATCTTCACTTCTAGTAAATATTATCCAGTGCACGATTGCATATATATTAGCAAAAAAACATTATATCATACCCTTCGAATGGTGCAAGCTATTAGTTATGTGCTTGCTAATGATCACAAGTTTTTTCCTGATTAATCAGGTTTCTTTAGAAAAATTAGATTACGGGAAAAATCTGTTTGAAGCTTTAAGTGGTGCGCTACTTTTTGTTTTATGTGAATTTAAAGCATTTGAAATTGCTAATGGAGTGGATGTTGCAAGCCTAACAATTAAAATCGCACTTATTGTTGAGGCCTTTATCAAGTTTCTTCTTTCTTGTAGTTTCTTCATAATGTTGCCATTTCTAGGGATAGTTCCCAAAGGGATATTTGCCATTAAGAAATCTTAATAAATATTCACCCTATTACATCAAAATGATTAAATATATTAAGTTAAAATAACTACATAGATTGTATTTATATTGGACTTGGAGATGATAATTAGATATAGAAAGGCAACGTATAGAGAATATGGGCAAGTCGTTTGCTTTTTAAATCAAATCACTGTCAGAAATGCTTTCACAGAGAAGTGGCTTAAATGGAAATACTTGCAGAACCCTGCAGGCCAGTCTCATATGTATTTTGCTGTAGACACCAGAATGAATGCACTAGTAGGAATCTACTGCTTAATTGGCTGGAATCTCATATGCGGAAACAAACTTGTACATTGCGCACAGTCTGTGGATACCATGATCCACCCCAGGTACAGAGGACAAGGCATAGTAGAAAAATTAAGCGAGTTCATGTTCGAAGATTTGAAAAAAACCGGAGTAAATGCCCTGTTCGGCTTCCCGAATGAGAAATTCTATCCAATAACCTTAAAAATTGGGTGGAAAGGTCTCGGCCGAATGGAAAATTATGTCAAGCTCCTCTCCGTAGAGATACTGCCTGAGAAATTCAGGCAGTATTTCCCTCGCTTCATCAGAGTTGGTTTTGATGGTTTGCTTCATCTATACGATCGCATTCTTTCTTTCTGCTGCGGCCATGATTACTCATTGCAGGAAACGGTCACATTTGAAGGGGTAGAAGAAGCGACATTCAGTTATTGGGACGCCAACAGGACTAATCGCTCCCCCGATTATCTTAACTGGCGGTATGTGCAAAAGCCGGAAAACAGGTATCGAATATATTGTCTCGAAAAGGCACGGAAAAAAATGTGCTGGATAGTATCGAATGACAGAGATAACGAATCGCACATACTGGACATAATCCCTGTTCAGCAGGATGCGATCATGCCCGCCTTGCTCCTTTTCAGTATGGCGATGCGTGAAGAAGGTAAAGAGTGCGTCAGGCTCTGCTGTTACGGTCAAATAGGCAAACATGCCGCAAAAGCCGGATTCATATACAGAGAAAAAACGCAACAGATAATCTTTTACGAAATGGATAATCATGGCCCCTTCAATGTTGATCGAAACCATTGGCATTTTATGCACGGCGACTTTGATGCTGTATAAAACAATTGAACGCACCTCATAAAATCATTCAAGAGGATGACTTCTTCAATGAATAAGAATGATAAAAAGCTGCTGATCATCGCCTACGCATTTCCCCCTCATAGTGTTGTCGGCAGCATGCGTCCCTTGAGGATGGCAAAATACCTTGAAAAATACTCCGGGTGGAGGCCTGTGGTATTGACCGTGAGCAAGGAATTCAAAAGAAACGATTACAGCCTCCTTGAAGAGATTCCTCCGGAAGTAAAGATATATCGATCATGGACGGTAGAGCCTGCTATCCGGCTTGCAAGCATTCGATCCACACTGTTCCCGATAACACCGAAGCTCGACAACGGCACAGGTTTGTTCGATTCAAAGAGTAGGAATTTATTACCGGGCTTTCTGAAAAAATCACTGAGTAAAACACTATCCATTCTTTCCGAGGCGCTATCTGTCCCTGATGAACAGGTCTTCTGGAATCTCCCGGTCATCATGCAGGGGATGAAGATCATAACAAAAGAGAAGATTGATGCAATCCTCATCACATCGCCGCCCTGGTCTCTCCAGGTTGCCGGTTTTCTGCTCAAAAAGATGACGGGTGTTCCCTGGGTGGTCGATTTCCGGGATCCCTGGACAGATATCAAAAGAAAAAACAGGCCGGCTTTCATCGATACTTTCGAGCAGCGGGTGGAGAAAAGACTTCTTGCCGAGGCGGATCTCGTGATCTCGACATCCGATATGTACTCAAACGATCTCATCCAAAAATATCCTGGGATTGAGGCGCAAAAGTTCCAGACACTCCATAATGGGTATGACGAGGAGAAATTCGACCATCCGAAGCCTGTGTCGGGGCATTCAAAGTTCACCATCGCCCATCTGGGAACCATGTACTCGCTGTTTAATCCATATGCTTTTTTTGAGGCATTGAGAAAATGGCTCGCGATGAACCCGGAAATTGAGGATAAGATGGAGCTGTTATTCGTAGGCGAAGTAAATGAAGAAACCAGGAAGGCCATGCATGAGTGTAATATCAGTCACCTGACCACCGTTACCGGGTTCGTTCCTCACAAAGAAGCAATCGAATTGTGTTCCAGGGCCGACATGCTTCTCCTGGCAATGGGCACGGATGACAAGTTGCCGAGAGGATGGCTGCCGTCGAAGCTGTTTGAGTACCTTGCTCTGGACCGGCCGATATTGGCCTATGTATCTGAAGGAGAAGCATCGGATATGGTTCGCAAGGTCAACCAGGGTTGTGTGGTAACAGGCCAGGATCACAACCAGATAATTGATTTCATGAACGAATTATATGTTTCAAAATGGCGACATGAAAACTTGTACGTCCCGTGGGAGAACGATTCCAAGTGCAAGCAGAGGATTCAACAGCCTTATCTCATGAAAAAGCTGGGGACCTTGCTTGACGGTATTGCATCTTGATCCGACCTTGTAAAGAGAGTCATATTCAATAACCCGTGAAAATAGCAAAAGTCATCAATGTTCTTCTGGGGCGACCATTATTGATACTGATGTATCATCGTTTTACGGAGAACAACAATGAGGAGTTTGCCCTGAAAGCAAGTGTTTTCGAGAAGCAGCTCAGATTTATCCGAAGAATATGTACGATAGTTGCTCTCGAGGAATATTTTGACCTCACTGAAGAACAAAGAAATCGAATAGTGAACCCGGCAGCCATCACTGTTGATGATGGCTACATGAATTTTTATCAGTATGGCTACCCGATTCTGAAGAAACTTTCTCTCCCGGCAACGGTATACCTCCCGGCAGATTTCATAGAGAATGGGAAATGGATGTGGCAGGACCGGAATAAATATATCCTGAGAAACACGAGTAAACAACAGGTCAATTTCAATTGGGAGGAAGGTGAATATACTCTACCATTAAGATCCGGCCTTGATCTCATGAAAAGCTTGGAAATTGTTTATGCGCTTTGCATGAAAGAACCAAATGGAAGGCGCGAGTATTTTTCTCAATCATTGGCCGAGTCGGCAGGTGTACAATTACCCGAAATGCCGGACGAGGAATTTGCTCCGTTGACGTGGGAAAAGATTAAGAAAATGGAAAATAACAGAATATACTTTGGATCTCATACGATGAATCACGAAATATTGACTGAAATGGACAGCAGTCAGGCATTAGAGGAAATTATGGGGTCGAAGAAATTTATCGAATCACGCCTTTCACATGAGATCAAAGGGTTCTGCTATCCAAATGGTTGTTACAATGTGCAAATCGCCAAGCAAGTCGAGATTTGCGGATATCGATACGCAGTAACTACAGAAAAAGGGCTTAACTCGAGAAGTGACTCGATGATGTGTTTACGGCGTCCCTCTTCGCCGGAAAGTGGAACCTGCTTCGATATACTCAGGGGCTGTTGCTGGAGGCCGGTAAAAGATCTGGTTAAATCTAAAATGAAAGAGCGCATATGGACATAACTAAAGCAGCAATAAAGACTTTTGTTCACCCTTTGTGGATGCTGAAAGATGGAAAACTTGGGATTTATCGCTATCTCAACTACTTTGAGAAGTCCCAGTATTACCCGGCAGAACAGATTCGAGAAATACAAATGGCACGGCTAAAGAAACTTGTAGAGCATGCATACACGAACTGCCCTTTTTATAAATCCCGCTTTGAAACGGTGGGTATACATCTCTCAGACTTGAACAGCTTCGAAGATTTCACTCACATACCCTTTTTGACCAAATCGGATATACAGGAAAATCTCCAGACACTTACAGCAAAAAACTATAAATTGACCGATCTCGTTGCAAACAAGACGGGAGGCTCAACAGGGCATCCTATACAGTTCTATCATGACAAGGAGAGATTCACCTCTATGGATGCATCCGCCATCAGGCATGACAGATGGGCAGGATATGATATCGGTGACAAATTTGCAGCTATCTGGGGGCACAGGGGCGATGTTTCAAGCTTAACTGATCTGGTAGGCAAATTAAAAGAAAGGGTTTTATTGAGGAGTAAAATACTCGATTCATCCAGCATGAGCCGCCAAACGATGGAAAAATTCATACAGGAATTGAGATCATTCCAGCCAAGAACGATTCTCGCCTATGCAAATGCAATGCACCTATTTGCCCAATATTGCAAAGAAAGCGGGGTATCCGATATCAGACCGAAATCCATTATTACCACGGCAGAGGTGCTCCATGAGCATCAGCGCACCGAGATCGAGGAAGTATTCGGATGCCGGGTATTCAATCGGTATGGCTGCCGAGAAGTATCTGTCATAGCAAGTGAATGCGAGGAGCATGACGGAATGCATATTAATGCGGATGCCTTGTATTTTGAAATTATAAAAGATGATAGCAGACCCGCCAATCCTGGAGAAACTGGCGATATCATCATCACGGATCTTTATAATTTTGGTATGCCATTCATCAGATACAAAATAGAAGATATGGGTGTCATGACTGATAGAAAGTGTTCCTGCGGAAGAGGTTTGCCATTGATGGAGATGGTTGCGGGCAGAGTGACCGATTTCCTTGTTACTCCTGATGGGACCAGGGTGTCTGGTGCGGCGCTGACGATATATATCATAGCCAATACGGCCGGGGTGAGGCAGGCTCAATTTATTCAAAATGAAGAAAAATTAATTATACTCAAGATAGTTCGGGGTAATGACTTCAATAATGATAGCACCGAATTCCTTTACCAAAAGTTTCACGAATTTTTTGGCTTTAATATGAAGGTGGAAATCCAGTTTGTTGATAATATTCCCAAAGAAGCATCAGGCAAGTATCGCTTCAGCATATGCAACTTAAAAAATGATAATAAAGAAAAAACCCATGCTGGGAGCATATAAGATGGAATTGTACGCAAGGCTTGTCAGGGATGTCACCTTTCCGTTGATCAGCATAAGGGAAGGATTGCCGGGGATAAGAAAGCATCTCAGGCTCTTCGAAGACCAACAATATCTCTCTGTTGAAAGGCTTCGGGAAATTCAGTGGAATAAAGTGAAATCAATACTCCGGTATGCATATCAGCATACCAAATATTATAAAAACAAATTTGATGAGTATGGTATAAGACCCCATGATATCAAAGACTATACTGACATGACCAAGCTCCCGATCCTTACCAAGGAAGATATTAGGGGAAGCCTCACTGAACTGGTATCATCAGAGTATACCATTAATACCCTTGTTTCTTCTCATTCTGGAGGAACGACGGGGGTTTATATGAAACTTTTCTATTCAAGGGATTGTCTGCCAATAAAACGAGCGGCAACATACAGGTCCGAAAAATGGACGGGGTGGGATCTGGGTCAAAAACTGGTTGTTATCTGGCCAGCCCTGCAGGATCATGACAAAGTACAAAGCCTCAGATCAAAAGTAAAAAATGCCCTGTATAATAGAATGGTTATGCTCCCAGCCGCAACATTGGATGAAAAGATCATGGCAGAATATGCATCACGAATAGGGAGTGAGAAGCCTAAGCTCATCAAGGGCTTTGCAAACCCAGTACATCTTGTAGCGGATTACATAATTCAAAATGATATAGATTTGGGATTCGCATGCAATTGTATAACCACTGGTGAGCCTTTGTACGACCACCAGAGGAAGGCGATCGAAAAGGCTTTCCACGGGAAGGTATTCGATTCTTACGGAGCTCGCGAGGTGTCCCTTATTGGACAGGAGTGTGAAAGACATGAGGGTTATCACATCAATATGGAATGCGCTTTCGTTGAGTTCGTTAATGATGAAGGTCTGCACGTTCCGGCCGGTGAACTAGGAGACATACTCATAACAGATCTCGTGAATCACGGTATGCCATTCATAAGATACAAGATTAATGACAAAGGCATACCTGCGTTGAAAACCTGTGATTGTGGAAGAGGATTGGAGTTGTTTGGCAGTGTTGTTGGTAGAGATGGGGATGTTCTCAGGCGGGTTGATGGGGGTATGGTGCCACCATCTACATTTCTTCCCTATTTCATTTCTGAAGGGCCTCAGCTGGGCAAATTTCAAGTCATACAGGATAAGTTAGATCACATACTGATCAAGATAACAGATAATCCCCCTCCGGATGAGCGGCATTTTACCTTCTACAGGAAAACAATGAAGGAACTTTTCGGTGACAATGTGCATGTTGATTTCAAGATTGTAAAAGACATCGAAAGAGAAAAATCAGGTAAATACCGTTTCTCAAAGTGTGAGATCTGAAACATCACATCTTCTGATAAAAAATAAATAATTTGATCATGCGTTGGTCTCTCAAGCAAGATATTGCCGTACTAATGTATCACGGGGTGATTCGCGACGATGCGCCTTTTGATTCCTGGACACAGGTGAGAGAAAGTCAATTTTTGGCGCAAATGGAGTATCTTAAAAAGAATTATGAAGTCATCCGATTAGCTGATATTGAAAAAAGTACCAGCAAACAGCTCAGAGTTCGAAGGTCAAGAGCAATTATAACATTTGATGATGGATACAGGAATAACTATTCTGTTGCATTTCCTGTTCTTAAACACCTTGAATTTCCTGCTATTATCTTCCCTGCGACTAAATATATCGGAAGCAGAGAATTGTTCTGGTTCGATAAAGTCATCTGTGCAATCCAGATCTCCGATTGCAGAGGTATTGACCTTCGATCTATGAAACTGAGGAAGTACCTCTTCCCTTCAGGGAACAGGTCCCATCGCTGGGATGCGATACAGATTCTGCTTTCTGACCTCAAGGCCGTTGATATCATTTCCAGGCAGAAGGCTGTTAATATTATTCTCAAAACTTGCCCCTTTGATGCTGAGAAAATGTTTGAGCACTTGGGCGTGTTGTCAAGCAAAGATATGCTGGAAATGTCTCAGAGCGGGCTTGTGGAGATTGGCTCACATACTCATGGCCATGAGATACTTACACAAATTTCCAAGGAGGAAGCAGAGCAAACGATAATTCAATCAATAGAATTTATCACCAGGCACACAGGTAAAACCGTCAGGGCATTTTCGTATCCTAATGGGAACTATAACGATTCCATCAAGGAGATACTGATTACAAATAAGATACAATATGCGTTCACAACCATAAATGGGGCATGGAACGCATGCTCGGATCACCTGGAAATACCTCGCGTAGCTGTTGGCGGTTTTGACAATAAATTGAGGTTCATTTTTCACCTCAATGGTTTCACTGCAAAGTTATCACATCTGAAACGAGCATGTAGCATTAGATAAGGACCAAGGCATTGCATCTCAGAAAGAAAAAGATAAAAATACTTTATGTGTTGGATCATTATCATGCCTCTTCTGGTGGGACTGAGAGGCAGATTTTTGAGCTGATAAGAGGGCTGGACAAAAACATTTTTGAGATCGAAGCATGCCTTTTCAGATATGAGACAGATTATTTTGACCGGGAAGAGTTTCCTTGCCCTGTAATGTGTTTCGATATCAAGAGTTTCTTTTCTCTGTCAGCATATCACGGCTTGTATAAGCTGAGAAAGTATATCAGAGAGAAAGAATTCGATATAGTTCAATCTGTATTCAATGATTCTGCGTTATCCATTCCTTTGATTGCGCTTGGTCTTAACACACAGATTGTTTCCACAAGAAGGGATATGGGTTTCTGGTATACGCCTGTAAAGCTTATGATATTGAATTTGAACTCATTTTTTACAGATTTATATTTAGTCAATAGTATCGCTGTGAGAGACAACGTGCATCGACAAGAACGTGCGCCTAAAGAGAATATCACCGTTATACATAATGGCCATGACTTCTCCAGGTTTGAAGCACAGAAGCAGGCTAACTTGATGAAGGAACTCTCTATTCCAGAAGCGGCCCCCATAGTAGGAATCGTTGCCAACATGAGGCCGGTAAAACGAGTCGAGGACTTAATTATCGCCTTTAGTAGAGTTGTCAAAGCTGTACCTGAATCTTACCTGATAATCGTTGGGCAGCTTGGTCAATTAGGTGAGGATTATCTGAATCTTGTACGGGCATATGGCATTGAAAAAAATGTAAGATTTCTCGGAATGATACAGGAGCCGGTGCCGATTATTAAGCACTTTTCAGTGGGTGTTAATTGCTCTGAAACTGAGGGCCTATCCAACTCTATAATTGAATACATGGCATGCGGAATTCCCGTGGTGGCAACAGATACATCGGGCAACCGGGAGCTCGTTGAAGACGGCCTGACTGGAATCCTTGTTCAAGTGGGCGATACCGAGCGTCTTGGGCATGCAATTATCAGGATTCTCGGGGATAAACAAATGCGAAGCAAAATATCGCTGGAGGCGAAAAAGTTTGTATCATCTCGTTTCGCTCTGCATTCGGTAATAAACAAGTATACAGACTCTTATATTAAACTTGTTGAAGATGGCGAGCCTTCAAATCATGGCAGGGAAATTTGATGAGTGGACTTATAATAAGAAGGCTCAAGAATGAAGACCTCAAATCTTTTTACAAGATTTGGGAAGCACATTTCGGTGAAGAAAAAGCAAAAGAAAGACTTCGCTTACTGCCGTGGGTATTAAAGGGGAACCCTTTCAGTATCACAAAAGATGATTACTACGTAGCTGAGGTAGATGGACATATTGCCGGCTATCATGGATCTATGCCCTATAAATTTTCAATTGAAGGAACGGATGTAGACGCACAAATACACTTTGACGCACTCATCGATCCCGACAAGCGAGGGCAAGGCATTTTTACCACGCTTTTGGAGGAAATGGATAAGCATGACAAACCATTTACCATCGCACTCTGGTTTAATGAAAACAGTGGCAGAATATACGAGAAACTGGGTTGGCGTGCGGTAAGCAACATCAACAATTATGTAAGAGTTTATGATGTCATTCCTTATATCTCTTCCAAAGTGCCAGGTTTTGGTTATGTGTTAGGAAGAGCGGCTAACTTCATTCTCAACGCAATTTACTGGCTGGATAAAAGATTTGACAACAGCCCATATGAACATTTAAAAATCGAGGAAATCAAAGCCCTTGATGAAAGAGTTGATTCTTTATTCCATGAATTAAAAAAACAATTTCATGTCATTCCTTTTCGAACTCATGATGTCCTCAACTGGAGATATGACGATAAGCCAGGATCTACATACAAGAAAATGATATGCCTTGAGGGTGATGTGCTTAGGGGCTACATCATATTTGGTGCTAAAACAAATGCAAACGGTAGATCTGTTGTTACGATCCTTGATTTTCTCTGTTCACCTTTCAGAAAGGATGTTTTCGAATCATTGCTTAATGGTGCACTCATGGAGATAGAGAAAGAAAGACCCTGTTGTGTAGAAATATTATGCTCATGTCATGATTTCTCCTGTAATCTCCGAAAAAGATTATTCTTTAAGACAGGCAAAAATGATCATGCAGTAAAAGTGAAGGCCCCAGACCAATGCGATCATGTATTGGATGGTAACAACTGGTTTTTTACTTATGGCGATGGCGACTGGGATTTCTGGCATGCTGGCAGAACAAGGGTATGATCGGAGCATGAAACTGAATCAGGGTGATAGGGAATAAAGAAGGCAGGGAAAAGGCAAGGAACAAGAAATCGAGCTTCTTGATATTATTAAGTAAATTTTCCCATCCTAACACAAGCATAAGTATTCTTATGGTTAAGCAAAGGTCGAAATGAAAGAAATCGGATTTAAATTGTATTTGCTGTTTGTCGTAAGCTGGTATTTGCAGCTACCTGGGCGAATACCAATATTAGGTGCAATCCGATTTGACCTGTTGCTTTTTGTTGCTCTCGCAGTACTTGCAATTATTGAGTCTGTTCATAATACTCGTGTTGAAGAAAGCCCAATTCATAAAAACCTCAAGATATTAATAATATACGTAATACTATCTATTCCTTTTGTTGAATGGCCGGGAACTGTTGCTAAATATGGTCTAGTGCAATTTCTTAAAGCCAGTTTCTTTTTTTTCTTCACCATAATATTCATCAGTAATGAAAAAAAGTTGAAGATATTTCTAACGATTTATCTAGCATGTCAAAGTCTTAGAGTTATGGAGCCATTATATCTACATATAACTGAAGGATATTGGGGTGGAAGTGCTTCCATGCTAGGAGGCCAGGAATTCATGACAAGGCTGTCCGGTTCTCCATATGACATGATTAATCCCAACGGCCTAGCATTTATCATCGTGACCATAATCCCATTTCTTTATTACTTTTCCGCTATATCATTGAAGCATAAAGCCATTTTCTTTACGTTATTGCCGCCCTTGCTTTACGCGCTAATATTAACCGGGTCACGTTCGGGGCTTATCGGACTTTTGATTTTTGTCTTTTATATAATTTATAAATCAAGCAAAAAAATTATATTATTACCGATTATTCTCACTATATCTATTGCAGTATTTTTAAACTTAAGCCCCGACTTGCAAGATAGGTATCTCTCGATATTTAAGTCAGATACCAAGAACTATGCCACTGTTACAGATCGGATAACCGTGCCTATTGAAATGTCAAAGCTTATATTACGTAAGCCATTTGTCGGACATGGTCTTGGGACCTCATTAGAAGCAAATGCGAATTATGGTACGATCTTCATTCTTCCCCACAACCTTTATGTCGAGCTAGGAATTGAGATCGGTCTAATCGGAACATGGATTTTTATATTATTCATGAAGTCAATAATTATTGAATTGCTACGGGCGTATTCTCTTATGAAATCCAAGTTTACAGAAAGAATATTTCTTCTCAAATGCTCCGAGTCTTTGCTGATAATATTATTTATGAATATTGTATTTACGTTTGCAAGTTATGGACTACTTGTTCCGGTATGGTATTTTTTAGGGGGGCTGATAGTGGTTTTAAGAAGAATGTCTGCTGAACAGATAGTCGAGTTATGAAAGAAATGATTTAGGAGAAACAAATGCCTGGAATTTTTGGATGTTATTACTATGGTGAGTTTATATTAGAAAAAGCTGAAGAACGCTTCAAATCAATGAGCGATACATTACAACATAAAAATGATTATTTCACCATAGTTAATAAGGTTAATCACTTATATGTAGGGAAAAAATCTTTTAGCTCAGATCCGCTAAAGAATATATATATTAAAAGGTTCGAAGATTATTTAATTTTTTTTGATGGGGCGATATATTCATATGATGATGGATATAAGATTTGTGAAATATATGATTATAATATCTTATCATCCATTATTATAGAAGGATATAAAAAAAATAAGTCAGTCAATACCAAACAATTGAATGGAGAATATAGTATAGGTCTATATGATGAAAATGAAAACAGATTGATGTTAATGAACGATAGGTGGGGTTTCCGAGAACTTTATTATTATAGCGATGAAAATGTTTTTTTGTTCTCCTCAGAAGCAAAAGCAATTATTGCTTTTCTTGATACCAGAGCAGAAATTGATGACCATGCGTTAATAGATTATATTAATTTTGGATATATCTTAGGGAACAGAACTCTTTTTAAGGACATCCATCTATTACCACCAGCATCAGTAATCGATATCAATAAAAATATTTACTCAATTGAGACGATGCCATTCAAGTTTCATCCGAATCTACCTGAAAAAAGTGATATTAGCGATTACGCAGACCACGCGTATAAACTTCTCGATTTGGCCGTAACTAGAAGGCTAAGGCATCGTGGGAAGGCTTCATCGTACTTAAGTGGCGGCCTTGATAGCAGAATCATAACAGGATTATTATCAAAGCATATAAATGAGCTTCATAGTTTTTCAATTAGTTCTGATCATAAAGGAAAAGAATATCAAATAGCCAAAAAAGTGGCTAAGAAGCTAGGAAACTGTAACCTTGAACTCGTCAAAACCTCTCCAGAGCACATGATCAAATACTTAAAGTGGGCGGTGTGGACTACGGACGGAATGTTAAGTGCTGGGAGTGTTAGTCCTTTTTTGGGGTCTATGATCAACAAGCTGGATTCGTTCAATGTCTTGTTTGGTGGGTTTGCTGGCGATTTGATACTAGGAGGGAGCTTTATAAGAGCTGGATGCGATGAAATGGAAAGATGGGATGGTAAAGATCTAAGCTTGTTCATGGGGTTGCCAGAAGTAAAAGCCTTTATCCCCTTCTTAGATAATTTATTTTCTAAGGATTTTAAGGAAAAGATCCAATATTATAGAAAGGAAAGCATTTGCAAGGAATTGGAATATATTGGAAAAGAAATTGACCTTCTATCATACGATCTCGATCTGTTTATCATTTTGGGAAGATGTAGAAGGTGCTATAATGCGAATAGGGGTTTGGTTGGTCATGTTGCAATTGAAGAATTTTATCCTTTCTTTGACAACGATTTCTTTTCATTTATTTACTCCTTGCCACTGAATATTCGAAAGGATCATAATTTATATGCGATGATATTTAAAAGATATTTTTATGAACTGGGGAAAGTTGCTTGGTTAAAAACTGGGAAATCATTGTACAGAGGTGCTCGATTAAATAATTGGCAAGACAAATTCTTACAAGATTTAAGTTGGAAGATATCTCAAATATCCCAAGGCAAGTTGAATTTACAAGATAAAAAAGCATATGCACCATATTCACTTTGGTATAGGTCTGATCCAAGTTTTAAAAAATTTATAAAGGAAATATTACTATCCGACAATGCCATTGGAAGAAACATTTTTAATAACAAGGGCGTTGAAATGATACTACAAATGACTAGTACTGGTTGGGATCTTTTTCCTCTCATCGATAGAATGCTAATTATTGAGCTTGCTCGTAGACTATTTTTTGATAATGACAAACCAATTATCTCACCGGCAATATAATATTGAAACGTAGCAAGAGTAAGCTTTTTATTAATCATCTCCTCTCCATTGTTTGTGTTGCATGCTTGCAGGAGCAATAAAAATTAAGACTAAACGAATAACCCCCTGAATAACAAGAGACCTTTGCACAATTCAGTCATCAGTAAAGCCAGTCAGGGAGTTGATTTCCAGCGGTAATGCTCATTAATATAATGAATTTATTGGCAAAATATGGTATACTCCTTCCAATATGGAATGAATGGGGAGGGGTGATATGGGATTCAAGGAGTATGAGAGGAACATGAGTTTTCTGGATCTTGAGCTGAGCAAGACGTTGGGGTCTTCACGGACACAGAAGTTCTTGAGAGAGATCCATGACTATATCAGGTGGGAGCCGATCGATAGGATACTTCTTGATGTGTATCCGGTAGGCAAGGCAGCGGTAGGCAACAGTGCCTATCCTCCGGTGATGCTGTTGAAGGCTCTGTTGCTGCAAAAGTGGTTTGGGATCAGGAGTGATCCTTCAGCTGGAGAACCAGATCAACGATAGGCTCTCGTTCAAGATGTTCATAGGGCTACCCTTTGGAGATCCATCTCCTGATCACAGCGTGATCAGCCGGTTTCGGG
>Ga0255347_1002943_pt1 | contig 22997 bp, 16 predicted proteins | sample wastewater_treat_2_FD_192479 | JGI IMG/M metagenome (GOLD analysis project Ga0255347, IMG submission 192479) | Wastewater microbial communities from Lulu Island WWTP, Vancouver, Canada - plant24 | ecosystem: Engineered > WWTP > Wastewater > Unclassified | place: Canada: Vancouver, British...
GAGACATGCGGCGGCCAGGATGCAAAGGATGGCCGGGAAGAGGAAGAACTGATAACGCTCTTGATAACGGTTCTCGATCAGCTCCTGCTGTTCTTTGGCGGCCAACTGGCTCAGGTGCCTGCGATATATTGCGCCGAGAGTGGTGTGCGCGGTTCCTGCCGTGCCCAGCGGTATGTAGCGCCCGTTAGAGGCGTTGGCGATGGCGGTAAGCGTTTCGGCAGTCAGGCGGGTTTGCACGGGTGTGCCTTTATGCTTCTGGACGCCTTGTCCCTCTGCGCCCGGGATGGTGGCTCCGGCTATATCGCCGATGCCGACTGTGAAGATAGGGATGTTGCGCTTGGCAGCTTCGCGGGCAGACTCCAGCGCGTCGCCTTTAAGGTCCTCGCCGTCAGAAACCAGCAGTATGGCGTTGTACTCATCAAAGGCAGGGTCAAGGGCTTCCAGAGATTTACGGATGGCGTCACCCAGATCGGTCTCGCCGCGCGGGGCGGATTCCGGCGTGGCGCCGTCGAGAGTCTGGCGCAAGAAGGCGTAGTCGGAGGTGAGCGGGCAGATGAGGTTGCCCTTGCTGCGGAAAACCAGCAAGGCGGCACGGTCGCCTTTTAGGTCATTGATCAGATCCATGATGTCGGTCTTGGCGCGCTCCAAGCGGTTGGGGTGGACGTCTTGGGCCAGCATGGAGCGTGAGACGTCAAGGGCGATCACTAGGTTTCGTCCGCGGGTTGTGACTTTCTCGTCGCGCCGTCCCCATTGCGGCCGCGCCACCGCGAATGACAGGAAAGCCAAGCCGGCCATGACCAGCGCGAACTGTGCGTAAAAGCGCAAGGTGTGGTCTTGCGGCATCAGCCGTGACTGCATCGCAGGTGAAACGAGCAACGACAGGCGCAGCCGTGAGCGGCGAAAGAACCATATCCAGATCATGCCCAGCAACGGAACTGCGGAGAGCAAAAGTAACAGCCATGGGTAAACGAAACGCATAAGGAAATTAGGAGTTAGGAGTTAGGAGTCAGGAGTTAAGGGTTGGTGGTTAGAGTAGGCGCCGGACAAACTGCATGTTTAGCGTGAGGGCGGCGGCAGTGAGGGCCGCGCCCCAGAGCAGGAAGGTTACAAAGCGTTCGTCATAACGCTGGTAGATTTGACGATCAATTTTGGTGGTCTCCAGAGTGTTGATATCGTCCAATGCCGACTTGAGCCCGTCATGGTCGTTGACGCTGAAGTAGCGGCCTCCGGTTTTTTCGGCGATATCTTTCAACTGTTTCTCGTCGAAAGACACGTTCGCGTAGGCGATGGTCTCGCGCCCGAACATGTCGCGTGTCTTGAAAGGTGTGCGGCTGCTGTTGGAGCCCACGCCGATGGTATAAACGCGCACGCCGGTTTTGGCGGCGGCGGCGGCGGCTTGCTCCGGTGTTATGATGCCGGTGTTGGATTCGCCGTCAGAAAGCAAGATCGCGATGCGGCTCTGTGGCTCCGCGTCCATCAGGCGGGCCACACCGGTGGCGAGGCCGTCTCCGATGGCGGTCTGGAGTTCTTCTTGGTCGGCGCCTTGGTCGCGTGGTATCTCCACGCCTTTGAGCACATGCAACAGGGTGCGGTGGTCGGCGGTGAGCGGGGCACGGGTAGAGGCGAAGCCGCCGAAAGTCACCAGCCCTATCAGGTCATCTGGCCGTTCGCTTACGAACTTGGCGAACGTGTCCTTAACAACGTCCAGACGTGTCTTGTAAGGTTGTCCCGGCGGGGTCAGGTCCAGCGCCTCCATTGAGCCGGAAACGTCCACGACCATGTTGATGGCGATGGCGTCGACTGAACGCGTCTGTCTTGCGAGGGCTTTGCGCGGGCGGGCGGCGGCGATGATCATCAACAGCGTTCCGGCGAGAAAGAGCGCCGGGACGGCGCGGGCGACTGCCACCCTCCAACCTGCGGTCTTGGCAGGCAGGCGGTCGGTCGCGGCAAAAAGGGTGCCCGATTTGGTTCCGGTGCGATAAAGTCTCCACGCCGCCGCCGCCCAAGGCAGCAGCAGCAGGAAAGCTAATGGTGTAGCAAAAGAAAACATGAGGAAAATTAGGAGTTATGAATTAGGAGTGTCTTAGTTCACCGTGAATTGGACAGTAGCTTTGTTCAGTTAAGAAACTGGGGAACCGTCCTCAAAATCGGTTGCTATGAATGTAACACTCGGACCACGGATTGTCGAGCCTGTACCCGGCGTTTCCCTGCCTCCGGGTGCGATTCAATGAACCCTGGCTCCTTAATCCTAGGTGTGGTGCAACGAAGTAAAACCGCACCCGGCAAAGCTTTAAACTTGGCGCAAACTTTTTCTGAGGCTTGCCATAACCGCAATGCTTTGATAATAATTACAACCAATCAAGCCAGCATAGCTCAGTTGGTAGAGCACTTGATTTGTAATCATGAGGTCGTCGGTTCGATCCCGTCTGCTGGCTCCATTTTAAACCCCATCAAACCCCAGTTTTATTGGGGTTTTTTTGACGAATTTTGAAAAGGGGATGAAGTTATGGCTTTGAATCTGGTGACCGAGATTGACGGTTCGGTGCCTGTGCGTAATGTGCTGATGAGCGTCTCGGATAAGACCGGTCTGGAAACTTTTGTGCCCGGGCTTGTTGCGGCATGTCCTGGCGTGAAGATTTATTCGACGGGCGGCACCTATACGGCGGTTCAGAAGATCCTTGGCGAGGGAACGGCGCGTGAACGGCTCGTCGCGGTGTCCGACTATACCGGCCAGCCAGAGATGCAGGGCGGGCTGGTCAAGACTTTGGATTTTAAGATTTATCTGGGCTTGTTGAGCGAAACCTATAACGAAGCGCACCGTCAGGATCTGGCCCGCACGCAGGCTGTCGCCATCGACATGGTGGTGGTAAACCTGTATCCCTTCAAACAGACCGTGGCACGTGCAGGCGTGACACCCGAAGAGGCGCGCACCAATATCGATATCGGCGGCCCCTGCATGGTCAGGGCCTCGGCCAAGAATTACCTGCGCGTGGCCTCGGTGACTGATCCGGCTGATTACGGAGACTTGTTGCAGGAGTTGGGTTCCAACAATGGATGCCTGGCTTTGGGCACACGCCTGCGGCTGATGAAAAAAGCCTTCGCGCACACCGCCGCTTATGATACCGCGATCGCGGATTATTTCGCGGGGGTGCAGGAGGCGGCAGTTCAAAATTTATACAATGTGCGTGCTTGACCATGATTGATCTGCATCTGCACTCCATTAACTCTGACGGCTCCGACACGCCGCAGGAACTGGTGAGCAAGGCTGCGGCGGCTGGTGTCTCAGCCATAGCGTTGACCGATCACGACACGCTGGACGGGGTCGAAGATTTCCTGTCGGCGTGCCGTGAAAACGGCATGACCGGGATAGGGGGGCTTGAGATCAACGTCGATGCTGGTGAAGACCAAGGCGAGATGCATATTCTGGGATATGGCGTTGATCCGTGCCATCCGGAGGTGGAAAAAAGTCTCGAACGTATTGTGAACGCGCGTGTTCAGCGCAACAGCCAGGTTGTTGAAAAGCTGGATGGTTTGGGCTTGAAGTTGGACTGGGCCAAGATCGAGGAGCAGGCCGGGCCGGGTACGGTAGGGCGTCCGCATATTGCGCAGGCCATGATAGAGCGGGGTTATGTGGCTTCCGTGAGCGAGGCTTTCGAACGTTATCTCGCCAATGGCCGCCCGGCGTATGTGGATCGTTACCGCATGTTTCCGGAAGAGGCGATAGACATGATCCGCGCCGCAGGCGGCATTGCTGTGCTGGCGCACCCGTTTTCATGGAAATCCGACGAACGCGACCTTGGGGCTGGAGTGCGCGCTCTCAAAGCATTGGGGCTGGGCGGTATTGAAGCGTATTATTCCGAATACGATTCCGCTCAGACGGTGGCGCTGGTGCGGCTGGCAATGCAGTTGGAGTTTTTGATTACGGGTGGTTCTGATTACCACGGGCTTGCAAAGCCGGATATAGTCATCGGCAGGGGATTGGGACGGTTGCATGTTCCGGATTCCTGCCTGCCGCCATTGCTGGAAGCATTGGGCGCGGACAACAAGTGGCGGGCTTGATGCGCACAGCGGCGAAGCGCCATTTGGCCAAGGGCAACCGCAGGACGCCGCCAGTCGCATCGAGCGGCTTCTCGGTGAGCGCGTCCCAGGCGGTCACAGTATCCCAGCCGAACGGCTTGAGGTTCAGTGTCACGGTCGCGGCAACATCTTCCTCGCCCAGGTTGCTCACGAACAGGAGCAGCCCTTCTTGCTTGCGTTCGTAGGCAGTGGCATACACGCCGGCCGGGGCGCAGGTGATCCGATCCGCATTGTTCCAGTACGGGTACATCGCGGCGTCCTTAAACGGGAAACGGTCGTACATGCTCCACAGCGCGGAGACCTGCGGGAGCAGGTGGTCTCCCGGGCGGACGAGCACGCCGTGCAGGAGCGAGTACGCGAGCATGTCGCGGCCATAGTACGGCATGCCCTCGTAGACGAGGAGTTCGGAGGGGATGCCCCATTGCCTGCCCATCAGCTCGGTCCGGAAAGAGTCCATGGGCAGGATGTCGAGCGTCTTGACCCCGGGCTTGTGCGTGTCGAGCTGCTCACCGCCCCACGTGCTGGTGGCCCACGCCAGCGTCGGCGTGACCATGACGGTCGAGTTGTGGATGTTGAGCTGCCCTTCGGGTTTGCGCTGGCGCGTCAGGACATAGAGCCGCCGCATGAAGTCGCGGGTGCCGAAAATGTCGTAGGCCATCCGCACCGTGCCGTCCGGCGCGGTGTAGCCGCAGCCGTGGCTCGGGTTGCTGCAGGGCATGGGCCACTCGGGGCCGTCGAGGTACCAGCCGTCGTGGCCGAACTCGTCCATCATCTTAGCCAGATGATAGAGGCAGAAGTCTTTCCACAGACTGTTCAAGCAGACATCATAGGCTTTCTGTTTAGGCTGCATCATGGCGGGGCTTGGCGTGTAGCCGCTTGATTTAGGGAACCGCAGGAATTCTTCTGAATACAGTTCCCATTCGGGGGCGCTGTCCGAAAAACTCCGCGCCATGTACAACAACAGGTTCATGCCAGAAGTGTGCAGGCTGCCAATCAGGCTGTGTAGCTTCGGCCGGTTCTCATCTGTCACGTACGGATACGCGAAGGTCGGGGACCAATACTGATGAAAGCACACGGTGCGCACCCCGAGTGCGGCCAGACGCTGGAGTTGCGTGGCCCCTTGCGCCGGATCCCACGTCGGGCCGGCACCGAATTTCGCGGGGACGAACGCCACGCCCACCCCGGCCTTGCCCAACGGCTTGACATCGAGCCGGTCGTAATCCTCAAAGTGGTCGAGCAGCAACGTGTCCGCGTCAGGCGTGTACTCGTCCGGGTTCACGGCCGGCGCCCGCGCCACGCGCAAAATGCGGAGTTCGTCAATGGTGGCCATGGGATCGGCACCGCCGATTTCAATGACCGCCTTTTCCGGCGACAATGGGATGAAGCCGGTGTTCGGGGAATCCGCGAGAAGTTTGCCGTCCACATACAGCCGCACCCGGTCGCTCCATGTCAGCGCCAGATGATACCATTGTCCGGCTTTGCAATCGAAAGGGGCGCTCGGGTTCAGCGTGACCTTGCCTTCTTTCCGCGCCCAGGCGACCATCCCCCGCACCCGCTGATTCCAATAGAAACCGCAGTTCGAACCACTAATCAAGTTCCCGTCCCATTTCACCGTGAAGATGGGGCGGTTTACGATGTTTTTGCGCTCCGCCTCAGGCAGGTCGTGCTCGGTGCTATCAAAGCCCGGACGGTACCAGCACTCGGCTGTGCCCTGCTCTGGATTGATCCGCCCGTCCGCCGCATAGGTCACGCAACCTCCAGCACCTTTTTCCAGCCCGTAGCGCCCGTGGTGCGTGATCCGGTAATCCCAGACTGTCTTTTCGGGATTCTTCACCGGGGTCGCGTGGAATCCGAACGTGTACTCCAGCGGCCCCGTGATCCGCTGTTCGCCCTGGATCAGGCGGCAGCGCAGCATCACCGTCCCGCCCTCGCGCCGAATTGTCAGCGCGGCATCAGGGCCGCTCACCGCTTGGTTCCGGTTGGTCGAGACCAGCGACCGGTCGAACATGCCCTTGACCGCTGTCTCCTTGCCTAGCGGGAACCAGTTCCGGTCCGACTCGCAGAACCAGGCGAAGCCGCGGTCCTCGTCGCCCAGCCACACGAACGGCTTGAACCCGTGCGTCCAGCCCTCCGCAGGCAATGCGGCGCTGTTGGCGATGCTGCCCCACATGCCGGGAAAATGATACAGGTAGCGCGCGTATTCCGCCTTCAGGGGAATCTCCAGCGTCAGATCCTCCAGCAGCGCCGCGCCAGCATCCGGCGTGAGTTTCAGATCGACGCGGATCATGCCGTCAAATTCCACTGTGGTGTTCCCGCTCAGCGTCACCCCGGCCGCGCGCGCGTTTCCCGCCAGCACAGCCCGCGCCCCCCCGCGTTCGCTGAAGGCGACCGTGCCTTCCCGCCACAACAGCGGGGCGCCTGAAGCCCGCCCGGTCAGCATGACCGGCCCGGCCAAAATTTGCGCGCCGCGCGTCTCTACCTCGGTCGGCAGAACCGACCGGGTGAACCGGTATGAGCGGCCCCAGCACCGCACCGCGTCCCCCTCCGTCTCCACGGGCGTCCAGGGCGCCGGGACCTCGCGCGTGATTCCCTCCTGCGTGCCGAGCCATGGCGGGTGCAGCGGAGACTCCAGCGTTTTCTCGACCGTGAATACCGTGTCTGTCCCGGACCGCACGGCCCGCGCCTGAACTGTGAGCCGCCCCTTGGGAATCCGTGTGCCCGGGATTTCGATCCGCGCCTCTCCGCTCTTCGGATCCATCGCCACCGCCTGTTCCAGAATCCGGCCCGCCGGGCCTTCCAGCGAGACCCTCACCTCCGTCTCGGCAGCCGGAAAGAGCGCCGTGTCCGGCCGCGCCTCCACCCGCAGCAGATCCCGTGTGATGAAGGCCCGCACCGCCAGCTCCACGGGGGGCCCCACGTTCAGGTTCCACGTCTGCGAGAGCAGCGGGGTGCCGCGGCCCGGCGCAACGCAGCGCAGCAGGTAATCGCCGCCCTTGGCAAACCCCTGTTCACGGGGAACCGACAGGTTCACGGCCACCGGCTTTCCCGGCTCCAAAACATGCGCCGCGCGCTCCAACTCCTCGGTCTTCCCGTCCGCGAACACCCGGCTCAAGGTCCAAACCGCCTCCGTTTTTACAGAGGCTTCCATGCGGGCCAGGCAGTCGCCGGAGCGCGACACCTCCAGCCCCGAGAGACTCACCGCCGCCGCTCCGCTTCCGAACGCCAGATGGGCGTACTGCGAAACCCTTTTTCCCCCGTGCGCCGGGGGCGCCCACGACAGGATCCCGCCCAGCCAGCCGGCATGCACCGCAAGGCTGAAGCCGGCGAGGCTCCCGGCCGCGGGCTTTGCCGTGCCCAGTGCCGCCCACGGGATCAGCATCTCCGCGCACCAGCGGCCCGGCGCGTTTGTCGCGGCGGCCTGCCAGGAAATCTCCGTCGTCCCGTCAGACGCGCCGTCGGACTTCGTGCCGAGCGCGTTTATCGCAAACCAGCGGCTTTTTGCATGGGTGTGGCCGGGATCGAGGCGCACGGAAAACAGGTCGTCCTGCCATTCGACACCATTCCACACGGTATAACTCGCCCGGGCGCGTTTGCCCGGCCGCAGCGGCGCGTCGAGCGCGACCAGAAGCCCCGCATCGTGCCACGCCATATAAACTGCGGGCTGATGTTTCGCGGGCTTCAGGGAGCGCTGGACAACAAACCCTCCGAGCCGGACGGCGGATGCCCATTCCTGTTCGCCGAGAACCCCGTCCAGGACCGGTAGCCGCTCCGCTTCGGGAAGGGTCACCCGCGGCCAAGCCGCGTCAGTCGGAATCCCCGCGTGTGCCAAATGCAGGGAAAGCACGCTGCAGGCAATCCCGATCGGGATGTGGTGAAATCGCATGACAAATCCTTTCTGTTAATTCTATAAAACGCCGAACGCTGAACGCCGAACACCGAAAAAGCGGTGTCGCGCGGGGTACCGCTTGCCGCCGCACTCCAAATTTTTCGCCCGAGGTCTGGAGTGCGGTGACAAGGGCCGCGCTGCGCGCGGGTCGCGGCACCGCTTTCCCTCCGCGCACAGCGCGGAAACACATTGTCGACTACACTGTGTGGAACGAACACTATCGCACGGTAATCATGGTGCCGCGCGGGGCGCGGTATTCGGGGGGCATGAACGACAGCGCCGCGCCGGGTTCGTTCTGGGTCTGATAACACGCCTTGATCCATTCGGGTGTCCGCAAAGCGCTGGAGACGCGCACCTCGTCGACGAGCCCGTAAAATGGAAAGTTAGTGCTCATATAACCGCCGATGTATTTGGCACGAATCTGGTTATACACGTTGGTGAACAAGGTCGACTGGGCATTGTAGTTGCCGTCGCGGTACAGCGTAATCCGGGGGGGCACGCATACGGCGGCCAGATGATGCCAGACGCCTTCCCGGATTGAGCCGGATGTACCCTGGGCTATTTTTTGACCCCACGATGAGCCGTCACTATAGACCGACACCAATGCGCGATCTCTCCACACCCCGAAATAGGCTGTAGTGCGATCGCTACTCTCAAATATCCTGTTCTGGTTGGTGCTGGCGCAGTTGACCCACGCGGAGACCGTGAACCCGTTCGAGGAACACTGCACCCCGGGCGTGAGCACATAGTGGTCTTCAACGCCTCCGAAGGCGACCGCGCCCGCGATCTTCCCGGCCGCGTCGCCGTCACCCTGCCCGCCGGCATCCTGAAACACGCCGTGCGCCGCGCTGGCCGTGGACTCGTAGTTCGTCTGCCCGTGGGTGACCGGTTCGCTCAGATGCCAGACGCCGAGATAGCCTTCCGACCAGACATTGGTTTTGTTGATGGCCGCAAACGCGCTGTTACGTCCGTAATACAGGTAGAAGCGGGTCGGCGCCGCGGGGTAGAGAACCGGCAGGCGCACCCACGCGTAGAGCGACGCGGGTGCCGCAGCGCTGTACCGCTCGATCTCGTGTGGCAGCGGCGTCACGCCGTCCGCGGCTGTGAACAGGATGTCCCCGCCGTCCGCTGCGGCGGAGGCGAACAGGGGATGCGCCGGATCAGTGATGGCGACCAGCATCGGGAAATTCGTGAGGACCGCCTGCGTCATGCCCGGCGCGACCGCGACCTCCTGCCGGTGGGCGAAGTACGCGGCAGGCCAAGAAGGAGCCGCGCCCTCCTCCTCTTCCACCGTCACATACGCGGACGGCGCGGAGGCGTTGCGGTACTCGGCATCCAGCCAGGCGGGCGGCAGCGCTTTGTCTGAAATGCGCACCTCGTCGAGGATGCCGTGGAAGAATTTGCCATTTCCCGAACTCCTTGCCCATGAGCCGATCAATGTCCAAGGGTCGGCGGCAAGGGGCAGGTTCAACATCCTCAAGCTCGCACTGAGCTGGGCGCCGTTCTTGTAGAAGCCCCGGGCGGAGCCTTCCTCGCCTGTCGAACGGAATGCGACGTGTTGCCAGACGCCGGTCTCCAAATTCGCGTTGTATCCGTAGGTTGCCTCGTGCCCTTCATTACTGTACGCACTGCGCCCGATCAGTTGCGATGAATTAAGTAGCATGAAATAGCGGTTGTATTGATCTCCGGCGATGGGCTCCCAGTCGAGCCGATCTGGGTTGACCCAGGCGGTGATCGTGAAATCGTTGGTCGTATACAGCGTCCTGCTGAGCTGGATGTAGTCGTCGCCGTCCATGCCCGAGCCGTTCCCGATGCGCCCGACGAGACTGTTGGTGGAGACAAGATCCCTGCCGTGATTGGCATTGGTGGTGGAGTCCCGGTAGAGCAACCGTCCCCAATCTATACCTGATTTTTCCTCTTCCAAATGCCAGACTCCGGCGTACTCCTCCCACACCGTGCCTCCGTCCTGCTGGTCGCCGGCAACGGGGTTCCCGTAGTACAGGTAGAGCACGGTCTCCACGCCGGGCGCGAGTTCGGGGACGCGCACCCAGGCGTTCAGCACCCGGTTCCCCGCCGCGTCAGGGCCGAACGAGTCGATTTCGTGAGCCAGCCGGGTCACACCGTCGGCCGCCGTGAACACGATGTCCTGGGCGTTGGTCTGGGCCTTGCGGAAAATGGGGTTGTCCTGAGCGGTGATTTGCACCAGCGCCGGAAAGTTGGTGAGCGTCTCGGCCGCGGCCAGCGTGCCGGCGATGGTGACCTTCTGGCGGTGGGGCCAGGCTTCATCCAGCCAGGCCGCATACGCGTTGAAAACGACGCACACCGCCGCGCATGTCGCCGCGTACATCGCGGCAGGAGACCGTAAACCAAACCTACATATTGCGCGTGTATTCATGATGAACACTCCTTATTTTTATTGTGGGCGTTAAAAAAGAATCGAGATCCACTCGGTGTTCCCATGGTACCGCATGTCCAAGAGCCGTACAATGCAGAATGCGTAATAAAATTACCGCATTTTACGCAAACGGTTCGTTGGTTTTCGGGGCTCAGGCGAAAGCCTATTACAGCGCCCCTCCCGGATAGGCTGGACAAGCCTGACCGGCATGGTGTATGGTGTCACCGTTCATGCCTAAGGCAACGGTCGCCGTTGCGCTTCGTCTAGGAACGAACTCAGGGAGGGCAAGCGAATGATACGGATTCAGAAGAAGCAGCGTGTTCGGAATGTGGGGTGGGTGGTGTTTTTGATGTTCGGCGTGGCGTGTGCGGGAACCGAACTGCAACGGGGCGCGGAAGACGACGGGCCTGCGCTCTTTTCAGTGGGTTTCGAGGAGAGCGAGGCCACCAATTTGTGGACCGCGAGACCCCAAGCCGACGCCGAGGCCTCCATCCGCTTGGAGACCGGATCAGGAAGAGGGCGTTCGCTGCGCGTGGAAAAAACCAGTGTGAAGGGGTTCGTCCAGTGGCAAACCGCGCCCGTCCCGGTCGAAACCGGGACCACCTATCGGGTCACCGCCTGGCTGAACACCCTCCACTCGGATCGCAAGTCCAAAGGCGGAGCGACCACGGCGGCCACCGTCTACTATATGGTCAGCCCCTCCAGTTCAAAAAACCCCGGCGCATCCCATTCGAACATCTTCGGGCCGGTCCGCCCGTTTTTCTCCTCCGGCAGCCAGTGGGAGAAACTCGAGATGTCCTTCACGACCGGGCTGGACATCGACCGTGTGCGCGTCAGTCTGATTTTCGCACAAGACGCCATCGATATCTTGATGGACGACTTCAAACTGGTGAGGCTGGGAAACAGAAAGGATTACAAGCCGCGATATGAACGGCCTGTGCCTGAAACGCTGATGCCGCTCGAGGAGGCCAAGAAGATCGTGGAGTCCAGGCCGCGCGCGACCGCGGAAGTCCGCCGGGTGGGCCAGCGTCCGCGCCTCTTCCTGGACGGCAAAGAGAGCTTCCCCGATTTCTACGTCGGCAACGCGTGGCGCGCCCAGCGGTCCCAGGTGCGGGAGTTCGGCGCGGCGGGTGTGAAGGTTACCTTCATCCCCTACATTCTGGGGCGCGGCGTGTACGGCTCCTTCGGGGTCTGGAGCGGGCCGGGGCAGACCGATTTCTCCGAGGTGGACGAGATGCTGTGGCGGGTGCTCCGGGCGGATCCCAATATGTACATCATGTTTTACCTGTGTACGGACCCCTACCCGGAATGGGCTGCGGAAAACAATCTTGAGGATGTCGTGACCGACCGGGACGGCAACAGAGCCATTGTCGACATGCACTTCCTGCGCTGGGACAAGGCGCCGCCGCCGAAACCGGACGCCCAAAAATCCCTGTACATCGAGCGCTACGGCTACGTATATGTCTCGGAGCGGCTGCGGAAGGACACCGGCGAGGTGCTCAGCCAGTTCGCCGGGCACATCCGGAATTCGCTTCCGGGCAAAGCGGTGATCGGGTACCACGTGATCGGAGGAAATGACGGCCAGATGTTCCAGTGGAACGATTTCCGAGGGAACCGGGGCGGCGACTACAGCCCCGCCTCCCTGCGCGCCTTCCGGAACTGGCTCCGGACAAAATACCGGAGAGAGTCCGAATTGAAAAAGGCTTGGCGTCAACCGGATGTGACTTTCGAAACGGCTGAATTTCCCGCGTCCGAACGGATCGAAACCGACCGGCTCTTATTGGACCGTCCCGAAGACACGGACATCGTCGACTTCAAAATTTTCCGCAGCGAGGGGATCGTCGACACGCTTGCCGGGTACGGTCAAATCCTACGCGACACACACAAATCGCCCATCCTGATCGGAACCTATTACGCGGGGCCGGCCTCGGGTGTGCCGAGTCACCGCGCCACCGGTTATCTGCTGAAGAAAAACATGTTTAACTATGTGACATCGGTGCTGACCTATGACGCGATCCGGTGGCCCGGCGGAACCGGCAAGGCCCATCAGGCGTGGGCATCGCTGCTCCTCCACGACACCTTCGGCCTCTCCGAGGCTGATTTCCGCTCCTGGAAGTCGGCCCCCGGCACGCCGGAGAGCAATTACCATGTCGCGCGCGTGGAGACCGAGGAGGAGAGCAGCGCGATGATCCGCCGCGACGCCGGGCACATGCTCGCCGTGGGCCAGGGCATCTGGTGGTACGACATGAGCGGCGGCTGGTTCAGCGATCCGTCCATCATGCGGACGATCACCGAGACGGTGAACGGGTTCCGCGCGGATCTGAAGAACCCGGCTCTGCCGAAAGCCGATGTGGCGGTTTTTATCGACGAGCAAAGTCGCAGCCATGTCGCCTCAGGCAACGCGGCGTATCTGGACTATGCGGGTGTCAACCGGCAAATCGTGCTGCTCAACTCATCCGGAGTCCCATATCACCTCTACCTTCAGGAGGATGTGGCCAACCGCCGCCTGCCGCCCTACAAGCTCTATCTCTTCCTCAACCCTTACCATCTTTCGGACAAGGAGTTGAACGCCATCCGGTCGCTGCGGCGTGACGGCAGGACGCTCGCGTTCGTGCATGCTCCGGGCTTTGTGGCGGGAAGCGTTCCAGATGCCGCGGACGCTGCGGACGCGGTGACGCGTATCACCGGCATTCGTGTCAAGAACGGCGGGGAGCAGTCCCTGCAGCTCCACACGCTGCCCGGCAACGGCATCATGGAAACCCCGATCAACCAGATCAACCTCAAGGCTCCGGTCTTCGCCGTGGATGACCCTGACGCCAAGCCCGTCGCGGCCTACGCGGATGGACAGATCGCCGTGGCGTTCAAGGATTTCGGGAAATGGAAAAGCCTGTTTTTCGGCGGCGTGTCCATGAACGAGTTCTTCCTTAACGCGCTGGCGCGCCACGCCGGAGCGTGGGTCGCGGCGCCGGCGGGCAACGCGGTCTACGGCAGCCAGAACTTCCTGACCATCCACGCGCTCTATCCCGGCGACAAAGAGGTGCGCCTGCTGGAACGCTCCGAAGTGACCGACCTGGCAACCGGCGGACTGATCTCGCGTGACACCGACCGGCTGACTTTCCCCATGAAACGCGGCGAGACCCGCTGGTTCCATCTGCAACCGCCAGCCAAACCGACAAACGGCAGTTGAAAGGGCGGGGCTGGAGTGGCTCCGGTAGGACGGTTTCGCCGAAACCGCCGCGGACGGCTCGGCGAGCCGTCCCTACCAGCGGGCGGGGACACCCGCCTCCACTCACCGCTCACCATTTACCATTCACCATTTACCACTCACCACTCACTATTTACCATTTACCAGTGCCACGCAGCGCACGGCGGTAGGTTTGCGGCGGGCGGCGACGATAAAAACCGTGCGACGCCGGAATAATGGTCAACAACGCCGGATATGGAGCTTGTCGTATTTATACGGTTGTGCGATACTCTAAGCAGTTGTGCGATACCCCAAGCAATGGTCTGGGTGAGGAACATACTGGACTTAGCGAAACAAGAAACGAAAGGAAGGGCGAGGATCATGACAAAACGGCGGGATTTCTTGAAAGTGGCTTCGGCGGCGGCGAGTCTCTCGGTCTCAATGCAGGCGGCGGGGTGCCGGACTTTGGGGCGGGCACCGCGAACTGGTCAGTCGGTGATGGGGTTGACGGCTCCGCCGCTTGACGAGGTGCGTGTGGGGTTTATAGGGGTCGGCAAGCGCGGGCCGGGTGCGGTGCGGCGTTTGAGCAGAATACCGAAAACCCGCGTGGTGGCGATTTGCGACGTTTTTGAAGACCGCGCCGAAAAAAGTGCGCAGGATGTGGTGGCGGCGGGACATGCCAAGCCCCAGACGTATTTTGGTTCCGAGGAGGCTTACAAGGAGTTGTGCGAGCGTCCGGACGTGAATCTGGTCTATGTCTGCACGCCTTGGCACTTCCATGTGCCGATGGCGCTCTACGCCATGCGTTGCGGCAAGCATGTGTGTGTCGAGGTGCCGATCGCGATGACGGTGGAAGGGTGTTGGAGCCTTGTTGAAACTTCCGAAAAAACACGCTGCCACTGCATGATGCTGGAAAACTGCTGTTATGGCGAGGATGAGCTGTTCGCGCTCATGTTGGCGCGTAACGGCTTGCTCGGCGAGCTGGTGCATGGAGACTGCGGCTATATCCATGAGTTGCGCGCCGGTCTGACAGACAACACCTATTATAAGAATTTCACGCTCGAATTCTTTAAGCGTCACACGGGCAACTCCTACCCGACACACGGGCTCGGCCCCATCGCGCAGTATATGGGGATCAACCGCGGCGACCGTTTTGAGCGGCTGGTGTCCTTGAGTTCCGGCGAGTTCGGCTTGTCATCGTTCATACGCGAGAAATACGGCGAATCCGACCCGCGCGCGAGTTACCCATATAAGACGGGCGACATGAGCACGACGGTCATCCGGACAGTCAAGGGACGCACGATCATGGTGCAATACGGCCGTTACAGCCCGCGCCCGTATGACCGTATCAATCTGATATCGGGCACCAAGGGGACCTTGCGCTCGTATCCCCTGCGCGTCGCGTTAGAGCCGAAATTCCATACTTGGCTTGATGACAAGGCTCTGGCGGAGCTGAAGGCGAAGTATACTCATCCGCTGTGGACCAAGATCGGGGAACTGGCCAAGAAGAACGGCGGGCATGGAGGCATGGACTACATTATGGAGTACCGCCTGTGCCACTGCCTTTTGAACGGCCTGCCGCTAGACCAAGATGTCTATGACGGCGCGGCATGGAGTTCGCTGGTTGAGCTGACCGAGCGCTCCGTCTTGAAGGACGGCGCTTCCGTGGAGGTGCCGGACTTCACCCGCGGGGCTTGGCGTAATGCTAAACCGCTGGGCATCGTCGAGGTCTAAACAACTTCAAGACGCTTGAAATCACCCCCGGTTTTTGGCAAAATACGCCGCCAAATGGTGAAAGCAGGGTCAGGCATTAAAATTGAAGCCAGGGCCAAGATCAACCTGACGCTGGAGGTGTTGGGCAAGCGGCCCGACGGTTATCACGATCTGCGCAGCGTCGTGGTCCCGGTCAGTTTGGCTGACAGCCTCTCATTGACCTGCACATACGCGCAGACAGTCATAACCGTGACTTTCGAGGGGGGGGTGGATGCGACCAAGCTCGGCCCGTCCGACAAGAATCTGGCTTTCCGGGCCGCGCGCCTGATGCAGGAGCGTTACCGGGTGAACGCTGGCGCGCGCATCCACATCCACAAGCGTATACCGATCGGCGGCGGGCTGGGCGGCGGCAGCGCTGACGCGGCGGGCGTGATCCGGGGGCTGGACCAGCTTTGGGGGCTGAGTGTGCCTTTGGAGGAGCTGATGGCACTCGGCGCGGAGGTGGGTAGCGACGTGCCTGCGCTCGTGCATGGCGGGGCGGTGCTGATGGAAGGGCGCGGCGAGCGGGTCAGCGGATTGTTTAGCGATGTTCCGCACGAGGGTTGCAAGGGTTTTTGGCTGGTGCTGGCTAACCCCGGCGTTATGTGCTCCACTGCGGAGATTTTCAGGAAGTGGAGAGCGGGCTTGACGGCTAGCCACACTATTTCCCATAATATGATTTCTTCTATCCGGGCCAGTGACGTGTCGGCTGCGGCGAAGGCGTTGTACAACGGATTGCAAACCGCGGTTTACGAAAGTATTCCCGAGGTCTCCGAGACGGCCAGGTCGCTTGAAAAAGCGGGCTGTCTGGGGGTGTTGCTTTCCGGTAGCGGCGCTTCCGTCTTCGGTTTGGTGCGTGACGAACTCCACGGACAGGAGGTAAGCCGGAAGTTGGACGCCGGCTTATGGCACGTTTTGGTGCGTACTTGCCCGGTGGTGTAATGGCAGCACAAGAGACTTTGACTCTCTCAGAGGTGGTTCGAGTCCACCCCGGGCAACCAGTTTGATTGTCGGGTATTTTGAATGCGCGGAAAGTGCCGATGCGAAAATGATTGTTTTTTCTGGGACAGCTAATCTGCCCCTTGCCGAGAAAATTATGAGTTTTCTCGGGGGGCGTTTGGGTGACATCAACATCCGCCGTTTTCCGGACGGCGAGATACATGTCAAGATCGTGGACAACGTGCGCGGCATGGATGTGTTCATAGTTCAGCCGATTTGCCGTCAGCCGAACGAGGCGCTGATGGAGTTGCTGGTCATGATTGATGCCGCGCGCCGAGGATCGGCTTCACGCATAACAGCGGTGTTGCCGTATTACGGCTATGCGCGGCAAGACCGTAAGGACCAGCCGCGCGTTCCGATCACTGCGAAGCTGGTGGCTAACCTGCTGGTAGCCGCGGGCGCCAACCGCATACTGACTATGGACCTGCATTCGCAGCAGATACAAGGATTTTTTGATATTCCCGTCGACCACCTGCACGCTGCGCCGGTGATGGTGAAGCACCTGCGCGAAATGAAGCTGAATAAGCCGCTCGTCGTGTCGCCCGATACCGGAGGGGCAAAAGTGGCTTACGCTTATTCACAAATGCTGGGCACGGGCCTGGCGATTGTGGCGAAGCAGCGTTTGGGAGACGCGGATGTGGATGCCTTCAGCGTCGTTGGTGACGTTGAGGGCTGCGACGTGATCATGGTTGATGACATGGTCACGACCTGCGGCACGTTGTGCGCGGCAGCCAAGATACTGAAAGAGCACGGCGCCGTCTCCGTCAGAGCGGCGGTTACGCACGTGCCCTTGACGGATAAAGGCGTGGAGCGCCTGAAAGCTGACACCTGCATTACCGAGCTGGTGGTCACGGACACGATCCCTCTGCGGGACGACCTGACCGCTGCGGGGCTGCCGATGAAGCTGACGGTGTTGTCCGTGGCCGAGCTGCTGGGCGAGGCGATTCGCAGGATCCACAATGACCAGTCCGTTAGCTCGCTGTTCAGGTATTGAACTGGCGGGGTGCGGGCAAACGAAAACAAGTCTGCCTGATTGCATGAACGGCGCCCGGGCGGACGCGGCGGCAGGGTGTTGGGTTGGCACCTAGCGAGTCGCGGACGCGGTTGGGCGTTTAATGCGTCGGGTGGAATTAAATTAATGACAGAGGAAAAAATGGCGAACCAAACGATCAGGTTGAAGGCCGAGTTGCGTACGGAAACGGGTTCCGGCGCGGCAGGCCGTTTGCGCCGCGCCGGCAGTGTCCCGGCCGCGGTTAATCGGATCGGGGGCGGCACGACGTTGGCTAAGTTCGACGCGCATGAGTTCAGATCAATACTGCGCAAACATGCTGGCGATCAGATGCTGGTCACCCTCGATATTGAAGGCGATGAAGTCCATGCGCTCATGCGTGAAGTGCAGTATGACGTCATCACAGGATATCCGATCCATGCGGATTTCGGTGAAGTGTCCATGTCTGAAAAGATCACCGTTCAGATACCCATCCGCTTGCTGGGCGAGCCCGAGGGTGTCAAAGTCGACGGCGGCGTGATGCAGCAGACATTGCGTCTGGTGGACGTGGAGTGTCTGCCTGCCGATATTGTCGATTGTTTCGAAATCGATGTTTCTCATCTCAAGTTGAACCATTCGCTGTTTGTGCGGGATCTGAACTTGGGCGAGAATTATGAGGTGCTGACCGACGAGGATATCGCGGTGGCGAGTGTGGCCTTGCCGGAGGAAGAGCCGGAACCGGAAGCCGAAGGCGAGGAGAAGGCAGCAGTTCCCGATGTGATCGCCAAGGGCAAGAAGGAAGAGGAACCGGCTGTTGACGAGCATGCTAAAGCCAAGAAGTAAACCGGAGGGCACGACCGCGTGAAATTGATTGCGGGACTGGGTAACCCCGGCGCCGACTATGCCAACACGCCGCATAATGTGGGGTTCGACGTTGTCGATCTTGTGGCGGCGCGTTTGGGGGCCGAGTGGAAAAACAGTTCCGGGTTCAATGCGCTCGTGACGCGCGCTGTTTGGGCGAAAAATGCGCTGTGGCTGGTAAAACCGCAGACGTACATGAATTTGAGCGGAATCAGCGTGTCGGCTATGTTGCGTTATTATCGCGGTGCTCCGCAGGACTTGGTTGTGGTGTCGGATGACGCTGACTTGGCTTTGGGCCGGTTGCGCATACGCGCTGCAGGCGGCAGCGGAGGCCATTTGGGGCTGGCATCGATTATCAATGCGCTAGGGAGTGAGGCGTTTCCGAGAGTCAAGCTGGGAGTTGGAAGGGCGGTGCGGCAAGGCGGGCTGACGAGCCATGTGCTTGGTAAGTTCGATCCCGCGCGCAGGCTTCTGGTGGAACGGATGGTCGCTCTGGCGGCGGATGCGGTGCAGTGCTTGGTGACAAGAGGTTTGGATGAGGCAATGAACAGGTATAACGGATTGCGTTATGATGAGGATCAGTCCGATGACCGCAATGAAAAGGATTAACCCGTAATGAAGAAGTATGACGGCTTGTACATCTTCGTCGATTCGGCGAAGGATGAGGTTATGGATAAACAGATCGAGAAAGTGTGCGGAGAGATCACGCGCCTTTCGGGGACGGTGCTGGACACGCAGGTGCTCGGCAAGCGATCGTTTGCCCGTCCCATGAAGAAGAAGGAAAACGGTGTCTACGTTAAGATCCGTTTTGAGATGGACCCGGCGCAGATCAAGACATTGATCGCGCGTTATCGGCTTGTGGAAGAAGTCTTCCGCGTGCAGGTGCTGGTTGTTGACGAGCGCCGCGAGGAGGTTTTGGCGCAGCAGGAGGAAGCGCGCAAGGCCCGCGAGGCTGCTCGCGCCGCTGCGGCTGAAGAAGAAGACGAAGAGGCGGTTGAAAACGAAGACAGTGAAGAGGATTGACGAAAGGCTGCCTGTGCAGTCATAAAAAAGGCGGGGTGACTATGGCTTCATTCAATAAAGTGATACTGATGGGTAATCTGACACGTGACCCGGAACTGAAAACAGCGCCTTCTGGTTCGAAAGTGGCTGATTTAGGACTGGCTGTCTCGGAGAACTGGCGTGATAAAAACACCGGGGAGTACCGCGAAATCGTATGTTTTGTTGATGTGACGGCCTGGAACCGTCTTGCGGAGCTCTGCCACCAATACCTTAAAAAAGGCAGTCCGGTTCTGGTCGAGGGCCGGTTGCAGTTTGACGAATGGAAAAACCCGCAGGGTGAAAGGCGTAGCAAGTTGCGCGTGAGGGCGGACACCATCAAGTTTATCGGTCCCGCGCCGAAACGCGACAATCAGGACGCGCCGTCAGAGGCTTCTCCGAACTCCAAGGATGACAGTCGGATACCGCCTCGTTTCGACGAGATGGCGGATGAGGCCAATGTCTCAGACGAGCCTTCCGACGACGATCTGATGGAAGACGACGAGCACCTGCCTTTTTGAAACAAAGTGATCGATAACAAGGATTAAGTTTATGGCCATTAAAAGAAAAAGTTACAATAGGGCGGAACGGGACAACCGTGACCGCGACAACACTTCCGCACGTAAACGCGCGCGCGCCTTGGACCCTAGTGACATTGTTGATTTGAACAATGTCGATGTCTTGCGGCGCTTTGTGACCGAACACGGTAAAATCCTGCCGCCGCGCCTTACCGGAGTTACCGCCGCACAGCAGCGGCAGATCAAAAAAGGTGTCAGGCGCGCCCGCAACATGGGCCTTATGGCATAACCCGAGAGGAGTGAAAAAATGGGTACTGAACTACTTTTGCTGTCGGATGTTGAAAAGCTCGGCAAGGCCGGCGATGTCGTGAAAGTCGCGGCCGGATACGCGCGTAATTATCTGCTGCCGCAAGACCTCGCCATGCCGGTGTCGCAGCACGCTTTGCGGCGTCTAGCTCAGATGCGCAAGAAGCGCGAAGAGCTGGCGCGCATCCAGTTGGCGGAAGCCAAGGATAAAGCTGAAAAATTGCGTAGCGCCTCGGTCACGATCCGGGCCAAGACGGTTGACGGCACGCGGCTTTACGGCTCGGTCTCGGCGGCTGATATTGTGGCGGAAATCGAGTCCGCTAACAAAATCGCGTTGGACAAGAGCCAGCTCGTGTTGGAGGATACGTTGAAGGAAACCGGAACCTTCGATGTCACTGTCAAACTCCACCCCGAGGTCACCTGCACTGTCAGGGTCTGGATTGTGGAAGATTGAATCTGATCGTCCCCGCGCTGCCGTGAGGCGGCGCGGGGCTTTTTGCGTCACCGGTTGATCCGGTTGACAGTTGGTTTGCAGATGTCCCGTAATCAAACAAACACGGCGGAGCCTGCCCCTAAATCGCTCCGCGTGGTCCCGCACAGCGCCGAGGCCGAGCGTGGTGTCCTGGGGTCGATCCTGTTGGATGTGGCCTCAGAAAACCGCATCATGGATTTGTGCGTGGAGAACGGCCTGTCGCCGGATTCGTTTTACGTTCCGCAGAACCGGCTGTTGTTTGAGACGCTCAACGAGATGTCGCGAGCCTCCCAGGTGATCGATGCGGTGACCCTGAACGAGCGTTTGCGGGCCATGGGGCGGCTGGAGGAAATCGGCGGCTCCGTTTTCATCCAAAGCCTGATCGATTCCACGCCCACTGCCGCGCATGCCGAATACTATATTAACATCGTGCGGCAAAAGCATCTGCTTCGCACCGTGATTAATTGCGCGCGCGATGCTGAACGCCGCTGTTTCGACGAAGCTGCCAGCGCGGATCTGGTTCTCAGCGAAATCGAGCAAAACTTCCTCGCTATTTCAGACCGTAGAGACAGCGGCGGCATTCCATGGGAAAAGGCCATCAGCAACACGATGGCGCATATCGACCGTCTGTTTACGCTGGGTGCCGGCGCCTCCACCGGATTGCCTACAGGTTTTGCCAATCTGGACAAGAAACTGAAGGGGCTGCGCAACGGCGAAATGATCGTGCTGGCCGCCCGTCCCTCCATGGGTAAGACCTCCTTGGCTATGAACATTGCCGAGTGTGTGGCGCTCGGCAAAGATATGAACGGCGCTCCGATGAAAGGCGATAACAACCGTCCGCATCCGGTGGGGGTGTTTTCGCTTGAGATGTCGACGGAGGCCTTGGCCATGCGCATGCTGTGCGGCTATGCAAAAGTCCAAGGTTTTCTGATCGAACAAGGTATCGGCAACCCGCAGAGGATCAACCGCCAACTGACGCGGGCAGCGACCGAGATATCCGCAGCGCCGATTTATGTGGACGATACCGGCGCTTTGGATGTGATGGATATGCGGGCTCGCGCACGACGCATGAAGAAGGCGCATAAAATCGAGTTGGTGGTTATCGACTATCTGCAGCTCTGTAATTGCCGCGAGTTCGCCCGTCAAGGCCGGCAGATCGAGACTTCCCAGATTTCCGGCCAGATCAAAGCCATGGCCAAGGAGCTTAATGTGCCTGTGATCGTGCTGAGCCAGCTTAGCCGCGCGCCAGAGCAGCGCCATGACAAGGCAGGCAAGCCGAGGTTGTCGGATTTGCGGGATTCAGGCGCGATCGAGCAGGATGCCGACGTGGTTTTGCTGTTGCGCCGCCCCTGCAAGTTTTCCAGCGAGATTGCGGTGACTGACCCGATGCTCGCTATTGTGGATGTGGCTAAGCACCGCAATGGCCCCACCGGGGAGGTGCGCTTGAATTTCGATGAAACCCTGACGCGCTTTTCGGACCGCTCCGATCAACACGAGCCTGTTCCCGAAGATATGCAGCCGGATGATGCTCCGCCGGAATATTAAGGCTTTCAGGCTCGCAACACGTCGCGCAGGAAGCGCCCCGTATGAGAATCGGGATTTTCGGCCACTTGTTCTGGAGAGCCCTCGGCTACCAGAAAACCGCCATCCTCACCGCCGCCGGGACCTAAGTCGATCAAATGGTCCGCGCACTTTATCACATCAAGATTGTGCTCGATCACGATAACCGTGTTTCCGGAAGCGCGCAACCGCAAAAGTATCTGCAAGAGTTTACGGACATCCTCGAAGTGCAGACCGGTTGTAGGTTCGTCCAAAAGGTAGAGCGTGCGGCCTGTGGACTGTTTTGAAAGTTCGGTAGCCAGCTTGATGCGCTGTGCCTCGCCGCCTGAAAGCGTGGTGGATGACTGCCCCAGCCGCACGTAGCCGAGTCCGACTTCCGACAATGTGCGCAGTTTTCTGGCGATGGCAGGCACGGCATCGAAAAACTCTGTGGCATCTTCCACGGTCATATCCAAAACTTCGGCGATGTTCATGCCGCCGTAGCGGATTTCCAAAGTCTCTTTGTTGTAGCGACTTCCGCCGCACTGCTCGCACGTTACATAAACGTCTGGCAAAAAATGCATTTCCAGACGGCGTATGCCGTCGCCTTTGCAGACCTCGCACCGTCCGCCTTTGACATTGAAGCTGAAACGCCCGGGTTTGTAGCCGCGCACCTTGGAAGCCGGCGTGGCGGCGAACAGGTCGCGGATAGGGGAGAATGCGCCGGTGTAGGTCGCGGGATTGCTTCGCGGCGTGCGTCCGATCGGACTCTGGTCGATCTCGATGACTTTGTCGAAAAGGTCAGCGCCGATGATATTTTTGACTGCGCCGGGACGGTCTTTGCTGCCGTAGAGCTTACGGAACAGATACTTTTTAAGAATCTCGCTGATCAGCGTGGATTTGCCGGAGCCTGACACCCCGGTCACGCACACCAAACACCCGGTGGGTATATCGACATCGATATTTTTGAGGTTGTTTTCGG
>Ga0255347_1002944_pt1 | contig 22995 bp, 20 predicted proteins | sample wastewater_treat_2_FD_192479 | JGI IMG/M metagenome (GOLD analysis project Ga0255347, IMG submission 192479) | Wastewater microbial communities from Lulu Island WWTP, Vancouver, Canada - plant24 | ecosystem: Engineered > WWTP > Wastewater > Unclassified | place: Canada: Vancouver, British...
ACATTATCATATAGTAGTTTTGAAGGAAGGATGGGGTTATTCATATCTTTACAATTTAGAGATAAGAAAAGGTTGCAATTCCTTACAGCAATATATTCAAGATGATAAACTAATACTTTATCCTGAAAGAATTATGCCTACAACTACAATGAACCCATATCTTTTTAGTTCGGGAAGGCAGTATGTTTTTAATGACAATAGCATTATGTTAAATGATATTACTATGGAACCAGGTGCGATTCTTAGAGTGAAGCCAAATTGTAATCTTAGTTTTGCTAGCAATGTAACAATTGCTAATAATCCTATGTCAGAAAGGTTTATAATTACCAGTAATGATAAAATTTATCAAACAAGTAATACAAAGCAAATAAATTTATTTGATAAAGTTAAATTTTTAACTACAAATACTGTTAATATAAATAGAGGAAAGGTAAGTTTTGTCCAAAATGGACTCCAATTTAACGGAGAATTTAATATTGAAAATATGATTTTTACTGATGTAGGTGCTTCAATTGTAGGAACTATAGCACAATGCACAATATCCAAGTCATTGTTTAAAAATGGCACTTCAATAGGGCAGAGTTTATATGGGAGTATAAGTGTTACAAATAATGTATTTTATAATAATTCCGATAAATGTATGATCTTATACGATTCAGTAGGTTTTGTCAGCAATAATTATTTTGAAAAGAATAAAATTGGTTGCCAACCTTTTAGAGGTAGTTATGAGATATCCCACAATTGTTTTAACAATAATGAGATTGGGATAGCTCCCTGCACCTCTGATCCAAATATTATTTACAATCGTTTCTATAATGACCAATTCAATCTTGAATTTAGTGCTTATTTACAGCAAACAGGTATTATAACATATTGCAATCCATCAATTCAATATAATAATTTCTATGAAACTCACAAAATTATAAATATTGTTGGGAATAATGGTTTGTATTTGTTTATATTTGGGACCCCTACTGGATTAAATGGTCCATTAAACTGTCCTAATAATTACTGGGCTGCAATAAATCCAGCTGATCTTATTTATCCCAATGGATATACAAATTTTACTTACCTTCCTCGTAGTTCAATTCCTATTCATAATGCTGGAATACAATAAGAAATAATATTAGAGGATAAAATGTTAGAAAGTTGTTTAGGACATTATTTAGAGGATTTTGAGGTTGGGCAGATAATTAAACATCAGCTTTCCAAAACCATTTTTGAAAGCGATAACAATCTTTTTTCTCTATTAACGATGAACCATCATCCCTTACATACGAACAGGGACTTTGCCGAAAAAAGTCAACATGGTAAAATCCTTGTTGTAGGAACACTTGTGTTCAGCATTGTAGTAGGTATTACTGTTCCTGATATTAGCGGTAAAGCAATTGCTAATCTGGAATATGAAAAAGTGGAGCACTTGGCTCCCGTCTTTATTAATGATACAATATATGCCGAATCGGAAATCCTGGAGGTTAGGGAATCCAAGTCCAAACCGGACAGGGGAATTATTTATGTGGAAACAATTGCCTATAACCAAAACAAAGTTCCTGTCCTTAAATATCGGAGAAGGGTATTAATTCCCAAGAAAGGAGTATAAAATGAAAGAAATGATTATGCGTAGTTTAATGTTTGTTCCCGGGCACAATGAAAAATTGCTTACCAGTGCAGCCAAATCTGATGCTGATGTATTGCTTTTGGATTTGGAGGATTCGGTTCAGCCGGAATATAATAAAGCAATTGCCAGAGAAAAAATTCTGGAATGGGTTTCTGCCGGAAAATTTAAAAATTATCATATCTTCCCCAGAGTTAATGATAGAGAAAGCGGTCATTTGCTAAAAGATGTGCAGACACTAACTATTGAAGGTATAGATGGCTTTATGTATCCCAAGTCCCTATGCGGAAAAGATGTCTATTTCTTTGATAAACTTCTGGAAACGATTGAATATGAAAAGAAAATACCTGTTGGCACATTTAAAATTATTCCTTTAATAGAAACATCTGCTGCTGTGCTAAATGCTCAAGAAATATGCCAGGCATCTGAACGGGTAGTAGCTATTGCTTTTGGTTGTGAGGATTTTGTAAGTGATCTGGAAGGTTTTCACGATAAGGAAGGTCAAAGCATTTATGTTCCCAGAGCGTTAATTGCCCTTGCTGCCAGAGCTAATAATGTTATTCCTATTGATACTGTTCATATAGATGTGCATAATCTGGAAGACCTGGAAAAGAACTTAATTCTGGCAAAAAATCTTGGCTTTGAAGGAATGCTGGTTTTGCATCCCAAAGAAATTGAGCTGGTGCATAAATATTTCTCTCCTACCGAAGAGGAATATAAAGATGCCTTAGAAATGCTTAATCTCTTTGAGGAATCCCAAAAAGAAAATAAAGGGGTAGCTATTAAAGATGGAAAATTTATCGGACCACCTATGGTTATAGCAGCTAAGAAAATTATTAATAAATACTCTTTAATCCATAGATTATAATGTATAATTATATCATTAAATATATTTGGAATCACTTTCAATTTCAGAAGCTCTCTGAGGATGAACTATTAGAGAAACAACTGGAGATGCTAAACTCAATTTTTTGTTTCTCTAAAAAATATGTTCCTTTTTATCATAATCTTTATAAAGAATATGGACTGATGGAAATGACAATCAGATCTCCTGGAGATGTGCAGAAAATTCCGATAGTTTCTAAAAATGATTTTAGAAAGGTTCCTCCTAAAGACCTGATCGCTACTGTTCCCATAAAAGGAATTAACCAACATTATACAAGTGGTTCAACTGGTGAACCATTTCTGGTTATGACTACAAAAGAAGTAGAATATACTGCGCATATAAGAATTTTTTTTACATTGGCAAAATATGGATACCGTCCTTATTATCCGATGCTTATTTTATCAAGATATGAGCCCAATACAACCTTTAGGATTGAAAAAGATATGGGTCCATATAAATTTGTGCATAGGTATTTAAAATTCTTTAGAAGAGAGATAGTTTCTATATATGATAAGAAGGGAAATATAGTTAGAAAATTAAAACAAATTAAGCCGTATGTATTTGTAAGTACACCAGGTATTTTAAGTATTTTAATAGCTTACTTGAAAGAAATAAATTGTAAATTTAACATTCCAATAATCTTTTTAACATCAGAAACCATAACCCCTCAATTTCTTCAGGATATTCATATCTATCTTGGAAGAACTGTTATAGATATGTATGGTTGTATGGAAAGTCCTTCTATTGGCTACGAGATTAATGGATCAGGAAAAAGAGAAATATTTACTGAGACCTGTTTTCTGGAACTAATTAAAGAGAGAAATATGAATGATAATTATAATAATGTAATTATCAGCAATTTATTGAATTTCGTCCAACCTATTATCCGTTATCAGGTTAACGATTTAGCAATTAACAATAATAAAAGGACAATGGGTCTTAGGTCAATTGGAAAGGTTATTGGTAGAATAGATGATATAATTAAGACCTCAAATGGTGCTGTAATTGCCCATCATCATGCTTATGAAATGTTTATGGATTTTAATGAATGCAAACAGTTTAAATTTATCCAAAAGGGTGATCAAATTATTTTACAACTTGTGATTGATAAAAATAGGGATAAGAACAAGATTATTGAAAAAGCAAAAATAATTTTGAAAAATAGATATCCCGATGTAGAATTTAATATACAAATAGTTGATGCAATATTACCCGACCCAATTACCGGGAAAATAAAAAATATAGAAGTGCAAAATAATGATCCAAATTGATAAACCAAGAATTGAGGAAAAAGACAATCAGGTCAATCTAATTTCACATATAGTTAATTCATTATCTAATTATGAAAATGATTGTTACTATGTAGCTGATATTGAATATGGAAAATACTTTTGTGATGAGGTAGCTGATGCATTCGTAGTTGGTATGCTGATTCCTGCTATTCTGAGTGGACAAAACATCAAAATAAATGCTCCAATGTCTGAAAAGATCTATTATAATCTTTGTCACACTGTAATTTATGCTTTAAGTAGAGCATTTAATTTACCTGCAATAAAAGTTATGCAAAAGGAATTAATAAAAGCTAACTATCATCCAGAAAGTGTTGGAACAGGTTGTTCTTTAGGTATAGATTCCTTTAGCACAATAATAGAACATACAGCAGATAACTGTCCCCCTTCGTATAAACTAACGCATTTGACCTTTTTTAATACCGGTGCATACGGAGAAAAAAATAGCCAAAAAGCACATAATTCATACTTAAACAATTTAAAAATGGTAAAGGAATTTGCCAACGAAATTAAATTACCTTTAGTTTCCATAGAAACTAATCTTCCCCAATTCTATGATAAATGCAATATTGATTTCAACCAAACAGGTTTACTAAGGAATATGAGTGTTGTATTAACATTGCAGAAACTTTTCAAAAGATATATATATAGTTCTGGCTACCCCTTGTATAAAACGCAATTGTCCAAAACTGATTTAGCTACTATGGAAACTTTTCTTTTACCTTCTCTTTCAAGTGAAAGTACTGAATTAGTAGTTGGACAACCCAATCTTTCAAGAACTGAAAAAGCAAAAATGATATGTGATAATAATTTTGTCCAGAATTATCTTTATGTTTGCTGTCAGGATTTAGTAGTTAACAATGATATGCATTGTGGACCTTGGATTAATTTAAATAAGAATAAAAAAAGAAACTGTTCCCATTGTGACAAATGTTTAAGAACTATATTAACTTTAGATATTCTTGGTAAATTAGAGAAATTTGATAAAGTATTTGATTATTCTAATAAATTTCTTATTAGAGTATTATATATGGCTAAAGTGATTGGTTTAAAGAAGAGGAATTTTTTTTTCAAAGATGTATATAACTTGGCTGTTCAAGAGAAATTCAAAATATCTTTTTTGGCGAGATTACTTTCTGTTTTATATAAATTTAAAATTATAGATTTATACTATAGCTTTCATAAATCTTAATAAAAATGGTTAAAAATGAAGATAACATTTACAGGTGATATATCTCTTTATAACATTGATGCAGAAAACTTCAAATATAATGATTTATGTTTACAGGTATTAAATTCCTCAGATTTATTAATTGGTAACCTTGAATGTCCGATTACAGATATAAAAACAAACGGTAAAGAATCGCCTTATCCTATGTCAGCTTCAAACTCAGCATTATCAATCGTAGATTTTTTTGATGTTTTTTCATTAGCAAATAATCATATTAGAGATTACGCGAGCCGTGGATTACAAGATACTATAAGCGAACTTAATAAAAGAAATATCCGATACTTTGGTGCAGGTATAACTTATTCAAGGGCTTTGAAACCATTAATTATCAGAAAAGATAAGCTTAAAATTGCTTTTATAGGTGTTTCCAGATTTGCTAATATTTCTTTACATAATGGTGGAGGGACTGTTAGAGATGGTGATGCAAGATTATATAATTTGATCAAAGAACTAAAAGAAGAAAGTCACTTTGTTATTATTTATTTTCATTGGGGATACGAATATGTTAGAATTCCCAGCCCACGAGAAAGGAGAATTGCCCATAAATGCATTGATATAGGTGCCGATTTAATTATTGGCTCTCATCCTCATATATATCAAGGGATAGAAAATTACAAAGATAAAATTATTGTATATAGTTTAGGGAATTTCATCTTTCATTCATCTGTTTTCAATGAGTTGGCTCCCATACCTGATGACCCAAGTTTAAAAGAATCATTCATTTTTTCTATAGATGTCAAAGATGATTATTCATATAACTACTCAATTAATGGATATAGAACTACTGATAATAGTGTTGAATGCTATAATACTATAAAAAATCAGACACTAGTTAATGATATCTGTAAGATATCAAAGATATTTAATGAGTCCTATTATCACTATCTAAAAGCATATTATAAACAAACATACGACATAAGTATTCAAAATCAGAAAATAAGAAATAACTTAAAGAACTATAAGGAATTAAGTATGTTAGAAAAAGTATCAATTTATAAAAATGCGAATTTTCAAGATATGAAAAATAGGATTAGTGGCGTATTAATTAAAATCTTTAAATCTTATATATAAACAATATGAATAAATTATCATTATCAAAGAAAGATTTATTTAACGTTTTTAGATGGATCGTAGGATTTGTAGCTATTGGAATTATCATATTTTATTTGATAAACAATTGTAATAAGGTGAATGTTAAGAACTATAAATATATTTATTTATCTATAATACTCCCCTTATTTGTTATTCCTTTAATTGTTAATAACAGGTGGAAATATTTCTTATCACTTCAAAATGTTCAAGAAAATATATTTAACTTGGCAAAAATAAACTTTATTTCTATATATTATGGTATTATTATGCCATCAACTCAGGGTGTAGATGCTATTCGTATTTTATTGATTGAAAAAAAATATCCCGATAAAAGAGGGATGGTTGGAAGTACAGTATTACTTGAAAGGATAATGGGTTCTATTAGCTTAGGAATAATTGCATCAATAGCAGTATTATCAAGTTCTCATATATCTGAAATTAGGAATATAAGGACCATTGTCTTGATCTTTGCTTTAATCATTATTATAATTCCTATCATTTTTGTTCTTCCTGTTGTATATGATGTTTTAAATAAACTTATATATAAACATAAAATTAAGAATAATTATATGAGGAAAATTATTCTTTATGTTAATAAGTTCCACAACTCACTCATTTTATCAGCTAAACCGGAAGTATTTTTCAAATCTTTCATACTAATTACTATTTTTCAACTAACTACTATTCTTAATGTTTATTTAGTTTTTAGAGCTATGGGTATATATCTGCCTTATTATATTCATTTGATGATTATGCCTATAGTTTATATCGTATCTATGGTTCCTATAACAATTAGTGGTTTTGGAGTAAGAGAAGGTATGTTTGCATATATGTATGGATTATTTGGAGTTAGTGCTCCTCAAGCTGTTGCAGTATCTATACTAAATTATTCTATTCTGACTCTAATACCTGCTTTCATTGGTTTTCTAATAGTGATTTTTTCTAAAGCAAAAAAACCACGATTTTGAATTATTATTATGTGATTGTGGTAAATAAATGTTAAAAAACAACGAATTAGATTTAGATAAGGTCTATGAGAGATATTGGCAAACCCGTTTTGAATTATGTAAAAGGTCATTCTTAAAAGAGAATATTCCCTTTCATATAGTTAATAATGGGGCTGAAGTTAAGGATTTTATCAGAAAATTTATTACCGATAGACCTGAAATTAAGAACATTACTTTTAGCGATGGTGTAACTTTATATCAGCTGGATTTATTTGAATGGGTTCAGAAGGAGTTTACCCAAAAGAGAGGTTACAAAGTTACTCAACCTCTAAAGAGGACTGAATCAGGTCAGTACGCTGCCTTTGGAGAACAACCTGAAGGTAAAATGAATATACCTTATGAGGATTGGAAAAAACTTGACTATAATTTTTATCAAGCATTGAGGGAAAGTTTGTTATCCGATCTTTTGATTATTAGTGCCAATGCAATTACAATGAACGGAGAAATTGTATCTATAGATGGAATTGGTAATCGGGTTGCTGGAATGATTTTTGGTCCGTTGTATGTTATTTGTATTGTTGGTAGGAATAAAATAGTACCAGATATAGAATCAGCAGTTGAAAGAATTCAAAATTATGCCGCTCCTTTAACATATTTAAGGCATAACATTAAACATTGGACCGAGTTGAAAGATTTATCCTGTATAGAAAAAGGGATTTGCTCAAAATGTAAAAAACCTGATAGTTCCTGTAGAAATTTAGTAATAATAAGGGGTCAGATAAAAAAACATCAGGATAGAATACATTTAATTATGGTGAATCAAGATTTAGGATTTTAATAATATAAACAAATTCAACAATTAGAGAAATCATTTAATTATTATCAAGTATCAGTTGTAAGATGCAAGTGAAAGAAATAACGATTGTAATTCCTGTTTATAATGATGAGGAAGTGCTGAAAGAATTATATGCCAGATTATCTGTTGTGTTAAACCAAAACAAAATGCCCTATAAAATTATCTTGATTGATGATGGAAGTACAGATAATTCCTGGGAAGTTATTACAGATTTGCAACACAAAGATCCTAATATTAATGGAATTAAATTGATAAAAAATTTTGGACAACAGAATGCTATTGCTGCTGGTTTGGATTATGCGGAAGGAGATATTGTAGTGATAATGGATTCTGATTTACAGGATAGACCTGAAGATATTCCCAAACTTATTCAAGCATTAGAAGAAAATAAGGCATCAATGGCAATAGCAAAATGGACATCAAGGAAGGATATATTTTTTAAAAGATTTGTTTCTAAACTATTTTATATTGTAAGTAATCGGATTACAAAAATACACTATCAACCGGGTTTAGGTGTCTTTAGAGCTATTAGGGGTGAAGTAGTTCAAGAATTGAGAAAATATAAAGAAAAAACATCTACAACTCTTAGTTTATTATACTGGATCGGGGTAGATTATGTAGCCGTTGAATTGGAAAGAGATGCACGCTTTGCAGGGAAAAGCGGATATAATTTATCTAAAATGATAAAACTAACGATGGATCGGATTTTTTCATTTTCTATGTTTCCTATTAGAGTTTCCATTTATTCTGGATTGGGAATTTCTACTGTGAGTTTTATTCTGGCAATAATCTTTATTATTAGACGGTTTATGAACTTAACAGCTCCTGGCTGGACATCTACTGTTGTTCTGGTACTCTTTCTTTTTGGAATTAATTTCATTTTTCTGGGTGTGATAGGAGAGTATTTGGGAAGAATATTCCTTGAATCCAGGCAGAGGCCTAAATATATTGTTAAAAATGTTATAGGTGATTTATGCAAAAAGTGATAATCTTAGGGGGTATTGGTAATGGTTCTGTAATAGCACAGGCAATTGCCGATGCCAATAGAAGAAATGATAATAATTTGGAGATGATAGGATACCTGAATGATCGGGAAGAGCAAGATTCTCAAATTGAGGGTTACCCTGTTCTGGGAAAATTAACGGATGCTGGAAAATATGCAAAGGAAGGGTATAGATTTATAAATACTATTTATCGGATTGATGGTCAAAAAGAACGACTAGATATTTTTGCTAAACTTGGAATTGGAGATGATAATCTGGCAATATTTATTCATCCGACTGCATATATAGCACCTAATGTTATTATTGAGCCCGGAGTAGTTATTATGCCTTATGTTATGATTTCCGCAGGAGCAAAAATTGGAAAGGCATCCTTAATAATGGTAGGAGCAAGCATAGGGCATAATACGGAAGTTGGTTCTTATAATCATATTGCAGCTCAAGCTGTTATTGGAGCATATATTAAAATGGGGACAGGCGTTCATATTGGTCTTAATGCTACTTTAAGAGAGAATTTAGTGTTAGGAGATTATTCTACTGTAGGTATGGGAGCAGTGCTTACTAAAAATACAGGAACCGGAGAAATCTGGGCTGGCAATCCAGCGAAATTTCTAAGGATGGCAGATTGAAAAGGAAACTTGCAATTATTGGAGCAAGTTATTTACAGAAACCCTTAGTAGAGAAAGCAAGAGAAATGGGATTTGAAACACATATTTTTGCTTGGGAGGAAGGTGCTGTTTGTAAAAATATTGGGGACTATTTTTATCCTGTTTCTATAAGAGAAATTGATACAATTCTGGAGCAATGTAAAAAGATAAAACCAACAGGAATTGTATCTATCGGTTCTGATCTGGCTATGATTGCTGTAAATACTATTGCTCACGAGCTGGGATTGATAGGAAATAGTATAGAAAGTACAGAACTTTGCAATAATAAATATTTTATGAGGTTATGCCTGTCTAAAGCTGGGATTGAATGCCCCAAGTATGTTAAATATTCAAAAGAATTATGTGAAGATAATCTGAAGGGAATGAATTATCCGCTTATTGTTAAACCTGTTGATCGTTCTGGAAGTAGAGGTGTGAATTTGGTTAAGGTTAAAAGTGATTTAGAATCTGCTGTCAAAGAAGCTGAAAATGAATCCCTAAGCGATGAAGTAATAATAGAAGAATTTATTGAGGGTAGAGAACTAAGTGTTGAAACCATTTCCTGGCAAGGGAAACATTATATACTTCAGTATACGGATAAAATAACTACAGAAGCACCGCATTTTATAGAAATGGCACATCATCAGCCAGCTCTTCTTACAGCAGAGGAAAAAGAACAAATTAATACCTTAGTTTTGAAGGGATTGGATGCTCTAAATATAAATTATGGAGCTTCACATACAGAAATTAAAATAAATGCTAAAGGAGAAATTAGAATTATTGAAATTGGAGCAAGAATGGGAGGAGATTGTATCGGATCGGACTTAGTGAAACTGTCCACTGGTTATGATTTTGTTCAGAGTGTAATTGAAATTGCTATAGGTAAATTTAACAGCCCCCAACTTAGGGAAAATAATTATGCTGGAATTCATTATATTTTTCCGAAACCGGGAATTTTGGAAGGTGTTATTTTTAAGGGAGATTCTTATGTTGTAAACCACGAAATTCTTTCTAAGATGCAAGATTTTATTCCTGAAATTAAAGATAGCTCTCAAAGACCTGCATATTATATCTATAAATCTGACCATAGAATTGAGTTTGATCCGGAACAATTAATTTTAATAACTAAAAGCAAAAATGACAATTCCATTTAATAAACCGTATGCTACAGAAAATGAACAGAATTATGTTTATTCTGCATTAAGGTCAGGAAAACTATCTGGGAACAATGAATTTGCTATAAAAGTTCAGAAATATATAAAGGATAAACATAATCTGGAAAATGTATTTCTTGTTCCATCTGGAACTGCAGCTTTAGAAATGGGTGCTTGGCTTTCAGGATTGGAACCGGGAGATGAAGTTATTCTACCTTCATATACCTTTAGTTCTACGGCAAATGCTGTTTTATTAACCGGTGCAAAACCTATATTCTGTGAAATTGATCCCCTTACTTTAAATGTAAATATTAAGCATATAGAAAGTTTAATTACTGATAGAACAAAAATGCTTTTACCGATAGATTATGCGGGTATTCCTTGTGAAATTGAGTCCCTAATTAACCTTGCAACTAAAAACAATCTTTTATTAATGATTGATGCTGCTCAATCTTATGGAAGTTATTACAAGGGAAAAGCATGTGGTAGTTTTGGAGATCTTTCTACCTTTAGTTTTCACGAATCAAAAAATATTAGCTGTGGTGAAGGTGGTGCATTAGTGGTTAATAAAAAAGAATGGGTTGAAAGAGCTCATATTATGCAGGAAAAAGGCACAGATAGAAGATTAGTATTATATGGACAAAAATCAAAATACCATTGGGTAGATATTGGATCAAGTTATTTATTATCCGATATTTTATCTGCTGTATTACTTTCTCAAATGGAACAGGAAGATAACATTTTTTCCTTAAGGAAGAAGATTACTGATGCCTATTTTAAGCTACTAAAGCCATATCAAGATAAAAGAATGATAACTATTACTCCTTATGATAAATATGATAGAGTAAACAACCACGCTTTTTGGATTGTTTTTGATAGTGAAAATAATAAAAATGAATTTATTCTACGCCTTAAAGATAAAGAGATTTATGCTTATATTGGTTATATACCATTGCACTCATCTCCGATGGGTAAAAAACTTGGTTATGAAGAAAATGATCTTCCCCTTACCACAAGTATAAGTAAACGCATTGTTAGATTGCCATTATATGCAGGGTTAGCTGAAGAAGGTTTGGATTATTGTCTGGAACAGATATATGATATAATGAATTCAATTTATAGTAATAATGAATAACAAACAGCGCCTTATAGCTTTAAAAAATGATCTTAATTTAATTTATGGCAATTATGCAGATTGTAACCAACTGAAATTGTTACTTTCAGCTTTAACTGACTATAATCCTTTAAATAGTACTGATGAACTGCGTTCTTGGCTTCAAGAACTTAACAGCAAACAATTTTTCCAAGTTGAAGAAATTCCTTTTTCTGAATTGAAACAATGGTCATTTGATCCCTTAACTGGTAATTTAAACCATATTAGCGGGAAGTTTTTCAATATTAAAGGGTTGGAAGTATATAATTATCAAAATGGGGAAAAAATATGGGATCAACCAATTATAGATCAGTCAGAAATCGGTATATTAGGAATTTTGTGTAAAGAAATAGACAGTATTCTCTATTTACTAATGCAGGCAAAAGCAGAACCTGGAAATATCAATACATATCAGTTATCTCCTACTGTTCAGGCAACACGCAGTAATTATTTAAAAGTTCATGGTGGAAAGAGAACAAAATATCTGGAATATTTTAATGGAGAAAAAGAGGTTCAAGTTATTTTAGATCAATATCAGTCAGAACAAGGAGCGAGGTTTTTAGGTAAGAGAAATAGAAATATTATGGTTTTGTGTAAAGATGTGGAAGAGATTGAATTAAGTGAAAACCATCGCTGGATGACATTAGGACAGCTTAAGACCTTGATGGAAACTGATAATACAGTTAATATGGATAGTAGATCTATAATTGCAATGATAGATTATACTATTCCTGGTTTCACACCTAATAGAAATAATATCATGTCTCTGCTTAATGATTATAGAGATATAATCAGCAGGAGTAATTTTTGGCTAAAAACAATCTGCAATTATATTTGTGAAAGCCACAGTGATTTAACTGAAATAAGAAACAGATTAACTTGGAAGAGATACTATAATAACTCAGAGAGTAGGATTATGCCTCTAAATGAGATTAGGGACTGGGAACTTGGAGATCAGGAAATTGTGCATAAAGATCATAAATACTTTAAAGTAATAGCAGTAAGAATAAAAGCTAATAATCGGGAAGTGGATAGCTGGGATCAGCCCATAATTAAACAACGGTATAATGGTAAGATTGCTTTATTTTATAGAGATACTTATGGATTTACTCAATTTTTAATTCAAATGAAAATGGAACCGGGTCTCTATGATATGATAGAATTAGCACCCACTTTACAATGTATTGAACAAAATTATGACTCAACACATAAACCTTTATATTTAGAGCAGATTAATAATTGTAAACCGGAATACTCCGTCTATCAATCAGAAGAAGGAGGAAGATTTTTTCAAGAGTGCAGTCAGAATTCAATATGTTATGTAAATGGTAGTCAACCCCCTGTAAATGATAGATTTATATATATAGATATCAAACAGCTTAAACATTTAGTCCAATTTCAGCAACTAATAAATGTAGAGCTACGCAGTTTGTTAGCTTATTTTTAGGATATTTTATGGACAAAGTAAATTTTGGAATAATAGGTTGCGGTTATCAGACCCAAAAAAATATGGCTCCAGCTATGCAAAAATGTGAGAATACAGAAATTATCGGTTTTTACGACCTAAATAAATCCAAAGCAGATGAACTTGCATCTATATATAAAGCAAAAGCATATACCAAATTAGATGATTTATTGGCTGATAGAACTGTTGAAGCTGTCTATATTGCTACACCTATAGCAACTCATTTTGAATTATGTATTAAAGCAGCAGAAGCCGGAAAACATATTCTATGTGAAAAATCCTTGGCGATGAATTCTGAGCAGGTTAATAATATTATCACTGCTTGCCGTAATTATGGAGTGTCTATCTTTGAAGGATTTATGTATCAGTTTCACGATCAGCATAATTTTGTAAGAGAGATGATTAACCAAGGGGAAATAGGAGATCCGATATTATTTCAGGCGTGGTTTGGTTTTCCTCCTTTTTCTGAACCGAATTTTCGGATGAATAAAGATATGGGAGGAGGTGCAATTCTTGATGCAGGTGCCTATGTAATTCATTCTGCCAGAACATTTTTTGGCTATGAACCAGTAAATATTAATAGCATTATCTCTTATGATAAAGATCTTGATATATTTGGTTCTGCATTGTTGGATTTTGGACATAATAAAATTGCTCAGCTCAGTTTTGGGATGAATAATTCTTATAAAAATTGTTATTCAATATGGGGCACTAAAGGGGAAATTACTCTTTTAAAAGCTTTCTCTATACCGGAATATGAAATACCAATCTGTAGAATAGTGAATCAAGGTTTAGTAAGAGAATACCAGTTGAAACCCTGCAATCACTTTATAAAAGAACTTGAGTATTTTTGTAAGTATCATTCGGAATTACAAGAAGATGAGCTATTAAATCAAGCTTATGCGATGGGAAAAATAATAAATACAAATCATAAAGTATTAAAATAAACAGTTATTATAGCATATTGAATTTGAAGATAAGGGTGCAGGCAGTTATTCATCACCAAGGTCTGCATAACTCCAAATTTTATTCATCTCAATCAATGGAAAGAAAATGCCCCCAATCTGATTATTACCCTCAAAACCTATTAAGATTGCCTATATTTGTAGGGATAGATACAAAAATATAGCTGAATGGATATTAAAAAATATTTTAGTGAATGAGATATGAATAAATTTGAATACTTTTTTACATATTTAGAGATTATTTTTTGTATCATTGCTCTTTGCCTTGAAAATCAATTAAAATATTTTAAAAAGTTTAATAATTTAGGATGAAGAATAATTAAGAAAAAAGAGGTTAATTATGTTCAATAATGTTAATTACATTACTCTTAATATTATTATAGCTATTGTAATTATTTTTATTCCTTTCGTCTCTTATCTGATTCTTGGACAAGATTCATATCTTCCTATCGGAGATGGTTTGGATGGTAATCATATTTATTTAAAACTTCATGCCCAAAATATTAAAAATAATAAACAGCCAGGATATTTTTCTCAACCAGTAGGAGGTATTAAACAGCATAAAGATTTAGTTACTTCTCCAATATTACTTCTGTTCATATTGTTTCCTCCGTTTACAGCGGAAATCATTAATAAGTTGCTTATATCCTTAATTGCTTATTTCGGAATGTTAATACTGCTTTTACATTTAAATCCGGAAGCAAAAAAAACTAAGTTTGATTTCTTCTGGGTCAACGGAGTAGCTCTTGCTTATGGTTTATGTTATTTTTGGCCTTATGCGGGAATTAGTGTTGCTGGATTACCATTAATTTTTTATGCTTATATAACTTCAGAGGAAAAGATGTTGAGATCAATACTAATTGCTGCTTTTTATGCATGGTATTCAGATCTTGCATTAGTAGGAATGTTTTTATTGATCGTGCTAGCTGTTTCTGAATTAGTGAAAATAATTAAATATGGTATTAGATACCAAAAGATACTGTTTATAGCTTTATTAGCCGTATTTTATATATTATTCAATACATCTATGATTCTATCTGTATTAGACCCTCTTTTCGTATCTCATAGGTCAGAATTTAATTTAGTTAATATGTACAGTACTATAAAAGAATCAGCTGTTCTGGCAGCTAAGATGTTTTTATTTAATGTTGGGCATAATAGTGGTTATCCTACGCTAATCATTATCTCCTTTATTGCAGTAATTATAGTGTTATTGTATAAAAAGAAACCTATTCCCCAGATGGCGAAAAAGTTATTATTTTTATATGTAGCGATTATTTTGGTTTCATTTCTCTTAAATAATAAGATATGGGTATCTATTCAACAGCATATACCTGTTTTAAAAATGTTGCAACTTCAACGATTTTATTGGTTGTTGTTACCGATTCAATATTTGATATTCTATGTTACATTATCTTGTTTGAACAGCTTGAATATGCGTAAATTGATAACTATCATTATTATTTTGCAAATGGGAATATTATATTATCACATTAATCATAATACAAAGCAGGTAGTTAAAAAAGTAATAGGAATGGAAAATATGAATATAAGCTATAATCAATACTACAGTCCTAAACTATTTGAGGAGATAAGAAACTATATAAATAAGCCACAAAATAGCTATCGGGTTGTATCTGTTGGGTTGCACCCCGCAGTTCCTCTTTTTAATGGTTTCTATACTGTAGATGGCTATTATTCAGGAGGATATCCTCTGGAGCATAAAAAAATCTTCGGAAAAATGCAGGAAGAGGAATTAAAAAAGAATGCAGTTATTGCGAGTTCTTTTTATGATTGGGGTAGTTCTTGTTTATTGTATTCTGATGATATAGATAAAAAAGTAGGATATAGAGGAGGTTATATGCCTCCTCTTATCAGAAAAGATAGTAATGTTGAAATAAATGATTTAAGAATAGATCCTAATATTCTTGTTCAAATGAATTGTCAGTATTTATTTTCAACAGTGCCAATAAATAATTCAGAAAATTTTAGCTTATTTTTTGAAAAGAGTTTTGAGAATAATGAATCACCATATAGAATTTATCTCTATGCAATTAGAGTTTAATTCCAAATAATACATTTGTAAAATATGTATGCTATTTAAAAGAAGTTTATGAATGAGTCCACGAATTAGTCCACGAATTTTCACGAATTAACACGAATGATGAATAAGAATATTTTGTATAAGGAAGAATGCTATAAGATAATTGGGGCGTGTATGAATGTTCATAAGGAATTGGGACCTGGTTTTCTGGAAGCTGTATATCAAGAATCCTTAGCTATTGAGTTTTTAGATCAAGGAGTACCTTTTGAAAAAGAGAAAGAGATTCGCATCTTTTATAAAGATAAAATATTAGATAAATGCTACAAAGCGGACTTCTTATGTTTTGATAAAATCATTGTGGAACTAAAAGCCCTTTCAGAACTCTCCAATGACCATATTTCTCAATTATTAAACTATTTAAAAGCTACCAAACTACGAGTCGGTCTATTAGTAAACTTCGGTTCCCCCAGTTTAACATATAAACGCCTAATCTTATAAATTCGTGTCAATTTGTGTAAATTCGTGGACTAATTCGTGTTAATTTGTGTAAATTTGTGGACTAATTCGTGTTAATTTGTGTAAATTTGTGGACTAATTCGTGGACTAATTTGTGGACTATCAACAATTAATTGACTTCATCCGTTCCCTCTATCCAAATAGAGAAATAGTGCCTTTACATGAACCCTATTTTGCTGGAAACGAGAAAAAATATGTTCTGGATTGCATAGAAAGCACTTTTGTGTCTTCTGTAGGCAAGTATGTAGATAGATTTGAAGAAATGATTAAAGAATTTACGGGAGCAAAATATGCGATTGCTACAGTGAATGGAACTGCCGCTTTACATATTGCTTTAAAACTAGCGGGTGTGCAACAGGGGGACTTAGTTATAACTCAACCGCTTACTTTTATAGCAACTTGTAATGCTATAACTTATTGTGGTGCAGAACCTGCCTTTGTAGACATTGATCCTGAGACCTTAGGATTGTTTCCTGATTCATTAGAACTTTGGCTACAAGAAAATGTTGAGTTAGAGGTTGAGAAGGTTGAGAAAGGTTTAGAAGGTTTAGACCCTCAACCCTCTCAACCTTATAAACCCTATCACAAAATTACTAAAAAACGCATATCTGCCTGCGTTCCTATGCATACTTTTGGTCATCCTTGTAAAATTGATCGTATTCTGGAAATTTGCAACCGTTATCATATTCCTGTTGTGGAGGATGCTGCAGAATCAATTGGTAGTTATTATAAAGGAAAGCATACGGGAACTTTTGGAAAGCTGGGGATTTTGAGTTTTAATGGAAATAAGACCATAACTACAGGCGGGGGTGGGATGATTTTGACTAACGATAATGAACTTGGACCTCTAGCTAAACATATTACTACTACAGCTAAAAAGCCTCATCCATGGAAATTTGAACACGATATGATCGGTTATAATTATCGTCTGCCAAATATCAATGCTGCTCTGGGTTGTGCTCAAATGGAAATGTTGCCGGAGATTTTGAAAAATAAAAGAGAAACAGCTCATATTTATCAGGACTATTTTAAAACAATTGCTGATATAGAATTTATTACAGAACCCAAAGAGTGCATTTCTAATTATTGGCTTAATGCTATTCTTTTAAAAAATGAAGAAGAAAGAAATATTTTTCTGGAGCAAACAAACTATCAAAAAGTTATGTGCCGTCCTGCTTGGATTTTAATGAATAAACTTAAAATGTTTAGCCAATGCTTGAAAGCTGAAATACAAATATCTGAACTCGTTGAATCTAAATTAATTAATATTCCAAGTTCTATGAGGTATTAAATGGAAAATATTAGATTAAGAGCATTAACAATTACAGACCTTCCACTAACACTAAAATGGCATAATAAACGCGATATTATAGATATGTATGCAAGCCATCCTTTTCCTATAAACGAAGAAATGGAGCGTAAGTGGTATGAGAAAATACTTACATCCAATTTTCCAGTTACGGTTTTCGGAATAGAACTAATTGAGAATAATAAACTTATAGGATTGACTATTCTTAGAGATATAAATTTAATTAATAGATCGGCAGAAACGGCAATATATATTGGTGATCAAAATGAAAGATCAAAGGGATATTCCAAAGAAGCATTAAAATTAACTTTAAATTTTGCTTTCAATAATTTAGGATTGCATAGAGTTTTTCTATCTGTTCGAGAAGATAATGTCGCTGCCTTAGGCCTATATGAAAAATTAGGTTTTATAAGAGAAGGTATTTTGAGGGATTCCATCTATAAAAATGGTAAATATTTATCACTCATTATTATGTCTATCTTAGAAGAAGAATTTTATGGCTGATTATGAAATACTAAACACTTCAGATGCTGAAAAATGGAATAATCTATATTCTAATCTTACAGAAAAAAAACAATCTCCCTTTTTTACCAGCCAGTATTATGAGTCATATTTGGAAGTGGAAAAAGGCAAAATAGAATGTTTTTGCTGCTATCTGGATAAAGATAACTTTCTTTTCTATCCTTATTTAAGAAGAGAAATTAATTCTTTGGGTTATGACTTACCTGATAAATTTTACGATATTGCAGGTGCCTATGGCTATAACGGACCTCTTGGTATAGTATCAGATCCCTGTTTCATTGATTATTTCAATAGTGCTCTAAAGCATTATTTAAGAGAGACAAATGTAGTTACTGAATTTGTTAGATACTGTCCAATAATAAATAACAGAATATTTCATACCTATACAAACCAAATTGATGTATTAGATAATGTTTATATAGACCTATCTAAAGGACTGGAAGATGTATGGAATAATTCTTTTGAATATAGGGCGCGAAAAACAGTAAGAAAAGCTGAAGGTTATAATTTAAGAAATAAATTTTTTAGAGGTTGTAATATAAAATCAGAAGAATTGAATATATGCTATGATATTTATCTTCATACAATGAACAGGAATTATGCTGAGAAATATTATTTTTTTAATAAATCTTTTTTTTTAACTTTAGTAAATAAACTTAGAGAGAAGATTCTGCTAGATATTACTTATTATGAAGATTTACCTGTAAGTACAGAACTTGTTTTATTGGGACCGAAAATCGCGTATGGATTTTTAGGAGGAACATTAAAAGAATATTATCAAATCAAAGCCAATACTTTTCAAAAATGGGAATTGCTTAAATACCTTATTGATAATGGTATAGAAATCTATTCTATGGGTGGAGGTGCATCTAGATATGATAGTATTTATAAGTATAAATTAAGTTTTTCCAAAAATTGTAATAATCCTTTCTTTATTGGAACTTATCTTCACAGACCCGATATATATCAAGTTATACAAAATCAATGGCAAGAAAAATATCCTCTTGCTGCTGATAAGTATTCATATCAACTACAGGGTTATAGGCATCAATTTTAATAGATATTTTGTAATTTTTCGTGGTATATATACCATAAAAATAATCGGTAGTTCACCGAGAGAGATGAGTGTATATCAACCGCAAACTATTATCCATGTCCACCAATTTGGTCCACAAATTTACACGAATTAGCACAAAAAAAGGTTGAGAAGGTAATAGCATAGGGCAGAGAGCTGAGGGATATTTTCTGAAATAAACTACCTCATCGTCGTTTTCTGACCTCAATGTAAGTCACGGGGAATGAAGATTTTTAGAAGGTGGAGAGGGTTGAGAGGGTTTAGGTAGTTGAGATAGTTTAGAGGGTTGAGAGGTTTAGAATGCTGAAAATTTTTACGCTTTTAAATATAAGCAATCACTTGATAAATAATGCATTATAATAATTAGTGTAAATTCGTGTAAATTTGTGGACAAAGATATTTTTTTTTATTTGTCACCGCTATTTCATTTTTGTCACCTTATATAGAAGTAGAGGGGAATAAAATTATTAGTGCCTCATAAATATTTATAAGGAGTCAAAAATGAAAGCGTATGTAAAACTAATGCTTCCCGGTTTCACGGGAAATATGGATGATGTAGTGATATACTATAATTCTCATTTGAATAAGTATATTGCCCGGCGAAAAGTGATACCCAAGTATACACCTTCTAATGAAATTATTAAAGAAATCTTTGCTTTTGCCAAACGCATAGAACTAAGTGATGGCTATTTGAATGACTGCCGCGAATATATCAGGCAGTTTAATCGTAAAAATCGTCGGCAAAATAGAGCAATGAATACTTGGCCCAATGTTTTTATGAAAGTTATGCATGCTATAATGAAGTCCTATCCTGATCTTGATCTTAAAACCCTTACCAGAGAAGAAATAATAGCAATGAACCTTCCCTGCAGATCAATTTATGAGTCAATAAATGCAGGATATCTGGAAAAAGTTCGCGAGTATGCAAAGTTAACATCTCCAATATAATATTAGCTATATTGGAATTAAATTAAATTATTAATATATAACAATACTTAAGGAATTAAAATATGATTGGGATTAAGGAATAATAGTATTGCTGAGAAAGAAAGCCGAAACTGCCTGTTTTTATATAAAACATTTTTTTACCAGTGGACATCCCAGGTCTCAGAATTTAAAGAAAAACATTGTTGCTTCCTTTGTATTAAAAGCAATATCAATAATTCTGAGCTTAATCAAAGTTCCTATTCTTTTAGCTTATCTCAATTCAGAGAAATATGGTGTATGGCTTACGATTGCTTCAATTCTGGATTGGATGTCTATCTTTGATCTTGGTCTTGGGCATGGTTTCAGGAATCGTTTTGCGGAAGCAATAGCTATAAATGATCAGGATAGAGCAAAGGGTTTAGTGAGCACTGCTTATACTTCAATGAGTGCAATAATGTTATTTGTATTTTTAATTGCTGTGCCTGTTATTCTGTTATTAAATTGGGGGAAAATATTAAATACTAATTTAATATCTGAAAAAGAGTTAAAAATAACAGTTTTGATGGTTACAGCTGTATTCGCAGCCAGGTTTGTTCTTCAGCTTGTAACCGTTATGCTAAAGGCATTACAAAAACCAGCTTTATCAGATGTTTTTTTACCTGTTACCAACGCTCTTATCTTAATTTTAATACCTATATTAGGTCACTATATTAAAAATTCGCTTTTTTGGGCAAGTGCTGTTATTGCGATCCCTCCAGTATTAGTGTTATTAATAGCTAATTATATATTATTTAAAAAATATTATAAAACTTATAAACCAACTTTATATACTTCTGATAAAATATATCTTAAAGATATATATTCTTTGGGATGGAAGTTCTTTGTAGGGCAGATTTGTGGGTTGATTTTATTCAGCTCTGCCAATATAATCCTAACCCAAGCTGTAAATCCATCGGAAGTAACAATTTATAATATTGCCTATAAATACTTTTCTCTTCCCATCTCATATTTTATGATTATTATTACTCCTTATTGGTCAGCGGTAACAGATGCTTATTATAAGGATGAATTTAACTGGATAAAAAACAATATGCGAAAGATTCTATATATTGCTTGCACTTTTTGTTTTGTAATATTAGGAATGTTATTGGTCTCCAAATTGGCATTTCATATTTGGATACAAGATAGAGTAAAAATACCTTTGCGTTTATCCCTAACTTTAACCTTGTATAATATTTTTGTGGTCTTTATGTCTCCCTTTTCAATGTTCCTTAATGGTTTTGGGAAATTAAAACTGGGAACTATAGTTGCTCCGGCAAAAACAGTTATTTTTCTTCCTCTTGCTTGGTATCTGTCAACACTTTGGGGAGCTACAGGTCTTGTGGTTGCACTGTTTATTGCAAATATGCTACCCAATTTTTTCTTGGATATAAGACAGTATTCTTTACTCGTTAATCAAAAAGCTTATGGTATATGGAACAAATAGTATCACAAGCATGAAGCAGTTGCAACAGGTAATCAATATGGATGTTAATATTAACTTATTATTAGATATTTGTAAATGATAACAATATATACTCCAGTAAAGAGATGTAATTTTGGGTATTAGACATTTTGAGCTTATCATTGCATATATAATAATATTGTTTGCCTTTGCAAATTTTATTCCTGAATATTACGCATTTAGGATTGCAGGTCAGAATATATTAAATATTAGAGTATGGGTATTTTTATTCTTTCTGGTTTCAATATTATTAGATTCATCATCTATGTTTACTCCTACAATGAGATGGGTGTATATTTATATAGGAATATATTTGTTATTGGAATTTCTTGGACACTACGATCTTTGGGGTTTGGGAAGAAGAAGCAGATTTGCTTGGTTGAGAGATCAACATTTACCTTTAGCAATTTCAGTGTTATTTATTGAGAAATACTCAAATCCATCCAGGAGAAATGATTTAAAAAAACTCATAAATTTTTCTTATCTTGTTATTTTTACTCTTTGCATAACAAGTATTATTATTATCTATCGTAATCCTGGAATAGTTAGAGGAACAGAAGAGCAGATTTCCTATGAACAGCTATATCAAATTAGAAAATTCGGATTGGGTGACTATGGTCTTTTCTCTTCGTTGCCGTTTCTAATTCCCTTATTAGTATTTCAATATAAAATTAAGTTAGCAAAAACCGGGTCCATTCCCCTTATCAATTTACTATCAATAATCATCGTTATTTTATGTTCATATATCGCTGTTATAGTGGCTCCTTTCCTTCTGTTAATTGTATTTTTATTTTTAG
>Ga0255347_1002956_pt1 | contig 22945 bp, 21 predicted proteins | sample wastewater_treat_2_FD_192479 | JGI IMG/M metagenome (GOLD analysis project Ga0255347, IMG submission 192479) | Wastewater microbial communities from Lulu Island WWTP, Vancouver, Canada - plant24 | ecosystem: Engineered > WWTP > Wastewater > Unclassified | place: Canada: Vancouver, British...
TACCAGCGGGCGAAACGCCGCGTTCCCGACTCCCCGCCCCTCACCATTCACCACTTACCACTTACATCGTCTCTCTCCCCTGAACCCTTTGACCTTTTGCGATTCAACTTTATTGAATCGCACCCCTCGCCTCTGTGAGAGAAAAAACCGAGTTGATTCTTATCGTCCCCCTCCCGTATAATGACGATTATCATAGGAACCGATGCATCATCGTGTATGTCTATGAGATGCTGGTGAAATATTCCATTATAAATGGGAGTTGCGATTTTATGATCTGGAAGACTACATACAAAGAAATGCGATGCGTGGTTGTTTTCGTGTCCTGTGTGGTTGTGGGTTTGTTTTCCCATGCTGAATCAAAGTATTCTGCAACTGAAGTGATTGTTTCGTCCATCCCGGAGCCAATGCGGTTTGTCGGGGGACTTTTCACTGAACGAATCCGCGAACGGACACCCGAGCCGGGCGCATACGGGACATTTCGTGTCCGATACGTTCTCGACGCTGCGGTTGCGGATGAAGAGGCGCGGGTTGTTGTAAAAGGCGACACGGCTGAAATCAGGGCTGGACGGTTGCGTGGTCTTGTCGCCGGCACGGGCCTGTTGCTCAAATCTTTCCATTACGGCGCCACGTCGTTCTGTCCCCAAGATGGCGTGTATGATTTCAAGCCAGCGAAATCCTTCCGCATGGCGTATCTGGCGCGGCATTTTATCAATTACTACATGGAGGCGGATGAGCATGAACTCTGCCGGTATGTCGATGATCTTGCGCTTGACGGCATCAACAATTTCACGTACCAGTACGAGATTCCGGTCGTTGACGCTGCCCGCATGACGGAACCGGAGAAGACGCAGTTCAGGCGAGTTTTCAAGGCGGTTTACAACCGGATCATTGCGCTTGACTGTGATTTTGGCGTAAGGGTAGGCAGCAACCAGATGCGGACGGATTCGCCGGAAGAGTTCCGCGCCGAGCCCAACACAAACCCAAAGTGTCCGCCGACCGGCTTCAACGCCTGTCCGGCCAAGCCAAGGGCGCTTGAGGCGTTGCTCAAGAGCCGGAAGAAAGACCTCGAGCAAAGCGCCGACCTCAAGATAGGCAGTTTCTGCTACTGGCCGTACGACGAGGGTGGATGCGGTTGCAAGACCTGCCGCCCGTGGGGAGGGAACGGGTTTCTGAAACTCATCGAGAAGTTCCACGGCATGAATGCCGCGGCGCAGCCATCGGCAAAGCATATCGTCAGCACCTGGTTCTTCGACGACGCCGATTATAAGGGGCTTTACAAGTACTTGGAGACCCACGACTGGGTCGACTACGTGTTGGCCGACGACTTCGGCGACACGTATCCGGAATACCCGCTGAAGCACAAGTTGCCCGGCAAGGTTAAGCTCATCACCTTCCCGGAGATTAGCATGTGGGGGCGTGTGCCGTGGGGTGGCTTCGGCGCGATCGCGCTCCCGAAGTTCCATGAGCGGCTTTTCCGCCAGTGCGAACACGCGGTTGACGGTTTCAGGTACTATTCCGAAGGCAATTACGAGGACATCAACAAAGCGATCGTCACCGGACTCTACATCGAACCCTCGACGACCGTGGAGGCGATCCTGCGGCGCTACGGCTCGTACCATTTCGCCGGTGCCGACCCGGATGACTTCGTGCGGCTCGTGGAACTTCTGGAGAAGAATCACCGTCCACACCTCATGGAGAAAAGCGACACCGCGAAGGCGAAGGCGCTCGCGCTCAAGATCGACCGCGAAATCCTGCCGTCCCTGCGCAGCGGCTGGCGCTGGCGGCTTGTTTACATCCGCGCGATGCTGGACGACGAGATCGTCGATACGGCGGATTTCCAGCCCGAAAGAGCGAAACCGTATTTCGACGAACTGGTGAAGCTGTATCACGCTGAACGACAGCTTCAATGGGTGCTCGACGGCAACATGGGCGGCTGGACGTGCCCGAAGTACGTGCCGGATGGACGCGGTTTCAAAGTCTATGCGCCGCCGCAGGGCGATGCGACGGAAATGGTGCAGACACTCCTCGACGACTCCATGAAGACGGTTGTGCATCTCGGTGCCGGGGACTGGAACGTCAAGCCTCTCGTCCTGCGCCGCTCGCGGCTCACGCTCGTGCTCGAAAAGGGCTGCCGCCTGAACGGCGAACTGACGATCGCCTCCAATGTCGATGGTGTGACGGTCAAGGGCGATGTCGACAAGCGTGTCCGCGTCGAGAAGGGTGCGCAGAACGTAGTGATCGACGGGAAACGCGTCGCCGCTCCGGCTTGGTATGAACAGCCGTATACTGACGTGCAGGCGGAAATCCGTCGCGTTGACAAGCTTCTGGAGTGGGCTGACCAGCACGCGGAACATGAGAAGGTTGCTTTCCTTTACGGCAAGCTTCGCGAACTCAAGGCGTTGGCGCGCAGCGGCTGCGGGAACGCGAAGCCGCTCTTCATCGGAATCTCGGACACGTGTGCGCCCTCAAGCCAATCGAGCCAATGGGCACGGGCGGGACATTTAGCCGAGTGCGTCCGCAAGACCGGGAACGTGCCGGTGTTCGTGCCGCGGATGACTAACACCAACGCGCTTGCGGAAGTGGTCGCAAAACTCGACGCTCTCATCCTCTCCGGCGGGGAGGATGTCGATCCGGCGCTCTACGGGGCGACGCCGTCGCCGGCTCTCGGCCGAGTGTTTAAGGGGCGGGACGACTTCGATTTTGCGCTGATGCGCGCGGCCAAGGCGCGCCGTCTGCCGATGCTCGGTGTTTGCCGCGGTGTGCAGGCCCTAAACGTTTTCTTCGGCGGCACGCTCTGGCAGGATTTGCCGAGCGAGTTCCCGGTCAAGAACGTGCGCCATAGCCGAGGCGACAGCCGGTTTGAACCCGTACATGAGATCGTAGTCGAGCGCGGCTCGCGGCTCGCCAACCTGCTCGGAGAGGGCCGGATCGGCGTCAACAGCCAGCATCATCAGGCGGTCAAGGACATTGCCCCCGGCTTCAGGGTCTCCGCCAGATCCACAGACGGGGTGATCGAGGCCGTCGAGAGTGACGACTATCCAGCGGCGGGGGTTCAGTTCCATCCCGAGGATCTCGCCAACGGTGGCGGTGACGAACGTTTTCTCCGCATCTTCGGACGGATACTCGACTTCACGGGACAAGCTTCCCGCTGTCCAGTTTCAAATCAATGAAAAACCTGACGAAAACCCGAAAAGGAATACGTGAAGAGGTGAATCGCATTCCGGCTGATATGCGTCAAGGCTGCGTCATCTTTTTCAGTTCGGCCACGCGTTGCTCGATAGCCGCCATGTTTGTTTTTTCGAATCGCTCCAAACTGAATCCTTCAACGCCGATCGAGGCCACCGCGCTGGCATAAAACAAGGATTTGCGCACCAGTTTGTCGGTGACCTTTCCGGCGCGCGCCAGATATCCCATGAAGGCGCCGGCGTAAGAGTCGCCAGCCCCGGTCGGGTCAACCAGCCGCCGCACCGGATAAGACGGCACAATAAAAATCTCCTTGCCATAGAACAACATGGAACCATGCTCGCCTTTTTTGATCGCCACATAGGTTGGACCCATGCGCAAGATTGCGGCAGCACAGTCACAAAGGTTCCATTTACCAGTCAAAAGCCGCGCCTCACCGTCGTTCAAAGTCAGCAAATCCACTGAACGGATGACTTTTAACAGGTCTTTGCGTGCGGTTTGAATCCACAGATTCATTGTGTCCAAAGCCACGAATTTAGCGCGAACAGCCTGTTTCAGCACATGTTCCTGCAGTTTGGGCTGGATGTTTCCCAGCAGCACGAAAGGCGCGCGCTTATATGCCTCTGGCAATTCAGGAGAAAAATGCTCGAACACGCCCAGCTCGGTTTTTAACGTCGTGCGTTCGACCATGTCGCTGTCATATTCGCACGCCCACCTGAACGTCTTGCCCGCAGCCTTTTGCACACCTTGTAAATCCACGCCGAAAGCCTGCCAGCGCTTTTCAAACCTTGCGGAGAAATCATCACCCACCACCCCTACCGCACCTGTCTTTGCGAAAAACGAGGCGGCGGCTGTACTGAACGGCAATGATCCCCCCATCAGATTTTTGCGCTCGGCGGTCCTGGTTTTGATGTCGTCAATGCCGATCGATCCGACCGCCCACAATTTCACGTCTGACTTGGCAGCACTGCTACGCATTTCAAGATCCTTTCTTTGAGATTATCGCCTGAACCAATCCTTCCAGCGCCATCACGTAACCATGAGCGCCAAAACCCATGACCTGCCCCAGACACACACCGGCTGTAAGGCTGTGATGGCGGAAGGTTTCGCGCCTGTGCGTGTTTGAGAGATGAACCTCCACCACCGGGATGCCGCATGTCTTGATCGCATCACGCAAAGCCACGCTGGTATGGGTATATGCTGCCGGATTGATAATGATCCCGTCATAGAGCCCCCCCACCCCACCGATCTTGGCGACCAGTTCTCCTTCCACGTCACTCTGGAAAGCGTCTATATGCACCCCTTTATCTGCCGCCCATAGCGTAAGCTTGCCGATGATATCGTCAAGTGTCTCGCTCCCGTAAATCTCCGGCTCGCGAGTGCCCAGCAGTTTCAGGTTCGGCCCATTCATCACCAGAATCTTCATCATCAATCTCCTTGCGCACGTGTGCTACGCCTGTCTTAATAACAGTCGTTTCACATGCTTTTACCTTCAAGAAACGTCCGTCTTCACTCCTGACCGTTAAAACGCCGTTAATGATATCACGCCCGACAACGTGCGCGTCAATCGTTTCAGGCTCGTTTATCCTCACGACACTGCCCAGATTGGGTAAGGCGGATTCGAGTTCACGATATTGCTCGTATTCAAAGTCGACGCAACACTTAAGCCTGCCGCAACTGCCGTTGAGTGTGATCGGATTGAGCGACATGTCCTGCACTCTGGCCATGTGGACATTCGCCCCGCTGAACTGCTGTTGCCAAGTGCAGCAACAAGCCGCCCTGCCGCACGGCCCCATGCAGCCGACAAGCGCGGCCTCATCCCGCACCCCCACCTGCCAGAGGTCGACGTGGGTTTTGTAATCCCGCTGCAACTGCGCTACAAACCGTCTTAAATCAACTGGCACGGCGGCAGCGTAGCGGATGAAAAGGCGCTCCCGGCCATAGGAAAATCGCGTGTGCAGAATTTTGACAGGGGTTTTTTCCGTACTGACCGACAACATGAAGGCCTGCCGGGCCTTTTCGGCGAGAGTCGCGTTGTTTTTCAGGCACTCGTCGTTGTCGCGGTCAAGTTTGCGAACCACGCGAAACCCCGGCACTTTTTCCGCAGCGTCAGAATTCGCGTACACCCCGATGATCTCCAAGACCACCCCATTGTCCAAGCCGTAATCAAGTTCGACAACACAATCGTCGCCGGGCAAAAGAGCTAAAGTGTCCGGCAGGCGACAATTGAATATCCCTTTTTCCGGCATTTTGATACGGGCCACCGGCTGCATTAAATCACCTTCCAAACTTTATGTGCCATGGTTGATCCGGTCAATGGCGTAGGCCAAAAGCGTTTCTTCCGGCACATTCATTTCAATTTTGCGGGAGAGTTCGTCAACAGCATCGAGATTGTACAAAGCCTGCGCCAAAGTTAGCTTCTTTGCCCGCTCGCAGTATAGCTCCTCATAAGCAGGAAAATGCAAAATGGATGCGTCGACACCGCATTTCACCGCGAGCAGGTCGCGAAACCAATGCATAATGACCGCGAAAAGATCCCCGCGCATCTCGCGATAACGCGCAGACACTCTGGCAGAAAAAACCTTTTCGTCATACTCTTGCGCATCGTCAAACTTCTCCTCCTTGACCAAACGTTCTGCCTCTTCTTTGATTTCATCCAGTATCGCGAAAAGCGTGGATGACAACGCCAAGTTTTCCATGGGGCCATCGCACAGCGGACCGGCCAATGCTTCGAGCACGCGCTCTTTTAAAGGGGCTGCCAGTGTGCTTTCGTCGCGCAGGTCGATACGCTGGCAACGCGACACGATCGTGGGCAGCAACTGCTGCGGGGCATCGGAAAGCAGGAAAAACAACGTGCGGTCAGGAGGCTCTTCAAGGGTCTTGAGAAAGGCGTTGGCTGAAGCGTCGTTCATCCTGTCCGCACCAACCAGCACACCGGCTTTCCACCCTCCGGAAAATGAGGTTTTGCTGATTTCGGCGATGAGTTTATCGCGCATCTGCTCTACGCTGATCACCCTGCTCTTGAGTTCAGGAAAAATCCAGTGTATGTCACATTCGGTCCTATCCGCCACCCGCCTGCATCTTTCGCAACTCAAGCAAGGCTTGTTTTCGGATTGGCAAAAAAGCAATTGCAGAACCCGTAGCGCCAAATCCATGGCCGCGCCCCGGACCGGCCCGGTTATCAGGTAACCGTGCGCGAGACGCCCCGAATCAAGCGCGTGCTTGATCATCTCGAATGTTTCATCAATAGGCATCTAAAGCCTCTCGCAGACGTGCGCACATCCCGTCACGTATTTCAGCGGCAACATCCATGACATCACGGTTTGTCGCCACCACCATGATGCGCTGCGGGTCGCGGCTTGCCAGTTCCAGAAAACCTTCGCGCAGCCGCGTGTGGAACGCAATGTCTTCCCGTTCGATACGGTCGGGCAGCGCAGCCGTTTGACTCTGCCGCAACTTCAAGCGCTCACTGCTGGTTGCCGGATCGATATCCATCAGCACGGTCAAATCCGGACGCAACCCGCCGGTCGCGAAAAGATTGGCGTTTTTCAGAACATCAAGCCCCAAGCCCCTACCATACCCCTGATACGCGAAGGTCGATTCTTCGAAACGGTCGCAGAGCACCCAGCACCCTTCTGACAAAGCCGGACGGATCAAGCGTTCGACGTGCTGTGCCCGGCTAGCGAGGAACAGCAGGACTTCGGCGCGGGGCACCGGCGCTTCGCCGCCGCAGTCATGCTGCAGCAAACCGCGCACAGCTTCGCCCAACGGGGTCCCGCCCGGTTCTCTGGTGGTCTTGACCGCGATCCCGCGCCCCTGCAAATAATCCGCCAGCAACTTGATGTGCGTAGATTTACCGCTGCCCTCAGGCCCGTCGAAAGTTATGAACATCCCGCGCTTCATCAGGGCGCCTTTCTCACTTTCTGCCCTTTTTTGGAGTCGCGCACCTCCCACCCCAGTGCTGCGATCTGATCACGGATACGGTCGGAGCTAGCCCAGTCCTTGGCCGCGCGCGCTGCCGCGCGTTCTTCCAAAAGCGCCTCTATCTCTGCCGGCACCGCAGCCTCTTTGGCCTGTCGTCCGAAACGCACCAGACCCATCACACTGTCCATCTTGTCGAAAACCCCAAGGGTCGCAGTTGCCTCAGCCGGGGTCAGCTCCTGCCGGCTCATCAGGCTGTTGCTTTCACGCACCAGTGCGAACAGCGCCGCGAAAGCTTCCGGCATCCCTGGATCGGCGTTCACAGCCGCCGTAAAATCTTCGAGTGTTTTAGCGACCGCTGCGGGCACCGCGCCAGCCGCCGTTGTGCCGGCCAGTTCGCTCAACGCGTCAACGCAACCGTCGATACGCGCCAACGAGGAGCGGGCGGCATCCAGTGCCTTGAAGGTGAAATTGAGAGGCTGGCGGTAATGGCCGTTGATCAGAACATAGCGGATTTCGCGTCCGCTCCAACCTTTTTCCAACAGATCGCGCAATGTGAAGAAATTGCCGAGAGACTTGGACATTTTCTCACCGTTTACCTGCAAGTGGGCGCAATGCATCCAGTAACGCACAAAAGGTTTGCCCGTGGCTCCTTCGGTTTGCGCGATCTCGTTCTCGTGGTGCGGAAAGAGGTTGTCGATACCGCCGGTGTGCAGGTCAAAAGTTTCGCCGAGATATTTCATCGACATGGCAGAGCACTCCAGATGCCACCCGGGCCTCCCCCTGCCCCACGGCGAATCCCACACGACATCGCCGTCATTTTCATCCCACCCTTTCCACAGTGCGAAATCGCCGTAATTCTCTTTTTCGTATTCGTCCTGAGCCACACGCGAACCGACTTGCAGGTTGGCGCGGTCAAGCCGGGAAAGCTTGCCGTAATCCTTGAATTTGGCGACGTTGAAATAAATTGAGCCGTCGTCAGTCTGATAAGCCAGTCCGCGCTCAAAAAGTTTCTCGATCAGCGCGATCATCTCGGGCACGTGATCTGTCGCCGCCGGATAGAACTCTGCGGGCTGGATGTTGAGCCGCGCCAAATCATCGAAGAAAGCGTCGATGAACGGTCGCGTGAATTCTTGCAGCGACACTCCCGCCTCCAAAGCGCCACGGATGGTCTTGTCGTCCACATCCGTCAGATTCATGACCTGCGTGACGCGGTACCCGTTGAACAGCAGCACACGCCGCAAGATATCCTCGAAGGTGTAAGCGCGGAAATTCCCGATATGCGCGAAGTTGTATACCGTCGGCCCGCATGTGTAAAAGCGGACATGGCCCTCCTCCAACGGTATTATCTGTTCCTTCGTTCTTGAAAGACTGTTGTAAATCAGCATTGTCCTGTTACTCCGATGTTTTACCTTTCGCGTACACGGCGGCCACCGCCAGCGCCATGATTCCCTCGCCGCGGCCTGCCGCATCCATCCCCTCGTTAGTTTTGGCTTTGACCGACACACGAGACACGTCTATGCCCATAGCTTCTGCCAAACGCGAGCGCATCGCCGCAATATGCGGCATGAGCTTGGGAGACTCGGCGATGACTGTCGCGTCAGTGTTGCCGATCTCCCAGCCTTTGCTCCGCAGGAGTTCTGCCACCATATTCAAAAGCTTTGTGCTGTCCGCATCCTTCCAAAGCGGGTCGTTGTCCGGAAAATGCTGGCCGATGTCGCCTTCGGCCGCAGCGCCCAGCAAAGCGTCGCACACGGCATGGATCAGCACATCCGCGTCGGAGTGTCCGGCGAGCCCCCGCGTGAAAGGGATCTCCACCCCTCCCAGCACCAGCCGCCGCCCCTCCGCGAAGCGATGGGAATCGTACCCTATGCCAAAACGTGTCATGTGTTGTAATATACATTTTTTGCGCGCCAACTACAATCAAAGCATGTCTGTGCGATAATTATACTTTTGCCTTTCAAAGCGCGGCGGCAAATTGATACCATTTATCAATCAAAGCCTACATAATGTGTCGGCAATTAAAAACCTGGAGTGAACAATGTCTTTTTACGAGTACGCTAACGACCTGGATACGCCGGTGCATCCGGTCAGCGCGCCGGACTACATGCCGGTCGAGCAAATGCGTACATTGCAATTGCACCGCCTGCAGGGATTGGTAAAACGGTCTTATGAAAGAGTGCCGCTGATACGCAGGCGCATGGACGAGCGCGGCGTGCGTCCGGAACACATCAAAACCCTCAAGGACATCGCGCTTTTGCCGTTCATGCTGAAGACCGACCTGCGCGACGAGTATCCGTTCGGCCTCTTCGCCTCGCCGATGAACTCCATAGTCCGCTTCCACTGCTCAAGCGGCACTACCGGCAAGCCGATCATCATCGGCAACACAAAGAACGACATCGCAGTGTGGCAGAACGGCTGCATGCGCGCGCTGGCCATGTGCGGGGTGCGCAGTTCCGATATAATGCAGGTCGCTTACGGCTACGGCCTTTTCACAGGCGGTCTCGGGTTGCATTATGGTGGCGAAGGCATAGGCTGTGCCGTATTGCCGATTTCCGGCGGCAACACTGACCGCCAACTGATGCTGATGAAAGACATGGGGGTGACTGTTATCGCCTGCACCCCAAGTTATTTTCTGCACCTGATTGACGAAGGCGCAAAAAAGGGCATTGATTTTAAATCCGACATGCGCCTGAAGCACGGGATTTTCGGTGCCGAACCCTGGACCGAAGAGATGCGTTCCAAGATCGTCAGCCTTACCGGCATCAACGCGCATGACATTTACGGTCTGACCGAGATATGCGGCCCCGGTGTCGCCAATGACTGCTCAGCCCGCCGCGGCCTGCATGTTTTCGAAGATCACTTCTACCCGGAGATCGTAGATCCCGAAACTCTGGAACCGCTTCCGGATGGCGAGCAGGGCGAATTGGTTTTCACCACGCTCACCCGTACCGGAACGCCGATGCTGCGCTACCGGACCCGCGACATTTCGCGAATTTACACCGGCCCGTGTCCTTGCGGACGAACGATCAGAGCCATCGAACGGATCAGCGCGCGCACCGATGACATGCTGATTATCCGCGGCGTCAACGTGTTCCCGTCGCAGATCGAAGCCGGCCTGATGTCGATCGATTCTGTACTGCCGCATTATGCCATTGTCGTTGATAAAGACGGTGATCTTGATACCCTTGAACTAAAGGTCGAGGTCACCAAAGATGTTTTCAGCGACGACATCAAGTCGTTGCAACTTCTGCGCGCGCAAATAGCGCAAGCCGTGCAGAAAATCATCAATATCAGCGCTAAAATCACATTGGTCGAACCGCATACATTGCCGCGTAGCGAGGGTAAGCTACGCCGCGTCACCGACCTGCGTACGAAAAGCTGAGGTTTTGCAACCAACCACCACAATGTCCATCAAGGAGGTAAAATGAAAATCCATCAAATATCACTGTTTCTTGAAAACAAGCCCGGGCACCTTAATGCCATCTGCCGCACATTGGCGGAAAACCAAATCAACATCGTGACACTTTCTCTGGCCGACACTCAGCAGTTCGGGATAGTGCGCCTGATTGTTGAAGATTGGGAGAAAGCCAAAGAGGTGCTGGAAAAATCCGGTTATGTCGTGAACGTGAGGGAGGTCGTGGCAGCGGCTGTTGCTGACCGTCCCGGCGGCATGTCCGAAATGCTTGAAATCATCGGCAAGTGCGGTGTCAACATCGAGTACATGTACGCCTTCGCCTTAAGACACGGCTCTGAAGCTGTGCTGGTGTTCCGTTTTGACAAACCGGACCGTGCCATCGAGGCGCTCAAGTCAGCCGGACGTGATGTCCTTGACGCCGTAACCCTTTTTGGTGAAGCAAAATGAATGCAATGAATACTAAACCGGTAACCGAAAACAGGATCTGGCAACCCGAATGGGAGTGCATGCCGCGTCAGGAGCTAAAAGCCCTGCAGGCCGTGCGACTGCGTGAGGCCGTCACTCGCGCCATGCGTGTGCCTTTTTACCGTGAGAAACTAACGAAGCTCGGTATAACGCCTGAAAAAATCCGCAGCGCTGATGACGTGCGGCACCTGCCATTCACTGAAAAAATCGATTTCCGTGACAACTACCCCTTAGGTCTGACCGCTGTTGAGCGCAGCGAGATCGCGCGCTTCCAAGGCACCAGCGGCACGACCGGCAAACCCATCTGGACCGCCTACACGCGCAACGATGTTGATCGTTGGGCTGATCTCTGTGCGCGCTTCCTTGTCAGCGGCGGGGTACGTCCCGAACATACCGTGCAGATATCCTTCGGGTTCGGTCTCTTCACCGGCGGATTCGGTCTGCATAACGGAATCCAGCGTTTGGGCGCGGCAATTTTACCGGTCTCCAGCGGCAATTCCGCCCGGCAAATCATGTGCATGCAGGACCTCCGTCCCGAAGTGCTCATATGCACCCCCTCTTATGCCCTCAAGCTGATGGACGATATCCTTAGCGGCGGATTGGATCGGTCGTCGATCGCTTTGGAACACGCGCATTTCGGCGGGGAACCATGGACCGAAGCCATGCGCGAACGGATCGAAAACGGCTTGGGCATATTGTGCTGGAACAACTACGGCATGGCGGAATGCGGCGGGCCGGGGCTGTCCGGCGAGTGCGTTTACCGCAACGGCATGCACATCCAAGAAGACCAATTCATCGTTGAAGTCATTGATCCGGATTCGCTGGAGCCGCTGCCGTACGGTGAAAAAGGCGAGTTCGTGGTTACCCCTCTTTGCCGCGAAGCGTTGCCGACACTGCGCTACAGGACAAGGGATATCGGGATCATCTACGATAACGGCGAGTGCGCTTGCGGCCGTACCACGCGCCGCATGAGCCGCATCATGGGGCGCACTGACGACATGCTGATAATCCGCGGCGTCAACGTGTTCCCGTCGCAGATCGAAACCGCCCTGATGCGTGTTGAGGATGCGGCGCCACACTATATGATCGAAGTCAGCCGCCCCGGAGCTTTGGATGAAGTCACCGTACTCATAGAGGTGCAGCCCGGCATGTTCTCGGACAGCATGTCGGAAATGCAGGGCATACAGACGCGGCTTGTGAAAGAGTTGTATGCCGTGACCGGCCTGCAGATGCAGGTCAAATTGGTCGGCCCCAATACGCTGGAGCGCTTCGAGGGCAAATCGAGACGGGTCAAAGACACCCGTAACCTGGGTTGCTGAAGGTGTGCTTCTGATAAATTCAAACTGAAATGCACCAATAGGAAATGATTCGGCCGCCCGGAAGTCCGGGCGAAAACAAAAAACAAGAAAGGAAGTATGCCATGTTGTCAGAATTCGTTAAAACCGCAGACTGGAAGAGCGAAAAGCACGTGCCCGTGATTGAGTGCGCCACGGATTTTAAGGCTGGCGAAGCCTCTGCCATCACAGTTTCGGTGGGCAAGGATATCGCACACCCCAACACCACGGCGCACCATATTACTTGGATCGCGTTACACTATGTGCCGGAAGGCTCCAAAACATCATTCGAGATCACCCGTTGCGAATTCAGTGCGCACGGAGCCGGTGTAGATGGTCCGGACAAGGGGCCGGCGCACACCGAAAGCACGATCTCCGTGAAAGCCAAGTTCGCCGTTTCCGGCACGCTTTACGCGACGGCCTACTGCAACATCCACGGTCTTTGGGCTTCGGAGCAGAAGATCAACGTGGTTTAAGTTTGTGGCTGGTGGTTGTCCTGTGGCGCGGATGCTTTTTCGCGTTTGCCGCCACAGGGTATATTTGATTGCTATGACTGACAGCATGTGCGAACCAACAAGACATGCATGAAATGGACAGATAGTCACGCGCTGCTGATCTCCACAGTCGCCGCAGGTGCGGTCGCCGGATCGTCTTTCTGCGCCTTCTTAGCCGCTGCGCTCGCGGCGGTGGCAGCTTCTTGGCTGGCCTTCCCGCCGTTTTCGCGCTGCCGCCAAATATTCGTAAACCTTGACCCGCATCGGCAAGACCCGCAGACGTTCCCTCACGCTTTGTGTTATGCGCTGGACGAGGTCGCCCGAACACAAAAGCCGCTCTTGGTGCGCATATCGCCTCCGCCAGGCGCAGAACACAATGACTGCCGGATCGATATCAACCGGGATTATGATGTGGAGATCCGGCGCGCCGGGTTGCGCACAGCCAAACTTGTGCGCCGGAACATCTGGATTGCGGAACATCCGCTACCTCTGCAACTGCCCGAAGCGCAAGCGGTATGTCTGCGTTTCTCTCCGACAGGTTGCGAGCGCGTACGAGTCTCACCCGCTGCAGCGTCGTTTTGCCCCTCTCTATCCCTGTGGCTGGGCGTCACCGCCGTTGCTGCTGTGGCGTGTCTGCTGGACTGCGCCTGGCTGCTCGCCTACGCGCTCGGTTTTGCGTTTCAGACCGTTCTGCTTAAATATTTCAAGAAGCGTGCGCCAACAGATTTTCAAGTCGAGCCGCAGCGTCCGGTTGCATAAATAATAGTAGTCCAAAAGACACATCTCGTCGAATGTCAAATCATTGCGTCCCCCAATCTGCCATAGGCCGCTTATGCCCGGCATTCCCTTCAGGCGCAACTCATGGCAGGCATGGGTGTAATACTCCTGATCGCTGGCCGGTAACGGACGCGGTCCCACAAGACGCATCTCGCCGCGCACCACGTTCCAAAGCTGCGGCAGCTCATCCAAAAAAATATGACGCATGAACCGCCCCGCCCGCGTCACTCGCGGATCGTCATCCGACTTGAACATCCGTCCATCGCGCGCAACCGCACTCTGAGGGCTTTCATGTTTATTAATCATGGTGCGAAATTTGAGCAGGGTGAATGGCAGCCCGCGATATCCATAGCGCTCCTGACGGAACAGCACCGGAAGCCCGTCGGTCACGAACACAAGCAATGCCAGCAAAAGCAAGAGGGGCGCAGTCACTAACAGAGCCAACAGCGCACAGAGCCTTTCGGCCAAGCCGCAACAACACACAGCGGAAGAAGGCGAACGGAAAACATAAAACCCGTCAAGCGCGACACAGACAGGACAACGCTCAAGCAAAGGCACCGCCGCAGACGGCACCGCCGCTGCATCCCCTTTTTCTGCGGCGTCCCATAAAAACGCAAGAACCTCCTTTAGCGTCACGCCGCCCGTATCTTTAAACTTCCTGATCATCCCCTTTCCGATAAGTATCCGTTTCTCTTCGCAACTTATCAAGTGAATAGATAACACTTTTTCCTTCCCACACTTCCCTTTTTCTTGTCTATAACTTGGAGATTTTGTCGCAGTTACCACCCCGTTTTCGCCCGGAACCCCGGGCGGTCGGCTTGTCTCCTTAAAAACAAGTGTCAATCTATATCAGGACGGGACAGTTTGCCGTCCTGTGCGCGGTGTTTACACCGCAGTCTCCCCTTTCCGAAACGGCCAGACCGTTAAGATCGGAGACAAGACGCTCCACACATTTGGTTTCAGGTTTCATACGGCTTTGCCGCGTTTGCAATTATCGCGGATGTTTGATGATACGGCGGTCATGACATGCTTTCGGAACAGTCCGGCTTCTTCCTCATTGGCAACACCCTAGTACAACAACCCCGATACCGAGGCCAACAAAGTGTTCAGTTGAAAATATAATACCTGCGTATTGGGATTAGAACAAGGCTAGAAAACAGAATCACCCCTTTTAATAATGCCCAGCGGAATAGGTTGCGGGCTCTGCCCGTATTAAACTATACTTATGTCATGCCATTCGAAATTCAGAAATACCTTGCAGACCGTAAAACAAAGATCGAGGCCGCCCTATCCGCCTGCCTGCCGGACGAGAACGCCTGTCCGCCCAACCTTTCAGCAGCTATGCGGCACGCCGTGTTTACAGGCGGCAAGCGCCTGCGTCCGATCCTGTGTATGGCTGCCGCCGAGGCCGCAGGCGGTAGCCACGACTCCGCCCTTTATCCAGCCTGCGCCGTGGAACTGTTGCACACCTACACTCTAGTGCATGACGACCTACCCTGCATGGACAACGATCTCACACGCCGCGGCCAGCCCACTGTCCATGTGAAATACGGCGAGGCCGTGGCCGTGCTCGCCGGTGATGCCTTGCTAACACTGGCCTTCGAGGTTTTGGCCCGGACTCCGGAAACCCGCCCGGGACTGACAGCCAGACTTGTCGGGGAACTCGCTGCCGCCACAGGCGCGTCCGGCGTGATCGCCGGCCAAGTCGATGATATCGGCTTTATCGGCAATGCTTCGCGAGAGATTGTCGAAAGAGTTTTCCGGCACAAAACCGCAGACCTTTTCCGTGCGGCTGTCCGACTCGGCGCGCTTGCCGCCAACGCCGATGACGAGGTCTTGGACAAGTTGTCAGTCTTTGCCGAAGGCCTGGGTATGGCTTTCCAGATCACCGATGACCTGCTGGACGCGGCAGAAAAAAACGCCGATAAGCATGAAGAGCTGTCCTGCCTATGCGTCATGAGTGCCGCCGATGCCCGCGCATGGGCCGCAAGCCAGACCTCGGCGGCGCTGGCCGCGTTGCAAGAACTGCCGGGAGGCCCACCCGAGGCATTGTCCGAAATAGCCCGGCTGCTGCTCAACCGTCAGCATTGACAGCTTCAGCGTATGCTCGTGCCAACCCCTGCCACTGTGCGCCCGTCAGACGTTCCGGCCGGTCCTGCGGATCAATTCCTGCCATACGCAATATAGGTGCCAACCGCTCTTCACTGCACCCCAAAGGTTCTGGAGCCTTGCGCAACACCGTGCCGATCTGCTTGCGCCGTTGCATGAAAGCATGACGGGTCAGCTCGAAAAACCATTGCCGCTCGGAACAGGAGAGGTCACAGCCGTGACGGTCAATACGCACTATTGCCGAAGCCACTTCGGGTTTAGGCCAAAAGCACGAGGCCTTGACCTCGCGTATGATCGTGACATCGTAATCAAGTTGCAGCCACACCCCGGACTGTCCGCGCCGCGCAGAACCGGCACCAGCACATAACCGTTCCGCGACTTCGGCCTGAACAAGCACCACAAAGCGTGGCGGCGCGGCAGGATGCAAAGCCAGTTCCAGCAGGATGCGGGTTCCCACTGAATACGGCAGATTCGAGACACAGGCGTCATAACCCGCAGCAAGAAACACGTCAAGATCAAGCGAGAGAGCGTCAGCTTCAACAACCTGAAGCCCAGGCGGCGAGCCTAAAGCCGCAGCCAGCCTGCCCGCAAGGCGTCCGTCCTTCTCGACTGCGGTCACATGCGCCCCGCGCTGCAACAACGCCTCGGTCAACACGCCCAACCCCGGGCCAATCTCCAAGATGCGGTCACGCGCACTAACTTCGGCCGCATCTACGATAATGTTCAGGATATTAAGGTCGACCAGAAAGTTCTGGCCAAGTGTCTTGTTAGGATGAAAGCCGTTTTCAATACACCATCTCTTGACCTGCGTCGGCGAGGTCAGCTTCACGCGCCACCTCAATTCACCGCAGGCAGCTCGAACACCTTAATGTAGGCTTCCAAGCGCAGACGGTCTGTCCATTCCTTGTATATCTTTTCAGCCATACGCATGCGCAGATGGCTTTCCACATACGGCGCGGCCTCTTCGAAATTCAGCATGCGGGAGTCTTGTTGCTCGTCCTTGCGCACGATATAGCCGTAATCGTCAAGCTTCAAGAGCGGCGAAACCTCACCGGGGGACAGGCGGGCCAGCGCCTCAACAATCTCGGAGCGGAAAACATCTTCGGGGTTGACCTTGCCCCAAGAACCGCCCTGTGCCGCCTTGGCGTCTTTCGAAAAAGTCCTGGCCAGCGACGCGAAAGACTTGCCCTCTTTCAAAGCCGCCGCGATCTCGCCCGCGCGCGCTTCGACCGACGGATCACCATCCTGCTCGGGCGGATCGAGAATAATCATACTGACCGCCACAGCAGTCTCGGTCTGATACCTTCCCTTGTTGGCCTCATACTCCTCGCGTATCTCGGAGGGCGTAGGCGAAATGCGCTTGTCGACCTGCTGATAACGCATGGCGGTTATCATCAAATCCTCTTCAATGCTCTTGCGCCACTCCTCATAGGCGATCTTGCGATCCGCCAGCAGCGCATGCAGCTTGGTTTTGTCACCGTCAAAGTTGTTGGCGACAATCTCCCGGATACGGTTATCGACCGCCCATGACTGCAACTCCATTTTAGATTTCTGCGCCGCCGCCAAAATCAGTTTGCGGTCTATCAGGGCGTTCAGCGTGGCCGTATAAAGCTCGCGCAGACGCTTTTCGCGCAGTTCAGGAGAGACATCTGCCCAAGGGCTACGGCGCACCTCGCTCATCACCTCGGCGATCGTGATCATCTCGGTGTTGACATAAGCCGCCACGCCGTCCAACAAGATCGCCGATTTTTTTTCAGTGAGCAACCCTTGGCCAGCAGCGACAGCGGCAACCATTACGTAAACACAAATATACTTCAAGTGAGACTCAGGCATCGTATGCATCCTTTCCAAAACGTTGACATCCAATTATATCGCATTGCCGCAGACATGACCAAGCGTTAAACAACATTGATCCCGATTTTCTTCACGCGCCAAACTAAGTTGACCCGCAAACGAAAAAAACAGATCAAATCTTACCCTGCAACCGCCAGCGTATCAAGGTGCCCGCGACACTGCCGAAACATGCCGGATAGATGACCAGCAACAACGGCAACCTCAACAATCCGACCCTGCGGTTAAACGCAAGATGCACAATCAGAGGCACAAACGCCGCCAACACTATAACACATATATCCACCAGCGTATTGGGATACTCATCCCAAAGATTGGTCAACATCACCCATAGAAGCGCCATGCAGATCAAAACAAACCCGCAGGTCCAACGCCATCCCATGTTTTTTTCAAGCGGTGTCAATACCTGCTGTATGCCCACCACCCAAGTTCCCAACACAAATCCGCCGAAGAAAACCCAGTGACCCAGTTGATCGTCAAAATACACCATGGTGCGCCATACATCTGGCGGCAGCATGCGTTTGGGATAAACCGCCCGCATACGGTTAAAAGAATCATGCATGCCCATACCGCAAGCGATGAAATAGATTGCCAGAACCATCAGCACCTGCACCACAACAGACGTGCTACCTTTGCCGACACAACGCACGATCAGCCAGAACAGCACCCCGATGGCGGGCGCGAAGACAAACATCGACAAAGCCTCGCGCACGCGCAACACATCCCCAAACGGTTGCAGTTGCCAAGCTGCCGGGACCATACGGCTGGCTCCGGCCATTAAACAGACCGCCGCGAACACGGCCAACATGATCGACAGTCGCCTTAAGACTTCCAGATCACTTTGCTCAGTAAAATTACCTTCACCCATGACATTCAAATTACCATTTGAGCTTATAAGCTACAAGCATAACAGGACAGCAAAACCTAATGTGGGAACGGGAGAGACAAGCGTCTGCTTGTCCTCGAGCAAAGCTCAGCGCGCTTTAAGCGTTACACGCACGGGGAAATGATCTGAGTACCCGGTGAAGTAAACATCCCCCACGCTTTTGCTACGGACGCGGCGGAACGGCAATGGCCGCCCCTCTTTATCACACTGTTCATCGGTCTTGAATATCTCGTAACTGCCTTGGACCACCTTCCATGGCGCGCCCGGCTCCGCCTCTGCCAACATGCCGCGCGAAACTATGATCGCGTCCAAAAAACTCCACTGCTTTTTAGGCGCGTAATAGTAAGTGCCATGCTTGCCTTCAGGCAATGTGCCGGTCAGGTTGTAAAGCAACCGTCCGGAACTGTCGTTTAACACCCGGCGCTTGTCGAGCGCGAACCCCGCCGCCTCCACAAGGATCGGCGATGAAGGAGAGTCGTTGAAATCGCCTGCCACAATCAGCGCCGCCGCAGGGTCGGAGGCCAAGCGCTTATCCAGATAAGAGCGGACACCTAATGCTTCAAGGCGCCGAATATCGTCGCTTTCAGCTTTCTTGCCCAGTTGTGATTTCCAGTGGTTGGCCAGCAGCGTCAACGACCGCCCGTTGATGACGAATTCGCAGACTAAAACTTCGCGCTGCCCGGTGACGGACTGAATCCAGTTCGTGGCCACAGCCGCGTGTTTGGAAAGTATCGCCACCTCGATACCGCGCTTCTCATCACCGTCACGGTGCATGATATGGGGCATTTCATAGCCGTGTTTTTCTTTTAGAGTCCGCACCAAATCTTCAAGCACGCGACGGTTCTCGACCTCCATCAAACCGAGTATGTCCGGGCGCATCCGCACTATGACATCGGCAAGGTGCCGGAGCTTAAGCGCGTAACGAGCATTGGTCCAACGCATCCAGCCGCGCGGCGTGTAACCGTTATCACCTTCATTCAAGGGATCGTCTTCAGTGTCGAAAAGGTTCTCGACGTTCCAACTGGCCACGATCAGACGGTCAGACGCAACAACGCTGAATGCTATCAGCGCCGCAAAAAGACATACGATGCCAAGCTTAAACTTCATCCTTTACCATCCGGTCTCAAGTGCTGGCGCGACATCCAAGCCAAGCGCCTCCGGTCCTTTAACGCCGCCGCCGCAACCGGCCAGCCCGGCGACCATCGCCGCATTATCACCGCAAAAACGCGGTTCGGCCAACAGCAGGCGCACTCCGGCTGCATCCGCCACCTGCCGCAACCGTGTGCGCAGGCTCCGGTTAAGAGAGACCCCGCCGCCAACCGCAAAGGCGCGGTAAACGCCATTTCGCAACGCCAGTGCGCTGCGTTCCGCCAACGCCGCCACGATCGCTTCCTGATAAGATGCGGCGATTTCGGCGACACACTTATCGTTTTCAGGCGGATTCCGGCGCAGACGGTACATCAGCGCGGTCTTCAAACCGCTGAAACTCACGCACATTTCCGCTCGCAGTCTGCCTAGCGCTGGATTGCCCTGACGCGGCATACCCTTCGGAAAGGCCGTGACATCAAAGCTTTTGGCCGATGCCGCGACTCTGTCAATCGCGGGGCCGCCCGGATAGCCGAGCCCCAACAGTTTGGCAGCCTTGTCAAAAGCCTCTCCTGCCGCATCATCCAGCGTCTGCCCGATCAGACGGTACTCCCCCGGCTGCGGCATCTCAATCCAGCAGGTATGACCGCCTGAAACCACCAGCGCCAGCAACGGAAACGCTCCGGCAGGCGGGGGCGCGTCCGGCGACAAAAAAACCGAGTGGATGTGAGCCTCGATGTGGTTGACACAGATTAAAGGTTTTTTCAGCCGCAGCGACAGCCCCTTGGCCGCCGAAAGCCCCACAATCAGGGAGCTGGCCAGTCCCGGGCCATAGGTCACAGCCACAGCATCTATATTGTCCCACCACGCCGTGTCGAAGTATTCCTTAGAGGCTGCATCCGGCGCGAAAGCACCGCGCATGGCATCACGGATAATGCCGGATATCTTCTCGACATGACTGCGCGATGCGATCTCCGGGACCACGCCGCCATACGGCTGGTGCAAAGCCACTTGGCTGAAAACCGCGCTCGACAAAACTACGGTTCCGTCCCTCACGACCGCAGCCGCCGACTCGTCACAAGATGTCTCAATGCCCAGTACAACCATAGCAGAACGCCGCAGCGTCACCCCTCTTGTCTATAACTTGAACGTTGAGCGTTCTTCCACTCTCCGCTCTCTATCGATCCCGATAGCGACGTCTCAGACTGGGAGGGGCAAGCGTCTGCTTGCCCGGACGAGCAGACGCTCGTCCCTCCCAGCGGGCGAGGACGCCCGACTCCTGGCTCCGCGCGTAGCGCGGAACACCCCTCCCTTACAGCCTCACAGCCTTAACACCCGCCAGCGGGCATCCGCCCGCGCACCTCACTCTTCCCTCGCTGCACACTGTTAAGCGTTCCAGTTACCCATTCGTTTTCGCTCGGAACCCCGAGCGGCTGGCTTGCCTTTTGAACACTCCGTACACATTACCAGAATTTCCACCATGGCTTTTTCTTGTCCCCGCCTTCATCTGCCATCTCGCCATATAACGACTTGACTCTTTGTGTGGCGGATATCTCCGGATCTATCAGCGAATTACGTTCGACCACTTCCACCACGTCCGGCAAGGACCACAACACGGTTCTGGCAAAAGCATCCTGCGTGGAACGGTGTACCACCGTCACCTCTCCCTCCGGCGAAATGTCCAGTTTAGGCGGCATACCGCGTATCATGGTGCCCAAATCGATCGAATCCCAGACCCGTACCTCGGGCGAATCTTCGATTCTCAGGAATAAACGGTCGACCTGATTACGGTGCCAGTAAACCAGCTTGAAGTTTCTACGTAAATCAGCTCTGCCCACAAACATCTGAACTCCCTCACCGACACTTATTCCCGGCAGGATATCAAAGCTTTTCTTGCTGGACTCATAGCGCATGCCCGCATGAACAAAAACAACCCGCACGATATATTTGCCCTCCTGCAGAAGCGCGAACCACTTGTCGAGTTCCACCCTGCGGCGCAGGGCCTGGCTGGGCTTCAACTGGAACACCCCCGCCACAGGCTCGTCATTGTAACACTTGACCGGATTGTACTGGCCGTCTTTGGTGATCTCGACCAAAACATGATCCGTGGAATCCGGCGAACCTACATCAATGAGATCGCGCGTGGCATTAAGCGCATCAATCTGCACCAGCACCGGCTCCCCGATGATGTAAACGTTGTAAGCCAGCGTCAAATCCACATTAATCTGCTGCGCTAACGCAACACCGGATAACAGCGCCAGCGCCACCAATACAGTCTGTCTTTTTAAGAATCCCATAACTCACCCCTATCATTCCGTAACATTTTCAAAACCGCTCAAATTGTTATCACAGCAATCCTTTTCTTCAAACCAACATTTCATCCTCTACAACTCGCGAGGACGCTAACCCCTAAAACAATCGTCTCATGCGCAGTTCCGGGTAGCTGGCGTCCCCGCTAGCCGCAACCGCAAACCATCATAACTCACTGACACCGAAGGCGGCAACCCCGCCTCCAAAGTCGCATGGTCCATATCATGGCAAAGGTGAATCAGGTATGAATGCGCGGCGCCGATCCTCTCAAGCAGAGCCAGCGCATCATCCAAGCACAGATGCGCCGGATGCGGACGGTAACGCAATGCGTCGAGGATCATTATATCCACTGCCTTTAGTGTTTCCACTGTCTCATCCGGCATCGTGGAGCAATCCGGCACGTACCCGATCCTGCGCCCGGCATACTCCAGCAGGTAACCGGTCATCTTGCGGCCGTGTTGCACTTCCAGCGGCGTCACCATCACCTTTCCCAAAGCAAACGGACCATCTATTGGCACAAAATCGATCAAGGGGCGGTACAACCCCTCCGGCGAGGGTTTGTTGCCGATATAATGGAACACACGGCGCACATCCTCAAGCGTGACAGGGTCGCCATAGGCGGGTATGACACCGCCTTTGATGGTATTGAACCTGCGTATGTCATCAAGCCCCAAAACGTGGTCGGCATGCGCGTGGGTAAACAATATCGCGTCAACACGGACAATCCCAAAATCCAGCGCCTGCTGCCGTAAATCCGGCGACGTATCGATCAGAAAAGCGGCATCGTCGGTCTTGACATACAGGCTTGTACGGCGACGGTTATTACGCGGGTCAGATGAAGAACACACCTGGCAGTTACAACCGATCATCGGCACCCCCACAGAAGTGCCTGTGCCTAAAAAAACCAGTTCAATGGACATGGAGCCAAAGTATAACACAACCCCGTCCAGAGCAACAATCAAATGCAATTATTCGGCAGACGGCGGGTGCGATTCAATAAAGTTGAATCGCAAAAGGTCAAAGGGTTCAGGGGAGAGAGACGATGTAAGTGGTAAGTGGTGAATGGTGAGGGGCGGGGAGTCGGGAACGCGGCGTTTCGCCCGCTGGTAGG
>Ga0255347_1002961_pt1 | contig 22922 bp, 27 predicted proteins | sample wastewater_treat_2_FD_192479 | JGI IMG/M metagenome (GOLD analysis project Ga0255347, IMG submission 192479) | Wastewater microbial communities from Lulu Island WWTP, Vancouver, Canada - plant24 | ecosystem: Engineered > WWTP > Wastewater > Unclassified | place: Canada: Vancouver, British...
CCTCTCCCGGGGCCAGCGAAAAAGCGGGGGGCTGTCCCATCAGCACTTCCCCTGAAAGGCGGAGGATCGATGGGATGGCCTCTCCCGCCCCGGTCGTGTCCGCCGCCCGGACGGCATACCCGTCGACCACCGACCGGTCGAAGCCGGGGATGTCCACGTCGGCGGTTATATCAACCGCCAGCACCCTCCCGTAAGCCTCTGCGAGCGGCACCGTCTCCTGCGCGGGCGGCGGGCAGGCGATCCCCCGCGCCACCCTGATGGCCTCGTCAACCGGGACCGTCCGCAGAAAGAGGCTCATTTGAAGCAGCCCAGCTGGCAGGCCCGGATCTTGACCCCGTGAGTGTTGCAGTACCGGGCTATGTCCATCTTGGAAATACCGTATTTTTCGGAGATGGCAAAGGCCTGTGGGCACTGAATTGCTGCATCGATCCCCTCGGCTTCGAATGCTTTCCGTATCTTCTCTTCGTTCATAGCAGGCAATGGTAGGCAGGGCAGAATAATAAACTCATTGCAGTTGGCCGGCAGGATCCCCTGATTTGCACATTTCGAGGTTCAAATGACACAAATCCCTTGAAAAATAAATTAATTCAGTAATAAAAAGACGTTTAAGTTAACCAGTTCCAATGCACGGTATCTGGCCCGGGGGAGTTGATTATTCTTCTGGAAAATTCTTCTGGAAAAATATAGGAAAAATATGGAGTATCAGTTAATTCTTCCTTCTCAGGTAGCTTGCAATAGCCAGCAGTCCCACGATCATCGTTGCCGGGACGACGAAGGACGGGAATTCCGGAGTCGGAACGCATGTCCCGATGTCGAACGTTACCGTGTCTCCGCCGGTGAAGTACGGAACTCCGTTATAGTACCCGGTTGCCACGGCACTGTTGTCAACATCGCAGCCGTTCGCGACTGCAGTTCCCCTGATTTCCTGGGTGACCGTCTGGCCTGGGGCGATATCCCCGAGGTTGTAGGTTGTCTGGCTGAGAGACACCTCGGGCGGCGGGTAGTCGACGAGTTCCACGTTATAGGCAGTGTAGATGGTCGATGGGTTGTGGACGGTGATGGTGAAGATAACCGTGTCGCCGACATTGTATACCGACTTGTCAGCAACTTTGTCGACATCCAGGGTGGTCGGCGGCGGGGTTCCGCAGGGGAGGCTGCTCGTCGTGAATTCCTGGAGCAGGAACTTCTTGAGGTAATATCCCGATGAGGCGGGGTTCATCCCTGAGTAAGATCCTGCATAATCCCAGTCCAGCCCCATGTATATGATTATCCCAGATCCGAACTTACCCGAGGCGCTGTTCGTGTAGACATGAGTCGGACCGGTAATTCCGAGGGTGTTCCGGGCCGTACAGTCAACACACCAGTCCGACGGGATAAAGGACGTGAATACATTCGCGTCACCAACAGCATCGGTCGAAGATCCGAGATATCCTGCATTGATATAATAGGGAGAAGCAGAATTAGCGCTTGACAGGGTGTTTTCCTCAACAATAGTCAACGTGCCACTGGCTCCCTGGGGCCCTGGGACCGATGACGTCCATCCGCTCGGCAACCAGGAATAGCTCCATGAGCCGGGGTACGGGTCTTCAGAATCCCAGATGACAAGCTTCCCACCGCCTTTCACAAAGTTGACAATGTCGGTTTTTTGTGCCGCAGAGAAAACACTTGGGTTGACGGCAAAGAGGAACAGGGTGTCGTAATTGGCAAGCGTTGCAGCGTTGACATTACCTGGCTCCACAGTAGTCATGGTCAGCCCGCTCGGGGTGTAATCTGAGTAATAGACATACCCCATATCTGAAGAGTACACGGAAGTCGCTGAACTTCCCGACTCATCGTCGACGCAGGCAATATTATTACTGGCCCCCCACGCCATCACGGACGGCGCAAGCAGAAGAATGAGACATATGGCCAGTACTAGCTTAAACTTCATTTTTTCCTTTCACCTCTCTCACTAGGACCTAGGTTCCTAGTTACGAAAATGATTAACCATATACTATATAAATGTTGTTGTTGAATGATTTGCATGTGTCATTAGTTTATATGATGGGACTTGCCTAGGAATACAAAATCCATATATATATATGGTAATTGTTTTTTAACCTCATTCATGACCTCTGTTTTTTTATAAATTATTTGAGATAGAATTATTTCTATATTAAAAAATTTTTCATTATCATACTCTCGGCATGGAATCGCTTGAATGGTTTCTCAAACCCGCACATACAGGACCGCCAGTCGAAGACTACATCTTTTCAGTCGATCAATCTAAGCCGTAGAAAATCCGAATAATACCTGTCTGTTTCCGCCTATGAAGATCGCCCTGGTCAGTTCGCGGCAGGACCCCGGCGGCTGCACCATTCACGAAGCCGTTACCGCTCTCCTTTCCCAGGATGTGGACCGGCCCTATCCCCTGGAAAGCCACGCGCTGGAGGTCGTGCAGGTAGAGGACCGCCTCATATTCCAGGACAACCTGGACCGGTCACTGGACGCGGATCTCGTCATCTTTCTCTCCCGCCACTCCTCGGTGAATCCCCTCCCGGTTTTGACGGTCCATGTTACAGGAAACCTGGGCGAAGCTGCATTTGGCGGAAGGCCAGGGTCCCTTGCCCCCGCGGCGCCGGCGTGGATGCACGCTGTTTTAAGGCAGCTGAAGGTGCGGGCCCCGCCTGGTTACCGGGTGGCATACGAGGTCACCCACCATGGGCCCACCGAGCTTTCGATCCCTTCCCTTTTCGTGGAGGTGGGAAGCACGGAGCGCGAATGGAGGGATGGGGCGGCGGGGCAGAGCGCGGCATTGAGCGTGCTCCATGCAGCGCCCCGGAACAACGAGATACCCCTGATCGGGTTTGGAGGCACCCACTACGCCGCCCGGCAGACCCATATCGCCCTCTCCTCGCGGGCAGCTTTCGGCCATATCGCCCATTCAAGGGAGGTGCCTTCTCTTGATACTGCGATGATTACCCGGATGAAAGAGAAGACCGGGGCAGTGGCCGCTTATATTGACCGGAAATCCCTCCCCGGGACCAGCGTTTCAGCCCTGGAAGAAATGCTCGCCTCGACCGGTACGCCGGTGGTATCCGAGGGGGATCTCCTCTGCCTCGGGGCGCTTTTATGGCCGCAGTACCTGTCGGTCGTTGCCCTGGCCAGGGAAAAGGTGCCAGGGGGAACCGTGCACCTCGGCCGGGAGGTCCCGGGCGGTGAGCCGTTTACCATGGAGATCGACCCGGTTCTCCTGGAGGAGGCCTGGAAGACGGGACCAAAAGAACTGGTAAAAGGCCTGGACGGACTTCCCATCATATGGATCTCGGGCCCAAAAAAGGCCGTATACCCGGTTTTTATTACCATCAGGGAAAATTGCACCCGGTTGCGGCATGATTTAATAAGCTTATGCGTATACATCCTACGTAGAGGAAATAACACGGCCATTGCAGGCGAACATCTCATCGTACGCAGGCGTAAATTCGATCCCGACAGGGCGCGGGAACTGGGGGTACCGCAGGGCCCGCTCTTCGGGATGCTGATGAGTGGGAGCCCGGTGCAGGCAGGAGGGCAGGTGATCACCCCGGAGATGGTCCAGACCTGTACCGAGACACGAATCCACATCCCCGGACTGGAGAAGTATTTATGAGGTCCATTGTTGAAGAGGCGCTGACCAGGGTAAAGGAAGAACCCCAGGATGTCTCCAAGAACAACGAGGATCTTGACCAGATCCTCAAGGAATTACGCACTGAAATTGCCGTGATTGGCTGCGGGGGCAGCGGTTCCAACACTATCACGCGGATGAAGGAGGAAGGTATCCACGGGGCGAGGTTAATCGCCCTCAATACCGATGCCCAGCACCTGTCCCGGACCATAGCGGACCAGCGCCTCCTCATCGGCCGGCAGAGGACGCGAGGCCTCGGGGCCGGGTCCATTCCCCAGATCGGGGAGGAAGCAGCGCTCGAGAACGAACAGGACATCAAGAGGGTGGTGACCAGTTGCGACATGGTCTTTGTCACCGTGGGCCTGGGCGGAGGGACAGGCACCGGGGCTGCTCCCATCGTGGCCAAGGCCGCCAGGGACGAGGGGGCGCTCACCATCGCCGTAGTCACCCTTCCCTTCACCGCCGAGGGTGCCATCCGCATGGAGAACGCCGAGGCCGGGCTTGAGCGGCTCCGCGACGTTGCCGATACGGTCATCGTGGTGCCAAACGACCGGCTGCTCGAGGTAGTCCCCAAGCTGCCCCTGTACGCAGCCTTCAAGGTCGCCGACGAGGTCCTGATGCGGGCGGTCAAGGGCATCACCGAGCTGATCACCATGCCCGGCCTCGTGAACCTCGACTTTGCCGATGTCCGCACCGTCATGGAGCGGGGCGGGGTGGCCATGATTGGCGTCGGTGAAAGCGATAGTGAGGAGAAGGCAGCCGACTCGGTCAAGAAGGCCATCCGCTCCCCGCTCCTGGACGTTGATATTTCGGGTGCCACCGCCGCGCTGGTCAACGTGATCGGCGGGCCGGACATGACCATGGAAGAGGCCGAGGGAGTCATACAGGAAGTTTACAACCGGATTGCCCCCGAAGCCCGCATTATATGGGGTGCACAGATCGACTCCGCGATGCAGAACAAGATGCGGACCATGCTTGTCGTCACCGGTGTACGGTCGCCACAAATATATGGTAGGAATGAAAAAATTACCCCGAAAGTTCAGAAACAGTTCGAGATAGATTTTCTGAAGTGATGGTGCATGGAAATAGGTAAACCCGATATCAAGTTCAATATCAACGAGGAACTCTTCCGCAAGTACTGGCGCATCCTCAAGCTGGCCCGTACCCCCAAGCGGGAGGAGTTCCAGAAGATCGCCCTGGTGGCGGCCGCAGGCGTACTCATCGTGGGCCTCATCGGATTTCTGATCTACGAGTGTATGCTGCTCCTGCATTGATGAATATGGAAGAGCACCACAACCGTATTTTTGCCATCAAGACCACCTCCAAGCAGGAGCGGACGGTTGCGGACAACATAAAGAAGGCTATCGACTCGGGGGCGACCGATGTCAAGGTCGTGGCCATCATCGTCCCCGACGAGCTGAAGGGCTATGTTCTTGTCGAGACCCCCGAGACCCTCCCCCGGATCGAGCAGCTGGCAGAGAAGGTCGCCCATGCGCGCACGGTGGTGCGGGGCGAGACGACCCTCTCTGAGGTAGCCCACTTCCTGGTGCCAAAACCAGTGGTCAGCGGGATCTCGGAAGGCACCATCGTCGAGCTGATCGCGGGCCCCTTCAAGGGGGAGAAAGCGGTTGTAAAACGTATCGATGCCGGAAAAGAAGAGATAACCGTCGAGCTATACGAGAGTGTCCTCCCGATCCCCATCACCGTCAGGGGGGACAACGTCCGGGTCGTAGACAAGGGCGAGGGAAAATAAAACAGTTATTTTGCATCTCCGGCGTTCCTGCTATACCTTTAAGACTGCTCCCAACCACCTTTCCTAACCCACGCCAGATACCCCTAGGGGACGGCATGGTGGTACGAACATGGCAGAAGTGGTCGAGGTATTAGTACCTGGAGGCAAGGCAACCGCGGGTCCACCCCTCGGGCCGGCGCTCGGACCGCTCGGCATCAATGTGAAGGCAGTCGTTGACGAGATCAACAAAAAGACCAGCAGCTTCAATGGCATGTCGGTCCCGGTGAAGATCGAAGTTGATGACAAGAAGAACTTCACTATCGCCGTGGGGGTCCCCCCCACCACGGCCCTCATCAAGAAAGAGGTGAATGCCGAGAAGGGTTCATCCGAACCCGGGACCAAAGTCGTCGGGGACTTGCCTATCGAGGCCGCTGTCAGGATTGCCCGTATGAAACAGGAAGATATGATCTCATATGACCTCAAGCACAGGGTCAAGGAGGTCGTCGGCACCTGCGTGAGTATGGGCGTCAACGTCGATGGAAAGAGGCCGCGTGAGGTCCTCGCTGCAATCGACGCTGGCACGTACGACAAGCTCCTCGCAGAATGACGAGAAAAGAACCATAGGAGATCAAGCATGGTCGCAGACTATGGAGGTTAAGCAATGGTTGAAAGGGCAAAAATTGTCGAGGCCGTGAAGGCGGCCATCGAAAAAGCGCCAGAACGCAAGTTCTCTGAGAGCGTGGATATTACCGTCAATCTCAAGAATATCGACATGGCGCAGCCCAAAAATCGTATCGACGAGACTATTCTCCTCCCGAACGGGACAGGCAGGAAGGTCGGCATCGCGGTCCTTGGCAAGGGGGACATCACCACCCGCGCCAGGGAGGCGGGCGTGGACCTGATCATCGGGCCTGAAGAGATTGAACGCCTTGGCGAGGCACCGAGGGAAGCTCGGAGCATCGCCAGCACCTACCGGTTCTTCCTGGCAGATACCGCGGTCATGCCCCAGGTGGGCCGGTTCCTCGGTCCACGGCTCGGGCCCCGCGGCAGGATGCCCACCCCCATTCCTGCAGGGACCGACATCCGCCCCATGGTGGAGCGCCTGCGCAACTCGGTGAAGATCCGGACCAAGGACAAGAAGACCTTCCACGTGAAGGTGGGCACCACCGCGATGACTCCTGAGCAGATAGCCGAGAACATCGATGTGGTGCTGCGCAGGGTGGAGTCTGTCCTTGATCAGGGAGCCTTGAACATCCGCTCGGTCTACGTAAAGACCACCATGGGGCCGGCGCAGAGGCTGGTGTAGCGAATGGCCCTCTATACCCATCATCTCCCCGCGTGGAAGCGGAAGGAGGTAGAGGAGATCAAGGCTGACACCCGGAACTACACCCTCATCGGGCTCGTGGACATGTATGGGATCCCCGCCAGCCAGCTCCAGCAAATTCGCAGGAACCTGCGGGGGAACGTCAAGATTAAGATGACCCGGAATACCCTGATTAGGCATGCCCTCGACGAGCTGGGCGCCCCGCTGATCAATCTTTCGGGGTACATTTCCGGACATTCAGCGCTCATCTTCACCAACGAGGACCCGTTCCGGCTTTTCAAGAGGCTGGAGAAGACCAAGACCAAGATGGCCGCCAAGCCTGGCGAGGTCGCACCTGAAGACATCGTGGTCGAGAAGGGCCCTACCAGTTTCAAACCGGGCCCTATCGTGGGTGAGCTCCAGCAGGTTGGTATCCCTGCCGCCATCGAAGCCGGGAAAGTGAAGATCCGGGAGACACGTACCGTGGTCAGGAAAGGGGAGGTCATCAGCCCCAAGATGGCTGACGTCCTGTCCAAGCTCGGCATCAAGCCCATGGATGTAGGCCTGATCCTCCAGGTCGCTTTCTTCGAGGGTGACGTGTTCGAACCGTCCGTTCTGGCCATCGATGAAGACATTATACGCAGCCAGATCACCCAGGCCGCGATGCAGGCCTTCAACCTGTCAGTTAATGCCGTCATCCTGACGCGGGACACGGCAGCGCCCATCCTGGAGAAGGCTGTGCGCGAGGCCCGGGGCCTGGCTATCGGGGCCGACATCTTTGAAAAGGATGTCATCGATGCGATTATTGGTAAAGCCTACAGGGTATGCGCCGCCCTCCAGAGTGCGGTCGGCGGAAAATAATGGATGAACTGGAAAAGTCGAGGTGAATGAGATGGAGTATATCTATGCAGCCCTTCTCCTGCACAAGGCAGGAAAACCCGTTAAGGAAGACAGCATCAAGGCAGTCCTGACTGCTGCCGGTATCGCCGCTGACGACGCCCGGGTCAAGGCCCTGGTCGCCGCTCTCGAGGGAGTCAACATCGAGGAAGCCATCAGCAAGGCTGCAGCCGCCCCGGTTGCCGTGGCCGCCGCCCCCGCTGCCGCTGCCAGTGCACCCGCCCATGCAGCAGCAGCAACGCCTGAGACCAAGAAGGAAGAGAAGAAAGAGGAAGAAGAAAGCGGCATGGCAGGGCTCGGGGCCCTGTTCGGCTAAATCTTCGTGTATGTGCAAAAATGCCATACGGCATTTTCATTTTTTAACAAGTATCATTGCTCTGGACCGGGCTCTTTTACCCCGCATATTTACAATCAAAACGTGGTTTTCAATCGACAATCCTGCCCAGGAGCACATCCGGACTTGAAAGAGTATCGCTCGCGGGGCCGGAGGATATTCCCGGAATAACCGGCTATCGGCATACCCCGTGCTGGAATAATTTTTCTAGTCTTCTGCTCCCTGCGAGAGCACCTCCCGGCACCGGTCACAGAACCACTGCCGCTTGCGGTTGAGATCCTGGAGGGTGAGGGGGTTGTGCATGATGCACTCCTCGTCAGGGCAATGGGGGAGCCCGAGGAGATGGCCGACCTCGTGGGCAGATTCCTTGATTAGCCTGTCAGTCAGCATTTCATTGTCATCCGGAAGGTCATAGAACGCGTTTTCCAGCCGTGCCGTGGATACCACGGCTGTCCCGGTGGATGGCCGGGCCAGGCCGAAGAGGAACTCATCTCCGTCCCGGCAGAGGTCCTGGGAGACGACCAGGAGGACAGGGGCGCGGACGTGGTTGCGCCGCTTGTGCAGGTCCAGCGAGTCGAGCAGCGCTGCAGCATCCGTCTGTCTCCGCGAACCGATGTATCCGTTCAGGATGACCGGGCTGTCGCAGAGAGAAATCCTGCAGGGCAGGAGCCCGGATAACGCCCGGGTGAGGGGGGCCTGGAACCCCTCGGGGGCATCGGCATCCCAAAAGATAAGGAGGGACATGAGCTACACTACGTGTGGTCATGGGCGGGCATAAACATATTGAACGGTGTATTGGGGCTTATATTGCCAGGCATTATCGTACCGCGGCAGAAGTGGGCGTTGGCGGGAACCCTGCCACCGCCCTGGCCCTCTGCAATTCAGGGACACGGGTATTCTGCACGGACGTCCGGCCGGTGCCCCCTGTCGCGGGGCTGAACATCGTGCACGATGATATATTCAACCCGGACCTGTCCCTCTACCGGGGCCTTGACCTGGTCTATTCTATCCGCCCGCACGAAGAGATGGTGCCGGCCCTTATCACGCTCGCCAGGGCGGTTGACAGCGACCTCCTGGTCTACCACCTGGGGTTTGAGGGGTATGGAAAGGGAAGCGAGCTGATCGATTGCGGAGTGGTCCTCCACTGCTATCACCGCCGTCAGAACCCGTTGAAAAGCGTTTTTTGATCGCGTACCGGGACCTTGTCTTCCCTGGGCCCGTCAGGGGCGATCTCTTCGCCGGGCGGCGGCTCCGGGGTGGGGTCCGCTCCAGGCGCTGGTTTCTTTTTTCCCCCGCTACTCTTTTCTCTCTCTTTTTTTACCTCCATTTCGCGCTCTTCTGCAGCAATGGTCCTGGCCACCTGCTGGGAGCGGGTGCGGTCATGCAGAAAGAGGTTCACCTCATCCGCATCCAGGGAAAATTCCCGGGCGTACGGGAGAGGATCTGCATCAATGAGGACGCCCAGGAGGGGGAGGTAGCCATCCATCAGGGTGCCCCGGGGCATGTGCAGCGAAGAAGAGACCTTGCGGAGCATGCTGGACCGGATGGCTTTCGACTTCTGCGACGACCCCATGCGCTTCCACCGCTCGGGAGGGGAGATACGTGCATGGATCCCTCTTCCCGCGGCGACGCGGGAGACCCCCAGGAGGGCCAGGGAGGTGGCATACCGCCAGAGCGTGTGGTATTGCTGCCGGTACGTATATCCAAGGTATTCATCGGCGCGGGAGATGGCCCGGTATGACTCCTGGTATTCGGTGACTGTCTGGAGGCCGGCAAGATTCCCCTCCACCCACTGGATCAGGGTATCCGGGGTCTCCTCCACTTCGAAGGCCAGGCGAAGGAGATCTGATGACCCGCGGGAACCATAGACGGCGGTCACCAGGTCAAATACGCTCGATCTCCGGTCCTTTCGCGAGACCAGGACCCCGTCTTCCAGGAGCTTCTCCCTGCCTGCGGCAGAAGCGTACAGCATGGTCACGGCTGCCCGCATATCCCCTCTCGCGGCCTCTGCGATTCGCTGCAGCGCCCCTTCGTCGCAGGCCACCCGCTCCGCAGCGCAGATGAACCGCAGGCGGGGGACGATAGATCGGGCCTGCAGGGCCTTGAACTGCACCGGTACGCAGCGGCTGCGGATCTCGCCTGCTACGGCATAGAGATCGTTTGCGATGAGGATGACCGGCTGGCGGGAGGAGCGGATCATGTCCACGATTGCCCTGGCACCGCCCCGGTCAGCGGTACCCTGGAGGTTGTCAGCCTCGTCCAGGAGGATGAGCTTTCGCGTGGCGCCGGTGAGGCTCGCCGTGGTGCTGCCGCCCCCGGCCACGCGGTCGATGACAGCCCCGGTGCGCTGGTCGCTCGCATTCAGCTCGACCACCTCCCAGCGCATATCATGGGCCAATGCCCAGGCGCTCGATGTCTTTCCGGTACCTGCTTTGCCGTAGAGGATCAGCGGCTGGCTCTCCCGGGTCCAGGATTTCGCCCATTCGAGCATCTGGCGAAGCGCTGTGCTATTGCCCACCACCTCGTCGAGATGTACAGGACGGTATTTTTCACCCCAGTCCATGTATCCAGACATTGGCCCTGTATCAAATAAATTATCACTGATGATGCTCCTATTGTTAGTATAACCGGTATTGTGGATTTCATGCGACTGAACGGCGTTTCCACGGCTCAAATCGCCACGGTGGTCAGGGAATACGAGGGTGTCCGGAGAAAGCATGCCATCGGTGAGATGGTCAAGGTCATCAGGATCGACGCCCCCGGGGTCTTGGCATCGTTCGGGGAGGATGCGGCGGTTATCGAACACGGGGATGAAGCCCTTCTCCTTGCCGCGGATGGTATCTGGAGCCGGTTGATGGAAGCAGACCCGTACTGGGCTGGTTACTGTTCGGTCCTTGTGAATATCCACGACATTGCCGCTATGGGCGGCAGGCCCATCGCCATGGTGGACGTATTTTCCATATCTGATCCCCGGATCGAGAAGCAGGTCATCGCCGGGATGCGGGATGCATCGCTCCAGTTCGGGGTCCCCATCGTGGGAGGGCACCTGCATCCCGACACCCCGTATAGCGTCATTGATGTCGCCATCCTGGGCATCGCCCGGAAGGAGGCGGTGATATATTCCCATACCGCCCGTGAGGGTGACAAGGTGATTGTGGCTGTCGACCTGGACGGCAGGGTCCATCCGTCGTGCATGCTCAACTGGGACTCGGTGACCATGAAGAGCGCTGCACATGTCAGGGCCCAGATACAGGTGATGGAGAGTATCGGACAGGATGGTCTTGTAACGGCGGGTAAGGATATCAGCAACCCGGGGGTGATAGGGACGCTGGGGATGCTCCTCGAAGTGAGCGGGAAAGGCGCCACCATAGCCCTTGATGCTCTCCCCGTCCCGGACCTCGGGGAGAACCACCTGAGTTTTGAACAATGGGTCCGGATCTATCCGGGCATGGGTTTCATCCTCACTGCTCCGGAGCACAATCTTCCAGAGCTTATAAGGCGTTTCGGAGCCGTCGGGATGACCGCCCGGGAGATCGGCACGGTGGACGGGAGCCGGGAGCTCAATGTCACCCTTGCGCGGGAAAACTCCCTGGTCTTTGATTTTTCCAGCAATGGAATCATGCGGCTCTTTTCTGACGGGGAGTCATGCCCGCCTCACTGATAGGCATCGGGATCGGAGAGGATCGGCAAAAAGTCCTCGCAAGCATCATGCAGAGCGGCCTCGCCCCTCGCCTGGTCTGCTACTGCCGCCCGGGCCTGGTGCAGGAGACCGGAGAAGGGTGGAGTGTCAGGGAAACAGAACAGCCGGAACACGACCTGGCCGCTGACCTCTGCAGCGGCCGCCTCGCAGCCGCTGTCAGGGGGACTCTCCCTGCAAACCCAACGCTCTCTGCACTCCGGAAGGCTGCAGGCGTCGACCACCTCGAGCGGGCGGCACTCCTGGAGACTGCAGGGGGGCGGAAGTTCTTCCTGGCGCCGGTCGGGGTGGACGAGGGGTGGACCGTGGCCCAGAAGGTCGCCCTGATTGCGAGGACCCGGCAGATTGCCAGGCGGTTCGGTCTCTCCACCGGGGTGGCAGTCCTGTCGGGGGGGAGGCTGGGAGATGCGGGCCGCCACCCGGCCGTGGACCAGAGCATGGCCCAGGCTGAACTGGTCGCCCGCCTGACAGGTTCACGCCATTTTGAGATCCTCATCGAGGACGCTGTACAAGAGTGCGGGGTTATCATCGCCCCGGACGGCATCAGCGGGAATTTGATCTTTCGTACGCTGACCTTTCTGGGATCGGGTCACGGACATGGCGCACCCGTGCTAAATATCGATAGAATCTTTGTGGATACCTCGCGCGCCTCGCCCGGTTACGTGAATGCCATTCAACTCGCGGAATCCCTGCAAAAAGAATAATAAAACTTAAAATCATGTTATTTAAAAGAAAAGACAATTTTTCACCGGAATTCGATATCCCTGGTCCCCTGAGAGGCCTCTCTCTCCCAATAGCTGCAGAGTGTTCCCGGATGGGGTAAAAGGGTGAAATTTAGACCGAAATCACGAAATGTTTAAATATTTCCTGATACATTTTTTGAATTGAGGTAAAATACATGGCAGATTTACCTATCGCTGCAGTTGTGAGAATTGCCAAGAAGAATGGTGCTGAGAGAGTAGGAAGCGATGCCGCTGCTGCCCTTGTAGCCAAGGCGGAGGACTACATCGCAAACCTTACCAAGGAGGCCAACAGGCTGGCTCTGCACGCCGGAAGAAAGACGATCAAGGAAGAGGACGTGGAACTTGCGGCGAAGTCCGCATAAAACCTCACCTTTTCCCTGACGAGGGTCTGGTCTCACGGTGCAGCTGCACCGCAATCAAGGTGGCATCAAACTCTTTTGGCGGTGGTTCATTCGAGCCTTGTCTCTTCATCCTGCGCTACGACTTCTTATATAATGGTATGCCATGCAGTGCTGTATGGCGTAGAAATTTTTAGGAGAATGTTCCACGCATTTTTTACCCTCGAAAGAGGGGTAGGGGGATATTGATGACCGGGCATCTGCCGGAGATGTCGGAAAAAACCAGGCCGGGTATCATCCAGTCAATAAGGGATATGGAAAGAATGGGTCAACCGGCAGCTGACTTTCTTCTCCTCGCCCTCAAAGACAATGACAAACGGGTAAAGGTAGCAGCGGCTCATGCGCTTGGAGAGATCGGGGATACTCGAAGTTACGAGGTCCTGGTGGAAATGCTGTCTGATCCTGACAATGCAGTTCGTTTTGCCGGAGCTGCAGCCCTGGGCCAACTGGGGGATCGTCGGGCGATCGAGCCGCTCGAGCGCATTTGCATGGATGAAAACTGCTTCGTCCGGATCGCGGGCAGGGAGGCGATCACCAGGCTGACGGAATGATCACCGCTTCGGTAATGTACGGCAAAGTTACTTATCCCGCCCTTTTTCATAAAAAATGACACGATTCCTCGATGGCACCTGCACGCAGGATGAGATATACCGGAGCCTATCTCCTATTCAATGCCTGATTCCGTGTACGATACAGGCATAATGAACGCTCCGCATCTCCCGGTATAGAACGGGATAACCCTTTATCAGAATGTCCCTTTGGTGCTGGGGACCTCCCGTGAACCGGGAATTACCTGAGCTGCCTCGCCCAGGGCGATACCAAACGCCTTGAAAACTGCTTCGCACAGGTGATGGTCGTTCTTGCCATGGAAGAGAATGTGAACGGTCAGCCCTCCCCGGATGCACATGCTGTAAAAGAAGTGCTCGAATGTCTCCCGTTCGATTCCCCCTATACGGGGGTGTACGAAGCATCCTTCGTATACAAGGTATCCCCGGCCTCCGCAGTCAAGGGCTACCGTGGCCAGCGCCTCGTCCATGGGGACGATGGCATGGGCAAACCTCCGTATACCGCGCCCTTCCCCTATGGCATCCCGTATCGCCTCCCCGAGGAGGATACCGGCGTCCTCGATGGTATGGTGCGTATCGACCCCGAGATCGCCCCTGGCATGGCAGGCGAGGCTGAAACGCCCGTGCCGGGCCATGCTCTGGAGCATGTGATCAAAGAAGGGGATCCCGGTGTCGACTTCCGGCTCACCGGGGGTGTCCATATCCAGGCGGACCCTGATGCAGGTCTCCCGGGTCTTCCGTTCCTTTTCTGAAACTCTCATCTGCTAACCTCCACTGCATCGGCGAGCGGGAGCCTGCCGCTGTAGAGCGCAGACCCCAGCACCGCACCGCAGGCCCCAAGCTGCTTTAATGCCCTGAGATCATCGAGGGTGGAGATCCCGCCGGCAACAACGACCGGCAACCGGGTATGGGAGAGGAGACGGTCCACCGGTTCGACGGCCACCCCCTGCTGCAGCCCCTCGACATCGACGTTGGTATAAAGGAGCGACCCGGCTCCCAGCGATTCGAACCGGGCTGCCCATTCCAGGTAGTCCCCCCCGGGCTGCGACCAGCCCTCGATAGCCACCGCCCCGCCCCGGGCATCCACCCCGGCCATGATGCGCCGCCCGCCATACTCGCTGCAGAGCCTGCCGAGAGCCCCGGGATTGCGGATGGCCAGGGTCCCCAGGATCACCCGTTCCACGCCGTGTTCGAGCCAGGCGGCGGCATCCGCAGGGGTGCGGATGCCTCCCCCGAGCTGGACCTCTACCCCCGTTTCCCGGATAAGGGATCGGATCAGCCCGGCATTCGCTCCTGATTCCCCAAAGGCGCCGTCCAGGTTTACCACGTGGAGGGCATCGGCACCCTCAGCAATCCACCTCCTTGCACATGACAGGGGGTCTCCGAAGCGGGTGGCAGTCTCCCGCCGGCCCTGTACCAGCTGCACGCATTGCCCATGCAATATGTCAACCGCAGGAAAAACTTTCATGTCAGGGTATCATCCGCTCGATGGCCATCACCAGGATATCCCGCGCCCCTGCCTGCTTGAGAAGGTGGATCAACTGGTAGACGCGCTCCTCGGCCACCACCGCGTGGACCGCGACCATGTCCTCACGGGAGGCGACCTCCATCACCATCGGCCCCGAGAGGCCGGGAAGGATTCCCTTGACCCCCTCAAGGCAGGGACGCGGCACGTTCATCATGAGGTAGCACTGGCCCCTGGCCCGGATGACGCTCTCAAGGGCGAGGGTGACCTCCTCGATCTTGGGCCCCAGGGCTCTCTTCGAGCGGGGATTGGCTATCAGCATGGTACTGGTGGAGGCAACTTCGGCAACGACCCGCAAACGGTTCGAACGCAGGGTGGTCCCCGAGCTGGTCAGGTCGATGATGGCATCTGCGATACCCAGGTAGGGTGTCGCCTCGCAGGCCCCCCCAACCGGCACCATGGTCACGGGGACGCCCTGCCGCTCGAAGTATTTGCGGGATATGACCGGGAACTCGGTGGCCACCCTGGCGTTGCGCAGGTCGCCAGGGGACTGGACAGAGGACTCTTCGCGGACAGCGAGCACCAGGACCGCCCTGCCCAGCCGGAGATCCAGGATCTCCTCCACCTCGGCCTCCCGCTCGAGCACCATGTCATGTCCGGTTATCCCCAGGTCGGCAGCACCGTTGGCCACGTATCCGGGGATGTCCACCGGGCGGGCGAAGAGAACCTCGACCATGGGGTCAGGAGTGCGGGAGATGAGCCGCCGGTCCCCGTTGTCGAGCAGGTGCAGCCCGCTCTTCTCCATCAGCTCCAAAACCGGGCCGGCAATGCGCCCCTTGCTGGGGATGGCCATCCTGAGAATGCGGGTTCCAGGCGCGCGGCTGCTCCTCCTGGGTTCAGAACGTCTTGATCTCGCCACGGATGATCTTCTCGGTGATGCAGGTGATACCAGCCAGTCCATCATTTACGATCTCCTCGATCTCGGGGCTGATGGCTTTCACCTCGATACCCGGCCTGGGGAGGACCTGGATGCTCGCAATCAATGGCCTGTCGATGGGCTTTCCGATCTGGGAGAGCAGCCTGACATAGATCTCCTCGATGCCGTCAACCTTGCGCACACAGTCCTGCGCCAGCTGGGTTGAGAGGATATTGTAGATCTTGCCGATATGGTTGATAGGGTTCTTCCCGCTTGTTGCCTCCATGCTCATCGGTCGGTTGGGGGTGATGAGCCCGTTGCACCGGTTCCCCCGCCCGACGGATCCATCATCGCCCATCTCTGCAGAGGTGCCGGTGACCGTCAGGAAGACGCTCCCGGTGTCGATATCATCGGCGGTATTGACAGCCACTTCAACGTTCCGGCTGGTGTGCTTCCGGGCAACGGCAAGTACGTGGTCGTGCAGCAGCTCCTTAGTCTCGATATACTCGGCAAGCCCTGCGCAGTACCGGTCCACCATTGCGCAGGCGAGGGTGAGGGTAATCGTGTTTCCGTCCCGAAGCCCCATGATCTTGATGTCCTGGCCGATAGCAGGGTGCTTGGGCCTGAACTGGTCATCGATGTAGTCGCTCACCGACCTTATGATGGTCTCAACTTCAGAGAAGGGGGCATGCCCCACGCCGAAGGACGTATCATTGGCGCGGGGGGCGATATCCTGGCACGGCTTGAAGACATCGCGAAGGTCGGTCGACCCGATCCCGAGCCTGCAGTCGATGATGACATCCCGCTCGAGGTTCAGATTGGTAAGCGTTGTCCGCAGGTAATTCCTGGCCGTCTCGATAGCGATTGCATCGGTGGGTATGTCAATCCCGTCGAAGTGCCTGGTAGCGCGCCCATCGAGAAGGATATAGACGGGCTTGATAACCTTTCCCCCTCCGTACCGTGGCCTGGACTCTCCAGCAACGATCTCCCCCTGGTCGGTGTTGTGGTGGAGGATCACCCCACATTCCTCCAGGTATGCAAGGGAGAGAGCCCGGCTTATGGACTCGGCAATCCCGTCCGCAAGGCTGTCAGGGTGGCCGATGCACTTTCTCTCCACCAGTTCAATCTGCTGTTGCTCCAGCGGGACCTGGTGCAGCGCTTCGATCGTGATGTTCCTCTTCATCAAATCCCTCGGTCAGAGACGCGTAATCATTATATAAATGACCGGAGGCCACATAATCATTCCTTTACTGCCGGCCCGGCACCACGGCACGGAGATCGGCAGGAGAAGGTCTGGAGTGAGAGGGCAATGGCAGTCGACCCGGGAGGGGAACTCCTGGAAGAACCGGAAATTCCGCCTGAAGCGCTTTTTGAACTTATCGACGAGAGCATGAAAGGTTTGGCCCGGATAGCCGTCCTGCAGGCGGCCGTCGAACTGGATATCTTTTATCACCTGGCGCACGCTTCCTTGGTGCAGGACCTGTCCGTGGAGACAGGCGCGAAACCAGAGATACTTACACCGCTCTGCGATTCGCTGGTCGACATGGGCCTCGTGGACAGGCAGGGGGATCGGTACCGGGGCACACCCATGGCCTTCCTCTACCTCTCCCGGTCATCGCCCTACCGCCAGACAGCATACGTTGAGAAGATCGGGCGCCATACCCGCGACCTGTGGATGCAGGCCCCGCGGATCCTGCGGGATGGGCCGGTCACGTACCCCGTGGAGCAGTTTTTCGGGGAGATGAGCCTGCCGGCCATGGCCGAGAACGCGCTCTGCGGCAGGCTCCAGCGGACGGTCCGGGAGATTGCCAGTCTGCCGGAATTTCCCGGTTTCCGCCGCATGATCGACCTTGGCGGAGGGCACGGGCTCTATGCCATAGCCCTGGCCAGGGCAAACCTCCACCTCACCGCCTGGGTCTTTGACTTTCCCTACGTGACCCGCCTGGCGGCGCGGTTCATCAGGCAATACCGGGCAGAGAGGGTCCATACCTTTCCCGGAAACTTCCTGACCGATGACTTTGGGAGTAGGTACGACCTCGTATTTTCCTCGTCCAATCCCAGCGGCAAGAGTATCCCCATGGTCCCCCGGATCGCCGATGCATTGAACCCCGGCGGATTTTTCGTGAACGTGCAATCCATGGGGGCAACCCCCCAGGATCCATACCAGCAACTGGAGTGGCAGCTCTGGAGCCTGGAGGGAAATGAGAAGACCGGGGAGCGCCGTACCCGCGAGCAGCCCTTTCTCACCCCTGCGTACCGCGAGGCCCTGGCTGCAGCGGGCCTTGACATAATCCGGGAAAAAGACATCAAGGACGATTATCACCGCAATTCCCAGGTACGAATGGTCATTGCCAGGAAGTGGCACAATACGGCATGAATCCGCCACTGGAACAGATGATCTGAACAGGCTGGGATATACCGCACATCCTTCCCGGCGGGATGTCTGAGAAAACATTCCTTATAGCGGTGGCGCAACCCCCGCGTGTTTCGACGTGCGTCCCTTTGATCGAATCCACGCAAAACCTTCCTGATCATGGTTGCGCGACAGCGCAAAAAGGAGGAATTGCAGGCTTCGCCACCTGAATGCGAGGCGTGGGGGGATCCTGCATCAGCCGCGGCGGAATATCCAGCCCCAACCCTTCTTTTTCTTTTTCTGCTCATCCCGCACGGCCTGATGCTGGGGCTGCCCGCGGTCCCTACCGGAATCGCGAACAGGTGCTTCCATCACTGCATGGGAGTCATGGCCAAGATGCGTCCCGCAGTAGGGGCAGAAATTTGCATTGGGCGGGACCCGGTGGCCGCAATGGAAACAGAACTGTATCGGTGTTGTCGTTGATGCGCCAGGCGGCTCGGGAGGCACCCGGACACCGGGGGCACCGGACCGGGATGGCGGGCGGGAGTCCTCGGCAAGCCTCTGCAAGGGGGTTTCAGGGGCAGCCTCCGGTTCAGGGATGTGGCGCGGGGGAAAGATCATGGTCTCGGAGAGGGACCGGACACCGGGAGCCGTGGCGGGAGCCGCAGCCGGCTGGACCGGCGGGGTGCTCGCGCGGGTTACCACGGAGTCCTCTGCAATGGCTTCCCCCGCGACCTTGCCGGTCCGGTACCCCTCCCTCACCAGGTGCAGCCACTCCTCGGACTCTGCAGCCCGGTCGGTACCGGTATGGACGAAGGTCATCTTCATGGTCCTGACATCATCATCCGAAGTGCGGATGGAAAGGACCAGGATCGGCTCCTGTGCTGTTGAGTGCTCGAGGAATGCATCGACGACGGAGTCGATGGGAATCTCCTTTGCGGTGATCCCGGGCTTTCGTTCGTTCTGGTCAACCAGGAAAAGGCGCCGGTCAGTGAGGTAAGCATCGAACCGGAACTTCTTGATCTGGATATCGGGGGTACAGGTACGCAGCTCTTCGCCGGGCTGGAGGTATCGTGCCGGCCCCTGGAGCTCCTCATCCTCTTCCGGGCCGGTCCCCGGGTTCTGGAAATCGCTCATCGTGCCTCAGTTCTCGCGCGTTTATCTCATTTTTTTACTTGCTTGCTTAAATTGTTTTAGAGGACCTCAGAGCAGCTCCCTGATCAGGCGCGGCACCTCCGATGGCCGGGATGCCACCGGTACACCCATATTTTTGAGCCGCGCGATCTTCGAACGGGCATCGCCTTCTCCCCCCTCGACGATCGCTCCTGCATGTCCCATCCGCTTCTCGGGAGGGGCGGAGACCCCGGCGATATAGGCGGCAATGGGAAGGTCAGTGGCCTTTGCGGCTTCCTCTTCCAGCGCTCCCCCCACCTCCCCTATAATGACCACTGCCCTGGTCTGCGGGTCATCCTCGAAGCGGGAGAGTACATCGGTAAAAGTCTGCCCGATCACGGGGTCGCCCCCGATCCCAACGACCGTGCTCTGGCCGAGCCCGGCCCGGGTAAGCTGGTCCACGATCTCGTAGGTCAGGGTGCCGCTCCTTGAGATGACCCCGATGTTCCCCCGGCAGGAGAGGTGGACCGGCATGATCCCCAGCTTGATCTCCCCGGGAGAAAGGAGGCCCGGGCAGTTAGGTCCGATAACGGCGCAGTCATGCAGCCTGGCAAACGCGATAGCCTTCATGCTGTCATGAACCGGGATATGCTCGGTGATGGCCACTGCCAGGGAGAGGCCGGCGCTCGCCGACTCCATGATGGAGTCTGCGGCGGCAGATGACGGTACGAAGATGACCGAGACCCCGGCGTCATGCTCGCGGAGGGCATCGCGGACCGAGCTGTACACCGGGACGCCATCCACCTCCTGCCCTGCCTTGCCCGGCGTCACACCGGCCACCACGCCCCTGCCGCCGCACTGGCGTGCGTACTCGTTCATGAGGGGGATGTGAAAAACCCCCTGCTTTCCGGTTGCCCCGGTTACGATGATCCCGGTATGCCGGTCTGCATAGATCATTGTACCGACCCCACGGCCGCCTTGACGGCCTCCTCCATGCTGTCCATCATCCGGTACCCGCTTCCTGCCAGGATGTCCCGCCCTTCCTCCTCGTTTGTACCGGCAAGCCGCACGATGACCGGCTGGCTTACGGCGGCGCTGATGATGCCCCTCGCCACCTCGTCGCACCGGGTGATCCCTCCAAGGAGGTTCACCACGATGACCTTCACCGACGGGTCGCGGGCAACGAGGCGGACGGCATGCATAACCCTCTCCTGGTCGGCCCCTCCGCCCACGTCGAGAAAGTTGGCGGCCCGGCCGTCATAGTACTCGATGAGGTCAAGGGTGGCCATGGTCAGCCCGGCACCGTTCCCGATGACCCCTATGTCCCCTGACAGCTCGACGTAGGAGAAACCGTGCCGGCCGGCTTCGCGCTCCCGGTCGGTCAGGTCCCGGTTCTGGGTGATACCCTGCCGGGCGAGGGCATTGTCATCGATGATGAGCTTGGCGTCAGCTGCATAGAGCCCGGACGGCGTGTTCACCAGGGGATTAATCTCTGCAAGCAGGGCATCCTTTTCGCAGAACGCGTGGAAGAGCCCGTTGATGATGCCGCCCACCTCTTTCGGGGCGGCCCCTACGAGGTCCCGCAGCATGAATGGGGGGACGTCGTGCATCAGGACGGGGATCGAGGCCCGCCGGACGGCCCCTGGCTGGTCCCTGGCCAGGGCCTCGATATCAATCCCGCCGGCCTCGGAAAAGAGGATGAGGGCATGGCGCGTTGACCTGTCCACGGAGATGGAGAGGTAGTACTCCTTCATGATTTCCAGCCGCTCCTCTGCCAGGACCTCCCTGACCGGCACGCCCTTGATGGTCTTCGTGAAAAGTTCTCCCGCGAGCTGCAACCCGGTGGCGCGGTCGGCCATGAGGATGCCGCCGGCTTTCCCGCGGCCCCCAACGTCAACCTGCGCCTTCAGCACGAACTCATCCCCGAGTTCTCCCATCCGCCCGCTCAGTTCTCCGGGGTTTCGCAGGAGAACCCTTTTCGGGACCGGTATCCCATAGGTAAAAAATACCGCTTTTGCCTCATGTTCCAGGATTTTCATGCCGTTTTCTCCGTGTTTATCAGTTCAAACCCCCGTCTCAGGGCCTTCTGGTTGAGCCCTTCGGTGCCCCTCGGAACCGAGTCCAGGATCGCCTTCTCGATCGCCGCCTCGCCTACAATGCCGGTAGCCCGGACCAGGGCGCCGAGCATCACGATATTTGCCACGATATCCCGCCCCAGGGTCTCCTTCGCATCCCTGGTGGCCGGAACCTCGTAGAACCTGCACTCCGGGCGGGAATGCACCAGGCTGGAATCGAGGATCATCACCGCGTCCGGCCGCGGCCTGCTGCCGTACTTCTCGAATCCCTCCTGGGACATGATCACGTAGATGTCCGGGTAGGTGACCTTTGGGTAGAGGATGGGGGAATCATCGATGATCACGGCACTCATGGAGGCCCCGCCCCGGGCCTCGGGTCCATAGACCTGTGTCTGGACCGCGTGCTTGTTATCGTACATCACCGCGGCACGGCCCAGGATCACTGCAGCGAGGATGATCCCCTGGCCCCCGAAGCCTGAAAACCGCACCTCGTGTCTCATGGCTTTACCCCCATGGCCGGGCGGTCCCTCCGGACGAATTCCCCGACCGGGATGATGTCCGGGGGGATGGGCTCCCCCTGCTCCCTCATCCGCTGCAGCCTCGGGAGGAGGACCGCCCGGCTCTTCGTGTACTCGATCTGGTCCATGACCTGCTTGAACTTGTTCCGCCGGCCGTAGTTGGTTGGGCACTGGGTCATAGCCTCGATGAACGAGAGCCCCGGGGTCTGCAGGCCTGCCAGGACGGACCGCGTCAGTTCTTTCACGTGGTAGGATGTCCAGCGTGCGACGAAGTTTGCCCCTGCAGCCATGGCCAGCTCGCAGAGGTCGAAGGCCGGCTCCGTGGACCCGTACGGGGTTGTGGTGGAAAGGGCGCCCCGGGGCGTGGTCGGGCTCCCCTGGCCCCCCGTCATACCATAGATAAGGTTGTTCATGCATACCACGGTGATGTCAATGTTCCGCCGGCAGGCATGAATGAAGTGGTTCCCCCCGATTGCTGCAAGGTCCCCGTCACCCGTAAAGATGACCACGTGGAGTGCAGGGTTGGCCAGCTTGACCCCGGTGGCAAAGGCAAGAGCACGTCCATGGGTAGTATGCAGGGAGTCGGTCACGATATAGCCAGGAGCCCGAGACGAGCAGCCGATCCCCGAGATGAAGACCGTGTCCTCCTTGCGCCAGCCCACCTGGTCCACGGCGACAAGCGTGCAGTTGATGACTGTGCCGTTCCCGCAGCCTGCACAATAGATGTGGGGAAGCCGGTCCTGTCGCAGCCAGTCGGTGAATGTCACCGGTTTTCCTCCAGTGCCTTTGCCAGGTCGCCCGGCGCATGCAGTGCCCCCCCGAGCAGGGGAAGGGATATGACCGGAACGCGGGTATGGCGCGCCACCTCGCGGGCTATCTGGCCCATGTTCTGCTCGGGGAAGAGGAAGACCTTTACTTCCGGGAATTCCTGCAGCGCATGCTCCGGGAATGGCCAGACCATTCTCAGGCGGAGGTGACCGACAGGCTCCCCCTTCCGGTCATGGAGCAGCTGCTGCACCGATCGCGCGGGGGCGCCGTAGGAGATGAATACGACCTGGGCTTCGGGGCATATCACTTCATAGTCGGCGATTCCGCGGCGGGCCGACTCCACCTTGGCAACCAGCCGCTTTACCAGGTCTTCGTGCACGCTCGGGCTGGTGGTACCCGGG
>Ga0255347_1002966_pt1 | contig 22880 bp, 24 predicted proteins | sample wastewater_treat_2_FD_192479 | JGI IMG/M metagenome (GOLD analysis project Ga0255347, IMG submission 192479) | Wastewater microbial communities from Lulu Island WWTP, Vancouver, Canada - plant24 | ecosystem: Engineered > WWTP > Wastewater > Unclassified | place: Canada: Vancouver, British...
GACATACCAGATGGTACAATAGGACCGATACGTTATGGCTCTTATGAATATACTCGCTCACATAGACAATATCTCACAAGCATCTATTCGAAGCAAGCTTCGGGGAATTGACCCGTAGAGATTAAATTTTCTATCACGTCCCATCGGGGATGTTATGGTGAATGCAATTTCTGTTCAATCAGCCTTCACGAAGGAAGCACTGTCATCAGCCGTTCTGAATCGTCCATAATACATGAGGTGGAAAAACTTATCGCGTTGCCCGATTTTAAAGGTTTCGTCACGGATGTCGGCGGTGCCACAGCAAATATGCACGGTATCCAATGTTTTAAAAGACAGAGGGAGGGTCCTTGCAGGAACAAAAAATGCGTGTTCCCCCAAATATGCAATCACTTAAGACCTGATCATCGGGGACAGATCAATATCTTAAGAAATCTACGAAAAATAAAAGGAATTAAAAAAGTATTTATTGCTTCCGGAATCAGATATGATCTGCTTCTCCATGATAAAGAAAACGGCCATGATTACTTACGGGAAATCATTCAACATCATACGTCCGGTCAACTGAAGGTAGCTCCCGAACATGCTTCATCCAATGTCTTGAAGCTCATGGCCAAGCCATCCATTAAACCTTTATTGACATTCAGGGATCATTTTGTGAAAATTTCTAAAGTTTCCGGTAAAGAGCAGTTTCTGACCTATTATTTCATTGCTGCTCACCCTGGATGCAATGAAGAAAACATGTACGAACTCAAAACATTCCTCAAAAGAGAACTCAAGGCGACTCCGCGACAGGTTCAGATTTTCACACCGCTCCCTTCCACGTACTCCAGCCTGATGTATTTTACCGAAATCGATCCAACAACAGGAGAAAAAATTTTTGTGGAGAAAAGAATGGGAAGAAAACAAAGACAAAAAGATATCATCGTAAAAAGATCTATTTGACCCGTTTCATCTTTTTTGTTTATTGATCCAACATCATGTCTCTTCAACAATGATGATGAAACACCGCACTTTTGTGCAAAATCACTATCTTGCAATGCTGTTTCGGCTCCATAATCCCTTTGCACGCCTGTGAGCATGCTAATTTGTCTTAAAAGATCGAGCCTCTTTTATCGCTTCAGCAAAGCCCTTGATGGAATTTATTATTGTCGCATCATCAACGCAGTAGGCAACACGGAAATAACCCGGACCACCGAAGCTACTGCCGGGAACAACCAGAATATTCTTCCGCAACAGCATTTTCACGAACTGCATGTCGTCTGGAATCGGGCTTTTGACAAAAAGATAAAAGGCGCCTTCCGGACGGGAAAATTTGTACCCCGCTTTTGTCAGACCGGCACATAAGAGGTCACGTTTTCTCCGATAGACTTTAACATCCACCGAAGCATCCTGTAATGAAAAAACAATTCTCTGCATCAATGCCGGCGCATTTACAAACCCTAGAATTCTTGTTGAGAAAATCAATGCGTTGATTACGTCATTTGCATTTTGAATTCTTGGATTAACGGCAATATATCCGATTCTTTCTCCCGGAAGCGACAGTGTCTTGGAATAAGAATAAGCAACCAGACTGTTGGGGTAAGCTTTGAGTATGCCGGGTACAGTAATGTTATCGTAGACAATTTCATTGTAAGGTTCATCCGAAATCAGATAGATCGTCTTATTCAACTCTCTATTTTTGCTCTTCAATAGAGCGGCCAGTGCCTGAATATTTTTTTTGCCATATACCTTGCCTGTTGGATTATTGGGAGAGTTGATCAATACCGCTTTGGTTTTCTTATTGATGGCTTTTTCTATCGCACCGATATTTAAAGAAAAATCATTGTTCGTTTTAACATACTTTGTTACGCCTCTGTAATTGTCTATGTAAAAAGGATACTCTACAAAGAAAGGCATCGGCACGATTACCTGGTCCAGCGGATCCAGCAGGGCCTTAAAAATAACGTTGAGCGCCCCTGCCGCGCCACAGGACATGATGACATGATCCGAGTCGAGTCTCAAACCGTAAGCACTGTTAATCTTCTCCGCTATTGCCTGCCTCGTCTCGACATAACCGGCATTCGGCGTATAGCCATGCTTCATGGAGATTGGTTTTACGGCCTGCTTAAGCAGTGCATTTTTGAATTTTTCAGGGGGTTCCACGTTAGGATTGCCCAGACTGAAATCAAATACTTTATCGACGCCGAATTTTCTTTTCATCACGGCGCCCTCCTCAAACATTTTCCTGATCATCGATGAATTGGACATCGATGTTTTGATTTTTTTAGCGATAACCATTGATTCAAACCCGTTGTAAATGTTATTAAACTGCTATTTTTTCTGCCGTAATAGAACAAAGAGTCCTAAAAGAACCAGCATTGCCGGCAACATGTACTTTGAGTATCTGGAGGGATCAAACCCGTAAAACTCATAAAAAAGAAACCCGGCGCCCGATAAGGTAATGATCCATCCGCCGAGATCTCTGAATGTTTGAATAAGCGTGCAGATACCGACGGCAATCAGCAATATCGGCCACGTCTGACCGAAGGAATAACTGCCGGTTTTGCTTAAATAAATCAGGATACCCAAAACAATCAACACCACTCCACCGGTAATCATGCTATACTTTTTTTCGCTCATTGAAGAATCTCCTTAATATTATTCATCAACCGGCCTGGATCGGCCGTTATTATTTTTCAGATGATTTTATAAACGGTTTGAATAAATCAATCGGTATCGGAAAAATCGTTGTCGAATTATTTTCCGAGGCAATTTGATTCAATGTCTGCAAATAACGCAGTTGCAACGACATCGGCTGAGTTTGCATGACCTGCGCCGCTTCAATCAATTTTTGCGCTGCCTGATATTCGCCTTCGGCATTGATAACTTTGGCTCTTCTTTCTCGTTCTGCTTCAGCCTGTTTTGCCATAGATCGCTTCATCTCTTCCGGCAGGTCGATATGCTTAACTTCAACCAGAGATACTTTGATGCCCCATGGTTCAGTACTCCTGTCAAGTATTTCCTGTAAGTGCATATTAATTTTTTCGCGCTCGGAAAGAATTTCGTCCAGTTCCATCTGCCCGCATACGCTTCGCAGGGTGGTTTGGGCAAGTTGAGATGTGGCAAAAAGATAATTTTCAACATTCGTTACCGCAGAATTGGCATCGATCACTCTGAAATATACAACCGCGCTGACTTTGATGGAAACGTTATCCTTGGTAATGACATCTTGGGGCGGAACATCCATAGTAATCGTCCTCATATCAATTTTAACGATCCTGTCGATTCCAGGAATAATGATAATCAGGCCAGGCCCCTTGACATCGCGGATACGACCCAAACGGAATATAACGGCCCTCTCGTATTCATTCAATATTTTAATTGCGGAAGCTAAAAACATAATAACCAGAACAACAACGACTAAAAACGGCATGGATAGAGTACCAATCATTTTACGTTCCTCCTCAGATGTATTCTCACAGATTAACTATTTTTAATTTCTTCTACTTCTAATTTAAGTCCTTTCAACTTGATAATTTTAACTTTTGCACCTTTTTTGATCGGATTGTCACTTGTGGCTTTCCAGTATTCACCCATCACGAACACTTCGCCCTCGTTGTCGATATCTTTCATGACCTCAGCTTCCGCGCCGATCATCGCCTCGACTCCTGAAAAGTGCTTGCGCATTTGCGCTTTAACAGCTAACGAAATCACAACGATAAAGAAACTTGAGGCTACCAGAATCGCCGGGACCAGAATCTGAAAAGACAGTCGCAAAGCGGGTTCCGGTGTATCGAAAAGCAATAAAGATCCCAAAACCAATGAGATGATTCCTCCAACCGTAAGCATACCATGGCTCATGACCTTAATCTCCGCGATAAACAAAATAATTGCGAATATAATGAGCAAAATTCCCGTATAATTGACAGGCAGCGTGGATAATCCGAAAAATGCAAGCAATAACGATATTCCGCCGATCACGCCGGGAAGAATTGCGCCCGGAGTCGATAATTCAAAATAAAGACCCGCTAGTCCTATCAGCAATAAAATATAGGAAATATTGGGGTCAGAAATGGACGATAGAATTCCCTGTCTGGTTCCCATTTTTTTATAGTTTGTTATTGCATTCTTCGTATTTAATTTTTTCTTACCACCGGCCAGATTGATTTCTTTTTGGTCAATGACCTCCAATAGTTTTTTAATATCAGGCGCGACATAATCAATCACTTTGAGTTTCAGTGCTTCTTCGGCAGTGATGGATTCGCTTTTACGTACAGCTTTTTCCACCCACTCTTCTGAGCGTTCTCTTGTTTTGGCTATGCTTCTGGCGTAAGCGGCTGCGTCGTTTTCCATTTTCCTGGACATGGTTTTATCCATATCTTTACCGCCTCCAAGGCCTATCGCAACCGGATGTGCAGCACCAATATTCGTTCCAGGCGCCATCGCCGCTATATGGGCAGCCGTTGTGATAATAACACCGGCGGATGCTGCACGCGCCCCCGATGGGTATATGAATACGATGACCGGGATCGAAGCGTTTAGAACGCTTTTGGCTATGTCACGCATCGCCGTGTCCATTCCGCCAGGCGTATCGAGAAGGATGATTAAGCCCTCGGCATTGTTTTTTTTAGCGTCTTCAATACTGGTTGCTATATATTTTGCTGTCGGGGATGTGATGACGCCGTCAACCATAATGACGTCAAAAACAGTCTTGTTATCCTGTGCGACAGCAGGGGTCCCGAGAAGAATTAAAATAATCATCAATGCATGCTTCATTTTTTCCAACATGAGTTCACCTATCACTTTTATCATGACGAAGATTATTTTTTAACCTCTTTCATGATCATCTGAACATCTTCCCATACCTGTCTTTTGGCCGAAGGGTTTCTCAACAAATACGCCGGATGATAGGTCGGCATTAATTTAATGCCCTCGTATAAATGAAATTGACCCCGCAAAACGGATATGGGCACTTCAGTTCTCAAAAGTGTCTTGGCGGCAAATGTTCCCAATGCGCAGATGACTGAGGGCGAAATAATCTGCAGTTGTTCTTTTAAAAAAGGCTCGCACTGATTGATTTCCTCAGGTGCAGGATTACGGTTTCCAGGCGGGCGGCACTTCAAGATATTGCAGATATAAACTTCTTCGCGTTGATACCCCATTGCCTTAATGATGTCTGTCAGCAGCTGACCCGCACGCCCGACAAAGGGCAGACCCTGTTCATCTTCATCTGCCCCGGGCGCCTCACCAACAAAAACAATTTTTGCCTCGGGATTTCCGACACCGAAAACAAGATTTTTCCTTGTCTTCCCCAGCGGACAGAGATGGCAATCACCCATCTCTTCGCGAACCGCACTCAACAACTGTTCTTTATTTTTATCACCTGCTTTCAGATGAACAATTGTTTTCTTTTGGGTTTTACTCCAATCAATCCCGACAAACAAGCTTTCTCTATGAATAACAAGCCGTTTGAGCGCATTGATCGTTTTGAATAATTCTGATTGTAATTCGTTTTGAGACAACTTGACTATGATTCTCCAATTATTTTTTACTCTTGTTTATTTTCCCGCCTATTTTTATGACACGATCAAGTATCGCATCAGCTGCTTCTATTTTTGCCATTTTTTCTAACGATTCCGTTTTCCCGGTTCGGTGAATAATGGTAATAATATTTGTATCGGCGCGGAAACCGGCACCCTCTTCCCGTAAGTGATTAGCAACAATTAAATCCAAATTTTTCTTTTTTAATTTTTCGCGGGCATTGTGTAAAAGATTCTCTGTTTCCATCGCAAAACCCACCAAAATGCGATCCCCTTTGTTTTTTCCGATCTGTGAGATAATATCGGGATTTTTCTGCAGTTCCAGAAACACGGTATCCTTATTTTTTTTGATTTTTTCTTTTGCTGACGTCCTGGGACAATAATCTGCAACCGCTGCCGCCTTAATGATAATTTCCACCTTTTCATAATGCGCCATTACGGCCTTATACATTTCCTGAGCTGTACGGACCCGAATGATTCTCTCCACCGATGGCACGGGCAGGGTTGAAGGGCCAGTGATCAATGTAACATCCGCGCCCCGCCTATGAGCCACTCTGGCAAGCGCATAGCCCATTTTCCCTGATGAAAGGTTGGTAATGAAACGCACGGGATCAAGGGGTTCTTCTGTGGGGCCGGCAGTGATTAATATTTTTTTGTTCTGAAAATCTTTGGGCGAAAGCATTGATTCCACGACTTCAACAATATCTTCAACTTCAGGCAGACGTCCTTTTCCTTCGGTTTTACACGCCAGCTCACCTTCCGCGCTTTCCATGATGACATAACCAAGTTTTTTCAGTCTACTGATATTGTCCTGCAGAATGGGGTTGGCCAGCATCTTTCCGTTCATAGCCGGACAAATGAGTGTGGGTTTGTCCTGAGCCATGATTGTTGTAGAAAGAAGATCGTCACAAATACCTGACGCGATCTTCCCGATAATGTTTGCCGTTGCTGGCGCGATAACGAAAGCATCGGCATATTCCGCCAAAGTGATATGCGCCATTTCATATTGCGCCGCCTGTATAAACATGTCCGTATAAACCTGATTTTGCGAAAGGGTCTGCATCGTTAAAGGCGTGATAAATTCCATCGCGTTTTTTGTCATGACGACTTTTACCTGAGCCCTTTTCTTGATCAGTGCGCGAACCAGTTCCGCCGCTTTATAAGCCGCAATGCCCCCCGTAACGCCAAGCACTATTTTTTTATTCGTAAGCATTCTTTCAATTTCTCACTTAAATTACGGACAGGTAAAAAACAACCGCAACCAATGATATTTTTGTGAAATATAACAGCGCTTTTTTACAATATCAAGGCATAATTGGTATGGATCTTCCAAAAATATTTTTAAAAAATATTACCATCTTACAAACCATCTATAGATCTTGACAAGCGTTTGCCGGAACCCGCGAGTTTTATTATTTCCTCTTGCAAATCAATCCAAATGTGATTATAAACCCGCAGGCAACCGACCTTACAACATTAGGAGATTATTATGAAAAGATTCCCTTGGTATATAGAAGTCATCGTAGGAGTTTTAGTGATTGCCACGGCAGGTTGGTTTCTTTTCGGTAGTTATCTTGAAATGGGCAAACCCATCATCAAATTTGATCAGGACGTAAAAGCCATTGGCAGACAAAAGAATTTCACTGTGATCTTTTCCGATTCGCAAAGCGGGCTATCCCGAATAACAGCAGAAATCATTCAGGACAATAAGGGCCATAGTCTTGCCGATCAATCGATCTCCCCAAAAGGAACTCTTGAAGAAAGGTTGATCCTATCTGTCAATTCAGGAGAGTTGAAACTGCATGACGGCCCGGCTACACTGAAAATCACAGCGATAGATTATTCTCTTTTTAAGAATAAGATGGTTTTGGTGCAGCAGATTAAAATTGATACCGTACCGCCACAAATCAATCTTCTGAAAAACATGAGTTACATTAACCAGGGCGGTACAGGATATGTCGCATACCAACCTTCCAAGCCACTTGCGTCCACAGGGGTTTATGTTAACAATTACTTATCCCCCGCACACGCCACACTCATCGACAACAAACCATCTTATGTGACCTTTTTTGCACTGCCCATGGATGCGGACCAGGCAACAACCAAAATCATGGTTTTCGCCCGTGATGAAGCGGGTAACGAAACCAATGTTGCTGTACCCTGTGTGGTCAAAGCCAAGAATTTTCGCGCAGACAGGATGAATTTAAGCGACAGCTTTCTGCAAAATAAAATGCCGGAATTTCAAGCGATGGTCCCCTCGCTGCAGGGCAAAACACCTCTTGAGGTTTTCACTTACATTAATACGCAGATGCGTTCAGAAAACTTCAAGACCATTCAAACGATCTGCCAGAAAAGCGCGACAAAGGAACTATGGGAAGGAACCTTTCTGCGCATGAAAAATGCAGCGCCCAAGGCCCTTTTCGGCGACAAACGAAGTTATATATATAACGGGCAAGTTGTCGGCGAATCAATCCACAATGGTGTTGATCTGGCTTCATATGCCCGTTCTGATATTGAAGCTGCGAACAGCGGAATAGTTGCGTTTACAGGTGCTTTGGGCATTTATGGCAACACGGTCATTATAGATCACGGGCTTGGGTTGTTTTCTCTCTATGGACATTTATCTTCCATCGACACAACGGTGGGCAAAAATGTTGCGAAAGGCGAAAAAATAGGGTTGTCCGGAACGTCGGGGCTTGCCGGTGGAGATCATTTGCATTTCAGCATGATTGTGGGTGGACAATGCGTGAATCCCAATGAGTGGTGGGATGCTCACTGGATAAAAGACAACCTCAACAAATAAGATGAACTCAAAAATATTCTGTAGGCGGATAAATTAATTTTTCTGAATATCGCGGTGATTTAAATTGACCATATAATGCTTTGAAAAAAAGTGTTCGCTTATCTTGTTTGCCATCACCACGGAACGATGTTTACCCCCTGTACAGCCCATGGCCACATTCAGCCTTACCTTTCCTTCTTTCTCATACAATGGAACTAGGAAGTTCATCAAGTTTTTAATCTTGTCAAAAAAATCCTTGCTTTCTTTGTTCTGCAGTACATATTTTTTTACGCCGGCATGATAACCATCGAAGTTTTTTAAGTGATCCACAAAATATGGGTTCGGCAAAAATCGAACGTCAAATACCAGGTCAGCCTCAACCGGTAATCCATAACGGTACCCAAAAGAAGTCACGTTAATAACCATTCTCTTTTTTTTGGAAGCAGGTAAGAAATACCGTTGAACCGTATCCTTCAATTGATGGACATTGAGGGATGTCGTGTCGATAATCTTGTCTGCCATCGCGCGCAGGGACGACAGCTTTCCTTTCTCCAGTTGAATCCCTGCCATGACCATTCCCCTTTCAGAAAGTGGATGGACGCGTCTTGTTTCACTAAAACGACGCAACAGAGCCTCATCGCTGGATTCCAGGAAAAGTATTTCTATTTTATATCCTCTCCTTTTGAGAACATCAAAAATCTTTTCATACTTATTGAGAAAACTTTTTTCTCTTAGATCCATCACTAAAGCAACGTGCTTTATTTTAGGTGAAGAGGAAATGGTTATGGAAAGAAATTTCGGAAGTAAGATTACCGGGAGGTTATCAACGCAAAAGAAACCAATATCTTCCAGCGCTCTTAATGCAGTACTCTTTCCGGATCCTGACAGACCGGTTATGATGACAACTTTTAGAGTTTTCATCTAATTATCGCATGGATTGACGTATCTTATTTGCAATGATCACGCACCCGGAAGATAAACCATTTCAGGCAAATCTATGTTTGCCTGAAATGAACACATTTTAATGAAAAACACGAAACTATTTTGGCAACAGATCTATCATTTAAACAGCACAGGCATCATCCTGCTCTATAATAATTTTATACAACTCGCTTTGGGATCTTGCTTTTAATAGTTTTTTTCTAAACTCAGGCTCTTTCAGCATTTTGGAAATTTTTGCTAATATTTTTAAGTGCTGCCCCGCTGAATTTTCCGGTGCCAGAAGCAGGAAGAGTAAATGGACTGGCTTGCCGTCAAGCGAATCATACGTAATTCCCCCTGAACTGCGTCCGAAAGCAATGACGATATCATTCAGATCGGCTATTTTACCGTGTGGAATAGCTACGCCTTCGCCTATTCCCGTTGAACCGAGACTTTCTCTTTGTTTTAAAATATCAAGGATAGAAGATTTGTTCAGCTTCAAGCCACCACGGATAATCGTATTCACCATTTCCGACAATGCATCTTCCTTGTTTTTAGCCATTAAATCGGCACTGATATATTCTATTTTAAAAATCTGTTCCAGCTGCATTTGTGACACCAAGATATTTTAAAAACTATTTTGAGGTTTTGATCATGCCCAATGTTTAATTCGTTTCTATCAGCGTGAAGTTGCCATCATCACGACGGTAAATCAGACTTACGTTTTCAGACGATGTGTCACGATAGATAATAAAGCGGTCATTGGTTTCTTCCAGCTCCATGACGGCATCATCAAATGTCATCGGTTTTAATATCACTTTACGGGTTTCCGCAATTCTGTTGGTCGTAACTTCATCGGCTTCTTCTGGAACGCTTGATGCTCTCTGACCGCGCCTGATGCTTTTGGGCTTGTGTTGCCTGATTTTTTCTTTTTGCTTTTTCAGCTGTTTTTCTATTTTGCTCACACAGCGATCAAGAGCGACACGCATATCCTTGTCTTCCTCTTTCGCGTTGATATTCCATCCTTTAGAACTCAAATTAATATCCGTGACATTTCTGAATTTTTCTATGGAAACAATAATATGAGCTTCGGCCGGTGCATCCAGATATTTTTTGAGTTTCTGCATTTTTTCTTCAACGTAGACTTTCTGCCAGTTCTCTCCTTCACCATTTCTAAAAGTCACCGAAATTTTCATCATCGTTCCTCCTTGATTAATTAATCTACCTTAAAATCAACATTATTTTCAATCTTTCACTGAGCTGGCAATAAAGAGTTTCGTCATATATTGATGTAAAAACTAAAAGTCAATCAATATTTTCATCCTCTTCCCCAGCCTTCTGAAAGACGCCTAAAAATATTTTTTTCTCCTCGACGAAGGCAATATTCCCATCATTTCCCTATACTTGGCTACAGTACGTCTCGCGATATGAATTCCCTTCGTCTTCAGTATTTCCACAACTTCAGAATCACTGTATGGTTTCCTTGAATTTTCCGTGCTGATTGTTTGCCTAATTTCTTCTTGAACACTTTTTGATGCAACAGTTCCGTCTGATGTTGTTTTAATGGAACTGCCGAAGAAATATTTCATCTCGAAAATTCCTTGAGGGGAATGCACATATTTATTATTCACAACACGGCTGATCGTCGATTCATGCATTTCTATATCATGAGCAACATCACGCAAAACCAGGGGCCTTAAGTGATCAATACCTTTATCAAAAAAATCTCTTTGAAATTTCACAATGCTCTCCGCCACCTTATAAATGGTATTTTGGCGTTGCTGTATGCTTTTAATCAACCACGTCGCCGACTGAACCTTATCTTTTATGTATCTTTTGCCATTTTCCGTTTCAGCATCGCCATGACCTGAAAGTCCCGCCATGATTTCACGATAAAAATTGCTGATACGTAAACGGGGCAAACCATCATCATTAAGAATAATTTTATACTCGTCTCCCGCTTTGACAATATAAACGTCAGGAATGATGTGTTGTGCCATCTCTTCAGAAAAAATGCTGCCCGGCTTTGGGTTCATTTTGCTGATCAACAGCACGGCAGTCTCTACTTCCCTTAATGGCACTTTAAGTTTTTGTGCAATTTGGGAATAGTTTTTCAATTCCAGTTCTTTTAGATATTCCCTGATGATGACATCTATAATTTTATTTTGAACACCGAGCTTATCTGCCTGAATCAACAAACATTCCTGAAGATTACGGGCAGCGATTCCCGGAGGATCGAATTCTTGAACTTTTTTGAGGACAGACTCTGCCCTCTCTTCGCTGACATTCTCTAATTGAGAAATTTCCTGTGTCGTTGCGCGTAAATAACCGTTCTGATCAATATTACCGATGATCTGATTGCAGATTTTCTCCTCTTCTTCGGTAAAATCTGACATTTTCATTTGCCATAGCAGATGTTTGGCAAGGGATTTGCTCTCTGTGAGAATATTTTCCCAAGATGTTTCCTCACCATCCTGACCGCCATAGGTAACCCCCACAGGCCCGTAATCTTCCAAATAATTTGCCCAATCAAATTCTTCCGCACCTGCCCCTTTTTCCACGTTAATTTCTTCGGTATGTTCAACTGCTTTGATATTTTCACGCTCATCAGAAAGAATTTCCTTTTCAAATTCTAAATGGGTTGTTTCATCCGTCCCCTCGTCCTGAGATACTTCTTCCAAGAGAGGGTTTTCCTCCATTTCCTGATTAATGGCTTCGACAAGCTCCTGACGGGACAATTGCAGCAGCTTGATGGCCTGCTGCAACTGCGGTGTCATAATCAACTGTTGAGCCAGTTTTAAGTTTTGTTTTAGTTCAAAAGCCATAAACAATATCTACCATAAAAATCGTTATAAATTAAAGGACTCGCCAAAATAAAACTTTCGGGCAAGTTCGCTTTGGGCAATGGTATCCGGTTCTCCCTCAACCAAAATTTTTCCCTCATTTACAATGTAAGCCCGGTCACAGCAGGCAAGTGTTTCTCGAACATTATGATCGGAAATGATGACACCAATTCCCTTACACTTTAATTTATCAATGATTTTCTGAATGTCAGCAACCGCCAGGGGATCGATTCCCGCAAAAGGTTCATCCAAGAGAATATACTTGGGAGAAGTAACCAACGCCCGGGTAATCTCCACCCTTCTTCTTTCACCGCCGGATAGCGAATAGGCATGGTGGTGGGCCAAGGCGGTAAGATCAAGCTCCTGTAAAAGGTCATGAAGTCTTTCTTTCCTTTCTTCTTCCTGTAAATCCAGTGTTTCCAGAATGGCCAGGATATTTTCTTCTACTGTCAGTTTACGAAAAATTGAAGGCTCCTGGGGCAGATAATTTAACCCTTTGCGCGCTCTCAGGTACATCGGCAACCTGGTAATATTTTCACCATCCAAAAATATCTCTCCTGCATCGGGCTTGACAAGTCCAACAATCATATAAAAAGTGGTGGTTTTGCCCGCACCATTAGGCCCTAAAAGACCGACAACTTCACCGGGTAAAATACTTAAATCGATCTGATCAACCACTCTGCGTTTTTTATAGATCTTTATTAAACTCTTTGCCGATAAATCGCTCATAAGTGAAAGTCCGCGCAAATTATTTCTTTTCCAATGGGCTTTTTTGCTCAGGGTAAATAATCGCTTTAACCTGGTGTTGATGATCGCTTTCAACCATGCCTTTATTGTCATTCAGAAATATGGTTACCCTGTCTCCCTTGATCGAATTTTTTCCTTCATTCAATACGGCGTTACCTGTCAGCACGATCTTATTGGTGTCACGAAAATATATCGCTTCGTCCGATGTCACGTTTCTATCTTTTTGGATTAAAGTAACATTCCCCTGGGCTTCTATTTTTTCTAATTCACCGCTTTGCTCTGATCCAATTTTAATTTTTTTCTCTTGATGGCCCGATAAATCCTTATAATACAAAAGCAATTTGTCAGACTTGAGCACATGATTACCTTGGGTTACCTTTGCGTTTCCGGAAAACACAACCAATTTTTTTTCATTAAAGGCTTCCAACCTGTCAGAAGTAATCTCTAAAGGCTCATCTGATGCCCTGTCCAAAAGTCCTTGATCTGCGCCTGCCCCGTAACTTGAGAACAAAAAAACAAAAATGAAGACGAGATAGATATTTTTAATCATCATTTCATTGCCCTGATGGATTTAATGTTGCCTTGACAGCAGATGGAATGTTCAGTTGACCTTTATTGATATATAAGGTTAATCCTTTGCCCGTAACTTTCATCCCCTTGTTTTCCATTGTAATGGAAGCGTTGGTAAAAATTTTTTTTTCTGAATCGCGATAGTTCAGACTTTCCGTATAGAATTTATACCCGTTATCAGACGCCATCTCGACATTGCCCTGAATTTGAATATTTTTTTTGTCAGTAGTTATTGTACCCCTGTCCGCCTTCATCGTAAATATTCTTCCATCAGCCGTTGTCAGCTTAATCTGAACCACATCCAAAACGGCTTCATTTAGCTTTTTATCATACGTGGCTGTTTCAGCTTTTACTTCCCACTGGTCTTGATCAGCGCCCACTTCCGTATAAACAAAACCTTGAATTTGCAGATCCACGCTCTCTTGCAATGCTTTCATCGAGTTTTTTGTCTGTTTTGTATTCGTCTTGATCATAACCGTAATGACGATAACAACAGCTGCCACAAGCAAAACTATCGATATGATTTTATTTTTGTTGACCTCTTTCATATAAACCCGCGACATCCCGCTTTTGGCATTATTCTTGCTTTTATTATAGCACTATGGGTGTCTTGTGTAAAGATATTAAGGAGAGAAATAATGAATATTTAATCAAGCGTTGACCGTTTCACCTTTAAATTTCAGTCCAATTCATATCGGGATGCGATTTCCGGCCACTTTCCCTGTGCATGTAAAATCATTTCACATACCTCTCTTACCGCTCCGTTTCCGCCTTTGTTTTGCGACACATAGTGAACAGATTTTTTGACAATTTCCATAGCATCAGCAACCGCTACGGAAAATCCCACCCTTTTCAATACAGGGATATCAATAATATCATCTCCTATAAAAGCTGCCTCATCCGCTGAGATTTTGTGTTTCTTTAAAATTTTATCAAACACCTCTTTTTTATTATATACTTTCTGATAAACATCTTTAATCTCCAAATCCTTTGCCCGATGTTTTACCACATTCGATTGCCGTCCGGTCAGTAAAGCCACTTTAATCCCATAACGCTGCAGCAGCTTGATTCCGTGTCCATCGCGCACATTAAAATTCTTTATTTCCCGCCCTTCATCGTCCATGATGATCCGGCCATCAGTCATCACGCCGTCAACATCCATAATGAGTAATTTTATCTTCCGAAGCTTCTCTTGGGTATTCTTTTTCACGACCTTAAGTATCCTTTCTTTTTTTGATATTTTTAAATCTCAACAATTAACTGTCACTCCATTAGATTAATTACCGAATACGGCTTCAAGACCGATAAAAATGCCAGGCGTCCATTGCCGGTTTTGATCACTGGGGAACCGACATTGGGGAACGATATCAAAGTAAATCCAGTTGCGCCATATCTGTTGCCGGTACCTCGCTTTTATAATGATATCCGTTAATTTTCCAGTCGGTTCAGTTTGAAAGCTGTTGATCAACTCGTAATCAAAAGCTTTTTTGTCACCAATCGGTTGAAACAAAGCACACCTGACACTGTAAAAATAGCCCGGTGTATTTTCAAACCATGTTCCTTCTGCCGTAAACCGTAAAAATAACGACTTCATCGGCCGCTCTAAATCTAATCGTGTCGTTTCCTGCCATTTCGTGTCGGTACGGTACATGATTTCCTGGGTAAGCCGGAAATCCCAGGAATACACAGGAATGAGCAGGCGATATCGCGGTGCGGCAAATACAGCGGGCCGCATGTCGTTAAACCGTAATCCTGTGCGGACTGAAATACTCTGGTGCGCCGTCGATGTTAAAAAATACTGTAATGCTGCCGTCAAACGTCGTTTTTCGCTTTCAGTGGCTTTTGGGCTTTCTATCACGACCTGCTGGCTATCGGAGCTTCCTAACAATCCTTTATTCTCAGAAAGTTTCTCATCGGGATCCGCGGAAAAAATTAAATGAGTTTTCTTTTGAAGCGCCGGCAACACCAATCTCCCGCCGACGCTGGGCTTATGAGAAAGGCTTGAGGAATCTTCCCAAAAGAAATTGTACTTCAGTCGTATGTTAGAATGATTTTCCTCTGCCAATGATCGTTCATTAGAAAAAAAAGTGTCCAGCCACGCGGCACTATTGGTAATCTGCCGTGAAATGGTTCTGTGGAGGACATCCGCTATTTTCCCCACCTGATTTCCCGTCTTTTGGAATATTTCATTTTCTCCACATTGGTCTTGAAATTTTTCTTCTGTCCCCATTGGGGGTTGCGTGACAACATCCGCATGGGCTTCAGACACCGCGGTCATCTCTTCCTCTTTATTTTCCTTGGCCAGCGGGATCGTTTCACACAGCGCATCAGCGGTCACTGAAAAGAAAAACACCAGGACGAGTATTCCCGTCGAACAATTTTTTTTAAAATTGGTCATTGTGGACTCAATACCGAAAATATTTTCTGGTGAAAATCATGGCGAAGAAAATATTTACTTTTGTATTAAACCGTCAATTTTTTTTAATACCTGCAAAAGACTTTCGAGTTCCGCCAAATAAAGAGAATTTGCCCCGTCACAAAGAGCTTTTTCGGGATTTTTATGAACCTCAAAAAATATCCCGTCCACACCAGCCGCCACGGCAGCCCGCGTAAGATATTTCACCATGTCACGCTGTCCTCCAGAGCAAGTGCCCTGACCACCCGGCAACTGAACTGAATGGGTGGCATCAAAAATAACAGGGTATCCCATGTCTCTCATAACCGGCAGGGAGCGGACATCAAAGACGAGATTATTGTAACCGAACGATACCCCTCTCTCGGTAATCATGAGATTATCGTTACCGGTTAGCTTAACTTTTTCGATGATATTGATGACATCCCAAGGCGCCAGGAACTGTCCTTTCTTGATATTAATGGCAGAAGCGTTTTTCGCGATCTCCATTACAAAGTCGGTTTGACGACAGAGAAAAGCCGGCACCTGAACAATATCCAGCACCTTCGCTGCCTCATCTATTTCTTCAAAACGATGAACATCGGAGAGTATAGGCACATCCAGTTCTTCCTTGATCTTCTTTAGGATCGACAACCCCTTTTTCAAACCGGGACCCCGGAACGACCTTGCTGAAGTTCTGTTTGCCTTGTCATAAGAAGATTTAAAAATAAAAGGGATTTTCAGTTTTGTTGTCAGTCGTTTTAAATACAATGCTGTCTCCATGGCCGTTTTCTCATTCTCTAGAACACAAGGCCCTGCGATCAGAACAAATGATTTCTTATCGCCAACAACAAATTTACCGATTTTAATTTTTTTCATTTTGCTTCACTCCCTGTTTTTTCTCCTGTATCATTTTAATAGTGAGTCCGGGTATTCGTTGAGAGGCCTTTACGGATCCCGGATTAAGCGAGTATGCTTTCTTATAATTTTCCAACGCCTGTTTGTATAAACCTTTTTTCTCATAAGTTTCACCGAGGTTATCATAAATATCGGCATCATCACGATCAAGTTGCAACGCGGTCGTGTAATTCTTAATCGCCAAATCCAAATGCCCGGAGGCGGCGTACGCATAACCTAAATTGGCAAAAGAGCCTGCTTTCTTCGGCTCTAGTTTGGCAAGCTTCTGATAAATCGCAATTGCTTTTTGAAAATGATTCTCCTTCAGATAAAGGTCCGCGAGATTGACTAATACTTCTTTAGTCTGCGGGGTCATTTTTTCATATACCGTGATGGCTTTTTTTCTCATCCCCAGCTTATCATACGTATCGGCCAGGTTGTTCATAATTGTCGAATCTTTCGTGCCTGATTTCAGAGCCTGTTCATAGCACTCAGCCGACAGACGATATTGTTTCAATTCACCATAGGCGAATCCCAACCCGGCATAGACAAAAACTTTTCTAGATGATTTCATTTTTTTAAGTCTTTCAAGATATTTGACCGCTTGAGCATACTGTTTATTCTTTAGCGCAATATCAGCCAGACGTTCCAGTGCATCGATATCGTCAGGTCGAATATTTAATACGCCTTCATATTCTTTTATGGCCTCGACATACATTTTTTTTCTTTCATAAAGCATGCCCGTATTAAATCGTATGGTCGGGTTTCTAGGATTCAGCATAGCGGCCTTCTTCATACTATCCAGGTCTTCCTGCCCTTTGCCGCTTCCGGCATAAACAAGTGCCAGATTCGCGTGGGCGGCAGCACTTGAAGGGTTTTTTTTCAAAATTTCCCGGTAACACTTCGCCGCCTCATCATATTTTTTCAGATTTAAATAGAGATCGCCCAGAGCAAAAAGCGCCCGTTCCACATCTTTGGAATAACGAAGGATATGCTGATATTCTTTTATGGCTTCATCGATCATATTACTCTTTTCATATGCCTCGCCCAGCTTCAATCTCACCGGATCATTATGAGGTTCCAGCCGCACTGCCTCCTGATAATATTTTGCTGCCTCAACCCATTGCTTTTTTTCTTCCATGGATAGAGCAAGCACCAAAAAAGCTTCTGTTTCCTTGGGATTCATTCGGACAATTTCTTTTGCAATTTTCACTGCATCATCAAACTCGCCTTTTTTTACATGAATCTTTGACAATTCTAGCATGGACACCGGATCATCCGGTTTAATCCCCAGGGCCTCCCTGTATAGTCGGGCAGCTTCGTTTATTTGATTCTGTTTGGTATAAATGCCTGCGAGAATCTTACGGACACTGATATCGTCAGGATTAAGCACTACCGCTTTTTTCAGATACTCAATCTGCTCTGAAACATTAGAAGTGTTCTTAGCATATCTAAACCAATCCTGCGGAGTAATGACAATTTTAAGCGGCACTGAGGCTATATTTTCTCCCCGGTATTTTACAGCTATGGAATAGTTCGACAATATGCCCGCTTGATCCACAGGCATGCCTTTCTTAATGATCTGATCCACGAAATCAGTCCCTTTCAATAAAACACCAAAATCGTTTTCTCTTTTACTGAGTCCTTCAAAGATAACAGTTGTATATTTCCCAGACAAATCATCACTTACGATCGACTTGATGATCAATTCGTCCTTATAAATCACTTCCAACGGTTTTTCACGACTGGCCCGGATATCCTCGCCGTTTTTTTCAATCTCCAGATAATAAAACTGAGGCGGCTCTTTCAGTGCATAATGAAAAAAAATGTTTTTAACCCTCGATGCATGAAAAACAACACCGGGCAGGAACGAAGGAAGGAGATAGATCAAAAAAGCGGCAAATAATAGCAGAATAACCGCGGCAACATATATGATTTTGCCGGACAAATTCATATTACAACCCGGCTTCTTTCTGTCTTGATATCTTTTCTCAAACATCAATCATTTTGCCTTATGTGATAATCATCCTTCGTGTTGTATTAACCGCGCGGATGGTATTTTCTGTGAATCTCCTTCAATCGTTCCCTTGTCACGTGTGTATAGATCTGTGTCGTTGAAATATCAGAATGTCCCAGCATCACCTGAACAGTACGTAAATCGGCACCGCCTTCCAGTAAGTGAGATGCGAAGGAATGACGGAAAGTGTGGGGATAAACCTTCTTTTGCAAGCCTGCTTGCTTTGCATAAGCAACAACGATCTTCCAGAAGCCCTGTCGTGTAAACTTTTTCCCCAAACGGGTCAGAAATAAAATATCGGTGCTTTTTTTCTGCATCAGCTTGGGCCTAACCTCATCTACATATTGCCGGGTGCAATTGTATGCTATTTTACCAATAGGGACAATCCTCTCTTTACTGCCCTTTCCCATAACGATCAAGAATCCTACCTGCCAGTTGATACTGTTCATCGTTAGCTGAATCAGTTCCGAAACGCGAATCCCTGTCGCATATAGAAGCTCCAGCATGGCGGTATTACGAATCGCGGCATCCGATTGCGTGCCGGGCTGTGCCAGAATCGTTTTCATTTCCTCCTTACTGATCGTTTCGGGCAATCGCATCCAACCTTTTGCCAATTCAATATTGGCCAGAGGGTTTTCTGATAGAATATTTTCACGTATCATATATTTATAAAACCCTCTTAAAGCGGCAAGCAAACGGTTTACGGAGTTAGACGCCAATCCATCATTTTTAATCTGCACGAGAAACGCGATAATGATCTCCGGCGTTACCTCCCTGATCTCTGTCAGATGCTCCCTCTGCTCGATAAAATGAATAAAGCGACGCAGATCCCGGCTATAAGATTCCAGGGTGTTTTCCGCAACTCCTCGTTCAATCAACAGGTAATGAAGATATTTGGTCAATAGGTCACGCATAAGACTTTTTAACGTAAATATCTACCTGAAGCAAAGTTTTTTTATTGACTTATTTATCAATATCGTAAAAATAAGAACAGAAAATGCAGATTTTCAGGGAGAATATTAATGAAAAAAATCATCATTGCCTCCGACCATGGAGCAGTAGCTTTAAAAAGTGATATTATCTCCTTTCTGAATTCCAAAAGTTATGAAGTGAAAGATATGGGTGTTCGTGCCGAAAACCCCGTCGATTACCCCGATATTGCCCTTCTTGCATGTAATGAGTTCAAAAAGGGCGGTTATGATTTCGGTATACTGCTCTGCGGTACAGGCATTGGAATCTCTATAACGGCCAATAAAATAAAAGGGATACGGTGTGCTTTAATTCATGATCTTTTCACTGCGGAAATGGCCAAGGAGCACAATGACGCTAATTTTATCGCCTTCGGCGGTAGAGTCCGCTATACCGTGCCCGTAAACGAAATGATTGAAAAATTCATGAACACGAAATTTGCAGGTGGCAGACATCTCCAACGAGTACAAAAAGTAATGGAAATTGAAAAATTAGACGGATAAAAGCTTTACTAAAGGGGGCGATGCAGTGGAGGGTCTTGATAAAAAAATGATTCGTCAAGTATTCCGTAATGTCCAGAAACACCGGGCGATTGCTCAGCTCATCCGCCAGTTTTCCACCAATAAAGAAGATATTCGAAAAAGAGCTCTCCATCATGTTGACCTCTCGAATTCTCGGCACATCCTCGAATTGGGTTGCGCTTTCGGCGCTTTTACAGAAGCACTGAAAGGAAGACTTCATCCCGACGCAAGTATTACCGGCATTGATATGATTCCAGAATACGGACCTTTTTTTATAGAAGCCTGTAAACGGGCAGGCTATGAAGGTTTTTTTATTTCTTCGGGCATTAATCGCATCATGAAATTCCCATCCAGTTCATTCGATCTGGTGATTTGCAGCTATGCCTTGTATTTTTTCCCCGAAATCATTCCAGAGATTGCCAGAATATTGCAAAGGGATGGAATTTTTATTACCATCACCCACTCAAATAAAGATATGCGTGAAGTGGTAGCTATTGTGAAAAAAATCCTTCATCAAAATCATTTATTGAATGAAGATGAACCGTTGCCGATAGAAATAATCTTTGATCAATTTTCCGCTGAAAATGGCACGGACCTCCTGAAGCCCTTTTTCGGGAAAATAAAAACAGTTGACTTTCAGAACAATCTTGTTTTTCATCCTCATGAAATTGAACATTTTATCAATTATTTTCAGTTTAAAAAATCATTCTTCCTGACTGAAAAAGAAGTTCACAACAAAACTGTCATTCAGCAGTTTTTTCATGAACTGAAAGACACGGCGATGAAAAATAATTTTGTCAGCATTTGTAAAGACGATAGAATTTTTATTTGTTCCAGCCCTTTAACGGTTGAGGATTAACGATGAAAAAACAACGTAACCTTTGTCCCTATTGCGGCGAAATAATCATTAAGAAGTATGAAAATAACGTCCAGCGAGATTTTTGTCCGGCGTGTAATTGTTTTTTTTATGAAAATCCCCTGCCGGTGGTCTCTTGTATATTAGAATCATCTCGTCAGATACTCCTTGTAAAACGAAACCGTCCTCCTTCCAAAGGACTATGGTGTCTGCCGACAGGCTTCGCTGAAGCAGGAGAAAGCATCGAACAGGCCGCACTGCGCGAACTGGAAGAAGAAACGGGCATCAGAGGTAAAATTGTCAAATTGCTGGATGTTGATTCTTATAAAAGCCGCTTTTATGGCGACCTGCTTTTTCTAACCTTTGTGGTGCAAAAAACCGGCGGTAGGCTATGTGCCGGCGATGACTGCTCACAGGCAATGTTCTGGCCGGCTAACAAACTACCCCCCCTTGCCTTTCGCTCAAATAAACGAGCGCTGGATTCCTATATCAAGAGCAGGAAGGATTATTGGGCAATATTTGACTTGATTGAACACACGGATAAAAAAAGCCTTCCGCCATCAATTGCCAAAAATTCTCTTACAAGGCGACTGGTCAACGTCATCGTTAAAAATAAAGCAAAAATCATTGAAGAATGGTTGGAAGATATCGTTGTGAATCCATCTACAACCGAATATCATAAGACCGAGCGAGAAATTCTTTATGCCATCTGCGATAAGATTCTTTCGCAATTAAGCCTCTGGATGGGAGGAATGCAAGACATCGAAAAAATTAAAAGTTTTTATATCAAGCTGGGCAGAGAGCGCAAGAAATCAGGCTTTAAAATCAGTCAGGTGTTAAGCGCACTCAGCCTTATTCGAAAGCACATTTGGACATTCTCGCTTGCGCAAGACGCTTTGCAAAAACATCTTGGACTGCTTATGACCTTTGAACTGATGAGACGCATGACGATCTTTTTCGATCTGGCGACCTTTTATTTGGCTAAAGGCCATGAGGGCAACTGACGTTTATTTTTAAACTTTTTCATTTTCCGCACCAATGGTACGGTATGAGAGGTACGTTATGGAATTTAAAGAAGCCATGAAACAACGGAGGGCCGTAAACTTCTTTGACCCCACCAGAGATGTTACAGAAGAACAAATCAAGCAGATCATTGAAACCGCGGCTCTTACACCTTCCGCATCGAACCTACAGCCCTGGTATGTTATGGTTCTGCGAAACAAGGAGGATAAGGAAAGGTTAAAAAAAGTAGCCTTGAATCAACCTAAAATCACCGATGCTCCTGTTGTCCTGATTATTCTTGGCGATCGGGAAGGGTTTAAAAAAGGTAATGCGGGGTTCGAAAAAGCTTTTACAGAATCGGTGAAAGCCGGGCAAACGAACTTAGATAGATACGAGGGGTTTGCCCACGCGGTAAATTCACTCTACGGCACATCACCGGAACGCCAGGTAGCCTTTGCCTGTAAGAACGCCGGTTTTTTCGCTATGTCGCTGATGCTTGCGGCGAAAGATGCGGGGCTTGATTCTCATCCAATGGACGGTTTTGATATGGATGGCGTCCGTCAAGCGTTCAACATTCCTGATCAATTCTGGATCCCGCTCCTGCTTGCCGTCGGCCACTTCGACAAAACCAAAACCCTTCTCCCGCCAAAATGGAGAAAGAGTTATGATGAGATTAAGCTTGAATTCTAGAGAGACTTTCTGGAAATTTTCCAGAGCAAATGAACTACCCCGCAGCAAGCTACGGGGTATCAAAACCGAATAACTCGAGTTGCTGACTATGCAATTTCTTATACTCCTTTTCTCGTCCTTGCTTCTTCACATATTCCGTAATGCTCTTCTCATT
>Ga0255347_1002967_pt1 | contig 22880 bp, 36 predicted proteins | sample wastewater_treat_2_FD_192479 | JGI IMG/M metagenome (GOLD analysis project Ga0255347, IMG submission 192479) | Wastewater microbial communities from Lulu Island WWTP, Vancouver, Canada - plant24 | ecosystem: Engineered > WWTP > Wastewater > Unclassified | place: Canada: Vancouver, British...
ACACCTAAGAAAGGTAGGGAATATCCCCTTCTTCAGCGTCAAACGCCGACCGATGTTGAATACCCCAAGTACGAGTGTCTGCTTCAAATGATAAAATGTCTGAATCTTCTGTCAGTTTATCAAAGGATTCGTTTACATTAATCTATGAGGATTTTACACTAGATGTTGGAAACACTTTGGCAATGATTTGTTTTTTAACTTGTGGAGCTAATTCACTAATTAAAAACGCTGTAAATTCCATTGAATCGTTTGATTGAACAAATGAACCATTATCATTGGTAAAGGTATCAACACCTCCCAGTAATGACCATAAATCATATACTGAAATTCCATTTTCAGTATTTATAGAAGTAATTGTTGCATTCCCATTTGTATCAATCCAATTAACAATCAACTAATTATTTTCAAAAGATATTCCAGAATATTTAAAATACTCACCACCATATCTTTTATAAAATGTTTTTCCGTAAGAGAGTTGTTGATTAGAGTTAAAAAAGTTGTTTATATCCGAAAAGGCAATGATAGTGCTATTCATTTTTTTAAATAGCAAAAGAAAATTACAAGGACTTCCGATAGAATTTTTTAAAACTTCATTAGTAATGACATTATCAGCATACTTAAAATTAGTGTTGGTGAATTTATTTTGCAGGAAGCCAATTTCCTTTTTAGTACCCTTAAATTCTAATGCACCAAAACTATTCTCCTCATAAATGGCGAAAATACCGTTTGTCCATCCTACACCGTTGTGTACTTCTTGATTATGACGGTCTCCTTGGAAGTTTACTAATGGTTTAATTACATCATTAAATATTGCAACACGCATTTTGTCAGGTACACCATATTTTAACCCCTATGTAAATGGTATATAAGTAGTTACAGGAGCGTGGTTTCGTTTACTTGCCTATATAAATTTATTAGTTTCCGAAGTTAAAAGTTGGTCTATAGACGGTGTAGATTTGCAATCCCAAAACATACCCTTATCATATACAATGGGGTATTTTTGTACTACCTATAAGTCCGCTTCAGTGATAAGTTGTTGTAAAAAGAAATATTTTTGAAATAATATGTCAGTAAAAGTAGCGTCAATATCCGTCCAATAAAGCGGTGCTTTAATTAATCTGCCATCTCTTACGCCCCTAACCTATGTTATTGCGTCAACAAACTATTTAAACTTAGTCAACCCATCATCACCATTATAACCAAATATTTCCATAAATTTTAATCCTTCGGAAGTTAAATCTCCATTAGGTTTATAGAAATAATTACGGTCTTTAAAACGTTTATCTATTAATAAATTATTAGTAATGTATTTTTTCCATTCTTCATAGTTTTGTTTCAATTCATTAGATAGTAAATACTTATCGTGTGATAAGGTGATATAATGCCATAAGTTGGGATTAAAACCTACCTCACCATTTTTAGTCGTGTAATGGAAGTCTTTAATAAAATCAAGTTCTATACCCTGAGCTTTTTTCTATAGTAATTTTTCCTTAACTTGACTTTCTGTTAATTCGGATTTTGCAATAAAGGAAATAACTTCTTTAATGGACTTAACGTCAATATCAAATAGTAAACGATACGATTCGACAATATCTTCTTCCGCTTTAATAAAGTAGTCTTGAAACTATTTTAGATAAGCATTAAAAATATCATTTACCCCTGCATTACGAATAGATGTGTTTTTTCCTTCCAAACTAATTTCAACATCAGTATTAATAATTCGTAAATGAACGGAAGATTTATCGGAATTATTAGCGGTCTAATTAATAAATATACCCTATTCTACCAACCCTACTAAAAAGAAATGGTTAAATGCAATATGACTAATTTCTGATACATTTAACTATGTTGCTACTACAGCAGGTATATCCTCGCTAAATTTATGCTCTTTCCATAAAGCCGTTTGTGTGATAAATTTACTCCCATTCGATGGTAATGATAATTTTTTATAGTTAGGAGAATATAATACATTGGAATTTAGTTGAAGTTGCTACCACGCTTTATATGTAATATACGGGTCTCTACCCAACGCGGGGTTAATAAATACAGGAAGTTGATTACCGTCAGCACTATAAATATGTATGGGGGTTGACTGTCTTTTCGTTAAAACATTGGTTACCTATACATAATTTGGAGTGGTCGCAATATTTGTAAGATATCTATCCAAACTCTATACAATGAATGTGTAGTCACGTTCCTCGTGTAATTCTTGTAGAATAAATTGTTTTAATCCATTAATAAAAGTAAAGAGAGCCTCTGTATTTGCACGATTTGACATAAAATCTTCAGCTATCTAAGGGTCAATTATAAGACCAAAATAGCTATGTACATAGCCTACAAACGCATCTGTAGATATGTTTAGGTCATCACCTACAGTAAGGTTGTCAAAATAAGTATAATTTAAATAGTATGGTGTTATTATTCCCCGACTTAAATTTGTGGCAATAGTAGATATAATATCATTTTTTACCCCCTACTTACTAACCTTTAAAACGCCAGCAGTGAGCTAATTAAGTCCACCATCATAATTAGTAGATATAAAATTACTAATCCCCCTGTTTTTTAACTATTCCAAAAATTGTACGGGAAAATTTAACCTACTGTCTAATTGAATTCTGGTGGTATAGGACTATGCTCTTCTATATTTATTGGTTGAAAACTATCTGTTATAAATTTCTCTATACTCCTTTAATGTTTCACCTATCGCTACAGCCGCTTCTTGTACATCTATACCTGAAGATTTAAACGATTGAGCACTTGTTAAGTAAGTAATCATTCTATCTACTTTTTCCTCAACAGTAAGGTTGGGGTTGGATAAAAACTCAACCGAACCCTCCTTTGATATTAAGCTTGTCTCCTGTATATCTGCATAAACATACTCTTTCATTGATGCCTACATCAACCGTGTAATCTCATCAATGTGTCTCTACGACACAAAACGTCCATTTGAAAGTGGTATTGACTATAAGAATTTAAACAGAAATTTATTATCAAAATTTTCTGATGATATAGACTCACTGTCTTCAAAAGACTGTACTGGCGCACTGTTAGTTGACCATTTATAATGGTTTGGTGAATATTCAAATGTATCCATTAATTGAGGCATTCCAATCTCAACTAAGGGATTTAATTTAGCTAAAATATCATCAAAATTATTTAATAGGTAATAAGCAACCACAGCCTCGTCAATAGATGCAAGACTACCATCTTTAATAGCATCGATTTTTTCGCTCATCAGGGACATTACCGATAGATAAAGTCCATAATTAGATTTAGATAATAGTATGGTATATAAATCAGACCTCTTTTGATTATCATCTAATTGAGAATAAACAGCCTCTTTTACCTTATTAAATAAGTCATTCTTATAAAGAAATAAGGTTTCATTTAAACTTTTATTATCCTCATTAATTTCTCCTCGCTCTCTATCCCACACAGATAGGGTTTGAAGTTTGTTTTCTATAATTGTTCGTAATTCTTGATTTATAGCTGCTGAAAACTTAGGTATAAAATCAGAAGAACTGTCAAAGGATACTGTATGTGCGTCATTAAACTTATTGCGCCGTATTTTTATAACACTCTCAAAATCATCTAATATTATTTGATAAATATTAGTTGTTTGATTAGAATCACGGGATGCCTAACCCAAAGCTTCTTTTACAATATCTTGAGTAATACCCTTTTCAATATGTTTCAAATGATGAACATACCCATATACCTGCTACGATAAGGAGGTAATGTCCTATTTTTTACCTAATTCTGTACTTAAGGTTTTTACTAACTTAATTCTATCTTGTTGATTTAAAATGCAAATATTTGCCATAAATATTAATATTAAATAGAACACTTATATTTATCAAACTCCGCTTTAAGGGCCAAATAAATTTCGTCTTCTGTTGATAACTTTTCTCCAACAAATTCTAATATTTTATCCATAGAACCTTTCATATCTGCCCACTCCTATGATTCTAAAAAGTTCGGGTCATCTTGTATCATTAGGTCAATTAAAAGATTCATCAACTATCCTAAAGTGCGATTTTCTTTTATTAATTCAGTTATATCAAAATCATCTTGAGTAGTTTGCTAACCCTATTGTATATTTATGTTTACCTTTTTATCACTGTTTGCTTTTATCTTTGTTTTGGATTTTGATGGTTTCTTAGTTACTAAGACAGACTTCTTTTTTGTTTTGGGTTTTGTTGCTTTCTTTGGTAATATTGTAGCAAAATCTAAAACAGCCCTCGGTTCTTCAAATACTATCTATACGTAATAATCATTTAAATTAACCGCCTATTGGGGCTTTATTTCTTCTGTTAATGAAGTAAATTCGGAAATCATTTGATAACCTTTTAAATAGTCATCAAACTCAACGGCTAACGATTTTTGACTAATAACCATAGAGTCTTTTTTTATTCTCTATATAGGTAATTCCTTGTTGGTAAAGTTGGGTACATTATTTTCCCAAATATTTTTAACCAACTTTAAGTCGACCATTAACTTACTTGATGCGTTATATTGATTTACATTCTTATTTGAGTTTCTTACATAGGCTGCGGAATATTTTTCAAAAGCCTTTATTTGATTTTCGTTAAAACCCTACTATTTCAGTAAGGACACTATAATATCACACCGTTTAGCAAATAATTCTACATTTTTTAAATATTCAGCAGTCTATTCTTCTGTGAGTGCTTTTGCGACAGTTCCTGCTTGTACACCTTCCTTCATTCCTTCTATTGCCAACTTAATAGAACGAAGTCTTGGTATACCATCGATTTCGTCACCATCGGTAAAAATATAATCTATGACATTTAGAATGTTCTTATAATTTGGGTAAACGTCATCTACTTTCCAACTTCCGTCCCGATATTTCATAAGTTGGATAGGCTAAATAAAGGGGGTGTTTTCAAAGGTAATATAACTCCACAAACAATTGTAATATATTCCCTTTAATTTTTCCCACCCTTCCTATGTTACAGTTCCCTCACGTCCCATAGAATAGAAACGTTGAAATGCGGACCATCCATCAGGTGTTTTATTAAAGATGTGAAATTGGGTATTATCAATATTTCTATTTACATCACATAATTTCATACCCATATTATCAAGTACGGCATTAACCTTAATACTTGAACCACTTTTGTGAATAGCCCCTTCATGTCCCCTTGATAACCACTCATTAGACGGCATAGAACCATCAAAGTAAAAGTTTCTTAATCCAGTAAATAATTGAAAACGATTATTTGAATCTTCATTTAGTTGTTGAAACACCTAAGGAAAACTTGGGTAGTTTTTTCCGAATGAATCCGTAATCTACTTTTGTAAATGATATAAAGAAGATGACTCGTCCTCGTTTAATTTGGAATGAAACTCTATCCATGTTATAGAGTTGGTAGATGTGTTTTTAAATGCTTTCAACACATCTTCCCCAAGATTCCGTATTTTACCAATTACAACCCAATCACCATTAGAATCTTTAGCCTCCACAGTAAATATGGTACTCCCAATTTTTGGTTCTAATGTTGTGTCGTTATTTGGCTTATATACAGCTTCGTAGCCTACATCATATTGTCGTTTTACTACACGAAGCAATACATCATCATATCCAAAGAAAACTTCTGAACGCAATTTACGGACACGTTTCATATAATCAACAGGAGATTCATCAGCACGTTGTCCGTTTTGTGGAAAATAATAAAAATCGACTATAGAACATGTGGGATTATTATCGATAAATCCTTCTGTTTTATTAGAGGTACTTTCTTCTTGTTTATCATTTTCACTAATAGGATTAAATGTACCCTCTCCTCCAGGTAAATTATCATCCGGCTATTCAGGATCTTCGGTATGTCCCTTTGATGTTGGGGTCTTTGATGACGGCTGTTTTGTAACTCTCACAGCTTTTTTAAGAGACGCCATTGTCTCATACGCCCTAACCCGTCCACCCACTTCAGCCACCAATCTCTATTTGGACGATTCAATATCTGATTGGTTTAATGAGATTAAAGTGATAGTATTTGATTTCTAACTTGTACATAATGGAGTAATATTTCCTGATACTCTTGACGCTGTAAATAATCCACTATTACTCCCCTCAAAAATTAAAGAGTATTTCTTCCGTCTCGATAAATAAGTATATATCTTCTATGCATCAGAATCAAAATTATTGAGAGAATTGGCTTTTAGGTTATAAATAATAACATAATCAAATTCAGCACCACTTATTGTGTTCTATGAAACGGCGTGAAATTGAATACGTTTTTTAACCTCATCAGACAAGTTCACATACCATGTAGGGTCACCAGCCTTTGGATTTTTAAGCCTATTTATATCTTCCTCAGATTCTACCAAAACCGCTAAAATAGGTTGTGTAGATTGAGGGTCTTTCTATATTTCCTATGAAATCTTTTTAGATAATTGCTCAACCCTTTCGTTAAAAGTTTCCTACTGATTTATAATTTCATCTCCAGCAAATTCATGGGTAACAGAACCGTCTATATGATTTATTTCTCGTACATTATAAACAAAAGGTATACGCTTAAAAGATTCTACTGCTTGTAATAAAAATTCTGTAGAAAGCTCTGTTTCATAATATCGTAAGGTACTGAAATAACTATTCAATACAGCTTTAACATTTAGGTTGTTATCTCTGGCTGCACTATTATGTGCTCTTACTGTTCCGACTAATGTTGGAGCTTGTTGTGTAAAATAGGAAGAAATATTTAACGGTAATGTAATAGGTAACACTCCTTCCGTTGCTGTTACATTTTTTAACTCATACCCTATCTATGTTAAGTCCCCTAATAATAGTACTTTACTATTAGGATTGATTGATGTTGTATAATGAAAAAGTAATGTTACCAAAAATGGGTCTAACTATGAAGCCTCGTCAATGGTTAACATTAAAAGTAATGGTTCTTCTTTTATTTTGGCTGTGGCTTCTTTAGAACACAGACTCTCTAACCCTGACACATCAAAAGTAATAATTGAAAATTGTGACGGTGTCTTTTTATACTTAATGGATATGGTTACTTGTGATTTTTTACTCTTAAACGTTTTGGTAATAACTCCCTCCTAAGTTTTTTCATCAATAGGGGCATTTTGTACTTCTTTACTGAAACCGTCATCACCATGAGACTGTAACCACTTATTTACCTACTCTCTAATATCATCAATAACAGTGGAATCTAATCCTAATTTAGCCCACAAATTCTGAATTTTTTTATTCCCACCAGTCAATATAGTTGGTTCTAATTCCGAATCTGTTCCTACAACACTATTTTTCAGGTCTTTAGCTTTCTAATCTACCATAGCGGATACTTCTATTTGTTTCTTACCCGCTACGCACATTTTATAAATTAGTCTCCCTAAGAAAGATGTTTTACCTGCCCCAGCACCACCATCGGCCAACATAACTTTCTTACCATTCATAAGATAGGTATGTCCTCTTGCCTCTCCTTCGTTACTAAATTTTTCAAACAAAGTATCATGTATTGATTCTAATACCTTAGTAGAATCAGCATCGGCATTGGCGAAAGCATATGTAAACTTAAGAGACTCAACCTGTGTCCAAAAAGGCTTTAATGGCTCGTCCTTTATCGCCGAAATAAGGTCATCATAAAATTGCACAGGATCAACAACAGAAAGAAACTTCATCGTATCAATAAGATACATTGGTAGAATCTTTGTAATAAACCCATCAGAATTTAATTCCATACCAATCTAATCATACCGATAAGAAGGAATTAATTCAACATCACCAAACTCTTTGATATATTCTTCTAAGAATTCAATTTTTTGGTCAGCGCTCAATTTCTACAGCTAATCAGAAATATATTTTTGGTAAACAAATAATAATTCTGATAAGTCAGTAATATGCTCCAATTTGGAACGGTCTGGCAACGTTAATTCAAATTTACCTATTTTCCATTTCGGTCCTTTAGATTGATAATATGAAATTACTGAAGATTGTATGGTAGTTTTAAATACTTCGTCTTGGTCTACACTATTTATTTGAGACAGCTGCATAATGCGCTGTAGTCTTTCAGCATACGAATTTAATACCTAAAAAGCTTTTTCAGAATTTAAATTATCTAACTGCGCAAAAGCATCTCGCTCGTCCTACCTTTCAGGATGATATACATCTAAGTAATCGTATAAAGATTCTGTCGAACCTATACCACCATTTCGTTTACTGATTGACCCATGAACTATTGCATAAGCTAAATTAATAGCTTTTTGTAATACTCCAAACTGATTAACTGATTCTTCATAAGTTAATATAAATGAAGACGGGTCTGTTAAAGAATTTAGTCGTCTTTCCGCATTATCTAAAATTTCCTACAATGTAGGAAAGTTGGGATTGTTGCTGATTTTTTTAGCCACATCATCAATGATTCGCATTAATGGATTTGAGTCTAATAAATCACGATGCATTAAACCTTTACGCACTTCTAAGTAGGGATTTGTTTCTTGAACCTACTTAAGGGATTGCTTTAAAAATTCGTCAGCATAATTCTCAAAACCCTCCTAAATATATAATAAGTCTTTAGCTGCTCGAAAATCACCATTTAACAGTGCATTCAATAATTCTTTAGATTTGGAAGGGTCTTTTAATGTTATTACCTGACCGCTTATATCGAAAAGGTCAGTAAGCAAACTTTTAGCGGCCCCATCAAACCCATATATTTTATCTAATTCACTCAGAATTTCGGGATTTATATATTTTAAATCCCTCAAAGCGATTAATAATGCGTCCCCCTTACTGAATTTAAATATCCCCTCGTTTAATTTGGAATGAGACTCTACCCAATCCCAATAAGCATCCACGTTTTCCGACAACACTTCTGTTAATGCTGTAGGTTTAAAGTCCGCTTGAGATTTTTGTAATGCTTCCGCTTCTTCATAAAAAGCCTTGACTATAATATTAGATCGGTCTTTACTAAGTAATAGTTGCTGCACCTTATCAAGTAAACTTTTAGTAGCTGTACGTGTCCAAACCGTGATATTAGCATTATAAGCTTGTTGAGATATTAATTTTACAACTAATTCCTATAATTTAGCGTTAGAAACACCATCAGGCACAAATCCCTTAAAGTCAGAAATAGATACTAAACCACTATCAACCAACTATTTTCCAAAATCAGTAAAAGCCTAAATACCGAAAGAGGCAATTCCTGGGTTAGTTTTAAGAATTTCTAATAAAGCCTCCGCTTTATCAGTCCCTTCAACATACTCTTCCCCCTCAGCATCCATTCGTTCCTTTAATTCATTATCCCGCATGATTAGGGTTAAGATGGCATCTATCCAAGCTTTCTGTTTTTCAGAATTTTTAAAGTCATTAAGATGCTTTCCCGCATCTCTAAGCATCTTTATATAGACAGGAGCAATTGTCTCTAAAGCACTGGAAAAACTATCAGAATTAATACTCTCCTTAAATAGGTTAAATTCCTCATCAATTTCTCGTTTAGATATAGGAGAACCTTCAGAAAGATTTTTGTAATCAACTCCATATTTATTATAAGCATAACTTTCTACATCTAATAAAGCCAACGCTTTCATGGCTGCTTTATTTTGAAAAAGCTCAAATTCCTGTAAGTATTTTATATAGTTTTCCCCATTAGAGAAATTCATAATTTCCTCTTTTTGGGTGTTAAGAGTTTCCTTTAATTGTTTTAAACGTTCTCTTTCTGAATCTGTTAAAGATGTTTGGTCTTTGTCTGATAAAACTTTTATTTCTTCAGCAGTCGTAACATATTTAATAACAGCTTTGTCAAAATCAGATTCCACATGAACCCTGAAGTCTTTCATAGATGAATTGTAAGCGTTTGCCAACACATCTATCATCAATTCATCGTTATTATCTTTGGCGGGTATAAAATCCTTAATAGTATGTTCCATCCACTACACATACTATGTCATATGGTCGGCAATTAAGTCTGCTTTAGTAGGGCCTTTGCCCGAAGCCCCCATTATCTCAACACCACCAACAGTAGTTGGGGTTGGAGATACATAATCATTTAAAAAGGGTTTTAATCGTTGAATTTCAGCCCTTATCTCATCGCCAGCACCTCTTAATATATAATGAGCCAATGTTTGTTTCAATGGTGTCAATTTTGGGTCTAACCAAGGTTCAATATGGTTTTGTTGAATATCAAATAAAGCACCACCAACAGCACCACCAACAAAGGTAGCTAAATAACGAGATAGTCCCTCTTTACTAAAGACATTTTTAACACCACCAAACGACCCCTTCTTTTCAGTCCACCCAAAGTAAGAGGCAACATCGACAATACCCTTAACAGCGTCTTGAACAACTTCTTCAGTTACTTCTTCAGCACCTTCTACAAGCATGTTTTTCCATAAACTTTCTGCTCGATATGCAAAAGCCTCCTTATTCTTATGAAAGAAACGTTTTAGTTTAGAAACACCGCCAACTAATGCCTTAGTATCACCCGTCTTATAAACTTTATTCATTCCCTTCTAAATGAAGCCTAACGGTTCTAAAATCGCCTCTCTGATACCTGCCCTACTAATATCTCTATCATAGCCTGTGGTTTTATCCAAAAACCATGTACCAACACCATTAGGTCCTTCATCAAACTACATTATCTTATATAAAACACCAGCACTTAATAAACTTGCAATACCAGCGGTTCTTCTATCATAACCTCCCTCTAAAGCGGTATTATAGACATCAGAAGCTGATATTAAGCTCATATAACCAAGTGATAAACTCTTTGAGAGTTGGTTGCGCTTTTTAATAATCTCAAAAGCCTCATCAGCACCGCCCGAAGGCATAAAGTATTTACTTAGGCTGGCTGCAGCTCTTTGTTGGTGTAGCTGTCCAAAAACATCACCAACCAACTCCGCTAAGGATTCAAAATTCCAAAAGCCCTCACGACCTTCATAGGATTTTGAAGACTCAAACTTACCAAACCAATTTACTATTCCTGTTGCAGTATTGGATAATGCTGAAGGATTTTCACCAGAAAATATGGATTCAGCACTTTGATAAAATGTTGGAAGGGTGCGAGCCATTCCCAATGACGCTGTTAATGCTCCATAATACTTGTTGAATTTAGGAATAATGTAGGGAGCAACCTATACCAAGGTTTTCATTACAGTGCCTGTAGTAGATTTAGTAAATCCATCAGAATCCATAAAATCATAGTCGTTTAGCCATGAGTTTTCGGATGTAAGAATATCGGCCAACTTTACATATTCCTTATCAAGAACCTATTTTTTACCAATGGTTTCTGCATAATATCGTCCATCAGCATCTGTTTTCCACGCTCCTTTACGATGCAGTTGTCCGAATTCATCGACAGTATCTTCATCATAAGTAGCATAAACTAGATTAGTAGTCAGCTTTTTCAAAAACGGCATATCCTCAACGGTCGTTTCTGACCATGTCCCTGTTTCGGTGTCAAAGTATTTATTTTGTTGAGCTAATTCCTGTGGTGTAAAGTCGGGCTATTCAATCCTGTTAAACTGTGTATGCCCAATCCTCTATATAAATGGGTTTTGCACCTTTTCCACTTTTGATGTGGTGTCATACCTCTTCGATTTTAGAGGAGCAACCATACTAACAGGACTGTATTCCAAAGAAGCTATTAAGCTTTTTTCAGCTTCTTTATCAGTTAGTTGTTGAAATTTATCAGCCGCTAATACGTAAACTTTATTAAAAGCCTCCTCATTAAATTTTCCATCTTTTGAAAAGGTGTCCTAAATAAATTGACTGTTCTTATAGGTATCTATATCCAAAAACTGCGTATTGTCTGCAAAGATATTATTCTTCATCAAATCCGCAGTTGTGGCATCTGGTTTGCTTAAAGTAGCAATAAATATATCATTAGCCTTTTGTAAAGTGCTCATAATTATAATAAGTCTGAATTAGCAATTATAGAGTTGTCAGATTTCATTAACTCTTGTCTGTGGAGGGTTTCTTCCAATTCCTACCCAGGAATTACAGGACCATGTCCACCAAAGATAAATACATCGGTAGATGAGAAGGGCTTCATTTTAACAAATACAGGGGCTTTATAAATGTCGATTAACATACCTGTTGGGTCTTTTTGTTTATAAGCCTCAAACACAGTTTCCATTTGTTTCTTAGCCCACCTTCTATTATCCCCATCTTGTTTAAATGCTATCCAATTATCTTCTCCACCAAGTTGTCCATGCGATGAGTATGCATACATCATAAAATATCTACCCATATTCTATGAAATAGGTACTGTTTCTCCCTTCTCATTTACTTGTAATGGAACACCATATTTTTGGAAAATTTTATTGGTATGGGTAATACGTTCTATATTATTAGGAGCTAAAGATTTATCCACTTCATCATCTATATCACTATAAGCCTACATTAATCTATCAAGCTATGAAAAGTCGATACTTCCATCACTCTTCTAAGGCAACCAAACAACTCCCACGGTATCACCATCATACATCATTGCAGACAGCTATTGTGGATTAATCTTCTAATTACCGAAGTATAATTCACTTAAATCCATATATTTACCCATTTTATTATTACCTAATAAGGCATAATTAGCAGGGGACATTGGAACACCATTATTATTATCATCCATTAACTGACTGAATATATTACCACGTAATTTCCATATAACTTGGTTTTGTGGACCTCCCGAAATTTTAATTTCAGTTTGATTTAAGTCGCCGCTTATTAAAGTTTCGGCAGCAGTTTGTCGATGTGCTCGTTTTGCCGATTTCGATTGGTCAGTCGGTTTGATATAATCCATATCGGTAATGTAAGAATCCTGTCGATATGTACTCAAAGCTTTGGCAATTACTTCTCCTACAATAGCCGCTTTATTTGTTTCCTACCCACCCTCTATTACATAAGAGCCAACTAATTGGTGTTTAGCATTTTTTGGTAATACTGTCCAAATATATTCTAAAGCAGCCTCCACATTGGGCGATTTAACCGTTGATTTTATTTTAACAAAAGCCTCATTTGGAGATTGGTTATAATCAGCAGCCAATTCAGATAGTCCAGCCAAAGCTTTATTGGATGGACTTTCCCCATGGAGCTGTGTAATAGTTTTAAATTCTGTTGAACCCCTCTCAGATGTACCAAGACCCGTAATCAAAGTTTTAATTTGGGTTGAAATATTTTCCATTCCTACCGACTACGATACAGAAGTTAATAAGTCACTATTAAAAGTAGCACTTGGGTCATATGCCCTCACTTCTAATACTTCACCAACAGTAAGGGGCTAAAATAATTCCCGATTATCCCGAAATTTATCAATAGACATTCTACTAATTTTTCCGTCTCCATCCCTAACAATAACATGTCCTTGTTCGGTAAAAGCATAATCTCCTAAAGCATTACGTGAGTTAGCAATTTCAAGAGCTTTCTTAAAAGATTCTTTGGCATGAAGTGCTCTGTTTACTAGCGAGGCTACCTCATAAATAGCGTTTCTATTTAAATTTGCAGAAAAAGGACCTGACTATTCCACAGCTGCTAATTTATTCAAAACATGTGTAACATCATTAGGTAATCCTTCTTTTATTAAACTATTAATAACCTCTTTAGATAATAGGCTAACTTTAGAATCCTTTTTTTCAGTAGTTGGCTTTTCATCAGTGTCTATATCAGGCAAAGCTCCCATTGGGTTAGAAGCCCCCATAGGAAGGGGATTCCATGACCCAAATGGTAAAGAACTACCCGATTGATATTTAGGAATTAGTAATTTCATAATACTTTTCGTAATATCTGTGCATTGTCTTTGGACACACCATTAAGAATTTTTTCCAAGTGTTTTTGTTGTCTATCTAAAGATTTTTCAATAGCATCATTCTACTTCTATAAGGCTTTTAAAGTCTCCCTCATTCGGATTAACTCCGCCCGTTCTCTAAACGACAAACTTCCACCTTTAGCTTCCGTTGGTATAGCGCTAGTTGATTCTTTAGCTTTCGTTGGTATAGCGCTAGTTGATTCTTTAGCTTTCGTTGGTATAGCGCTGGTTGATTCTTTAGCTTTCGTTGGTATAGCGCTGGTTGATTGTTTAGGATAAATAGTAAATCCTAAAGGCATTCCCAACTCTAAATTTAGATAATATTTCTTCATTAAATTATAATAAGCTGTCTTATATTCGATGGTCATTTGTTTATTTGCCTCATCAGATAAACGTTTTGCTTTTTGAGCAAATGTCTCATCAGTTCCAGGGACAAGACTGTTCATATCCGTTACACTCGAATCTTTCTCTTTAAGTGCTAACATTTCTTTATAGGTAGGATTATTTGCACTATTGATATCAATAATATCACCATATTTTTGACTAAGCTCGACTTCTTTTTTCCCTAACTGTGCCTCCACATTATGTGCTGCTATTTTATTTGTTATAGCGTCTTTAGCGGCTTTAGTGTTAATAAATAGTTGTATAGCATTATCAATAGCCTTTTTCCTATTATCATGTGCCACTAAATTATTAACAGCCAACAAATTTCTTTTTCGTAATTCATTATCAGCAACCTTCTATGCGTTTAGATTTTGAATTTGAAGAATTTCCCGCTCTTGTTGGTGTGCTAACTGAGCATTTCTTAATCGAGATTGGTCATAAGCCTCCTATGATGCCATAGCCTGTCGGTCTCGACTATCTTTTACTTGTCCATAAGCAGATGCATACATAGCATTCTACTAAGCAGTATCGGCAGTCTATGCGGCACGATGTGCTGTTATGGACATCAGTTTTGCCCGATTGGTTTCAGCGGCTTGTTGGTATGGTAAATTATCCACATCAGGATAATGAACCCTCTAATACTAATATAATGCGGGCGACCAACTACTTAAAGTTTTAAGGTTCTAAGCATTAACGGCGTTTTGTAACGCAACCCCAACTGCATCCAGTACAGGCAACACAGAAAAATATTTGGGTTTTTCTAAAATGTCAGTACCAACAACTTTATCGGTATCTGTAGTACCAACAGCCTAATCGGTATCTGTAGTACCAACAACTTTATCGGTAGGAGTAGCTACAGTGCCTTCTTTTGCATCGGCAACTTGGATAGGTGCTATTTTCCAAGCCTATACCCCACCAACTTTAATGTCCCCATCCTTTACCCACTACTTGCCAACAGCTTTTAATTTCTCATTCAGTTCAGCGGCTTTGGATTCTGACATAACATTCCAATATCGATTATATTGCTGTCCGCCAAAGTAATCATCTCCGCCCATGAACTTTCCATTTACCCACCTATCACCAGTTTGAAAAGAAGCTCCCTCATAGGTTTTAGAATACTTGGGAATACTTGCTTTATAAGTAGGCAAATTGTGTAATCCTAAATTTTCCGTCTGTTGTTGATGGGTTTGTACACCGTCTAATGCAATAGCCCTTCCTGAAGCAGGATTATAGCCACTTTCTGCATACAAGTCTGTACCTGTTTTAAAATATTTATTATAGACATTAATATCCGCACCATCTCCTTCTGATATTAATTTATCTGTAAAATCAGAAGCATTTGCTTCCCAAAAAGCCTGTTGATTATAACCCTCATGCTGTATCTATAAATCACCAACTGTGTTACCTTTTTGTAGTTTAGATATTGTTCCTCCCTTTCTCTATATATTTACATTGGCATTTATATCCGTAGCAAATGATTTTAACTGCTATTGTACATCCCTTAGTTGTTTAGTGTCTTTAGTTGCTTGCCGTAATCGATGATACCGCCACTATTTGGGATAGAAAAATCTTTTTAAATTAGCCCTTTTAACATCATCACTTATTACACCGAGGACTTCAAACACCTCATCTTCGGAAATATCAGTTTTTAAATTAGTTAAATCTCCTTGTGGATGTAATATTTTATCAAACCAATCACTTATAGAAGATTTTGTTTTTGATGCCTTACTTCCAACACTTTCGTAAGAAGAATGTAATGGTTTTGATGTGTCAGACATCTTTGCAATAATGTTATCAAATTGAGTCTTAGCCTCTTCGCCAGCCTTATCATAACCTACATTCTATTTATATTGTTTGATTGCTTCTGTACGAATATCCGCCTCTGTTGCATTACGTGGAACTTTAACTTTAAATTTAGTATCAACACCAACGTCTTTCCCAAATCTAATAGTTATGTCTTTCGTTAAGGATGGTTTAGTAGTTACTGTAAGGTCTCTTAGCTTATCTAAACGACCTTTCTTAATCGGTCCTAAACCATACCAGTGTAATCCTACAAGTCCACCTACACCAGCTAATAATCCCCGTAAATTATCAAGAGAAACTCCTTCACCACGACTAACTTCACCCACAGCGTCTATAGCAGACTAAGCCCCAACACCAAGACCCACAATAGTAGCGGACTTACCGACTATGTTTTTAGTAGCGTCCCAAGTTTTAGACGCCTTTGAGGCGGCCTGTTCGGCTGCTTCATTAATTAACCTAAGGGAGGCTTTTTTAATTGTAGGAGTGTCGCTCACTAATTTTTTCGCAGCATTAAAAGCGGTTTCAACAGCCCCCTCACTATTAGCTAAAGATTTTATTAGTTTAGCCCCCTCTTCACCTGTTTCAGTAGCGGCGACTTTTAATACTTCGGTTAATGGTTTTAGTTTTTTGTCTGATTTTGCAATATCATCTAAGTTCCGAACAAAGGCAGAGACATTATCATCTGCATTTTTGGCTGCTTTGGACACTTGTTTAATAATATCATCAGAACTTTCTAAGGCTTTCATAGCCTTTTTAGAAACTTTAGTCAACGACCGTGCCCCTTTTGTTCCCTTACTCCCTGCCTTTACAAGACCTTTTGTAAGTTTTCCTACATTACCGCCAGGAACTAAAGCTAAGGCTGTTAAACCTAAATTAAGCCCGAGATTAGCATACAATTGTTCACGTGTTACATCATCATTAGTAGCATCACTAATAGCTTGTATACCCGTAGCCAAAACACCCAAAACTCCCGCAACAATAGTTCCAGGACCTGGAAGAAAAGATGCACCTAATGCAATGGCGTCTAATCCTATACTAACAGCGGAAGCCGTGTCATGGGCATCCCACTGTCCCGAACGAGTACCACCAATACCCGCCTTTTTATTTTGAGCTGCTTCGATTTCAGCTTCGTGTTCTTCAGAAAGAAGCTGAGCAGCACTCATTTGATTTAATGTCTTTTCATAACTATTATCAGTGTCCATAAATACACCACCCTTGTCCATAAATACACCACCCTAGTGTAGTTGTGGAGCTACACCATAAAGACTTTCAACAGATTTAGCCAATAAAGAACGTGCGCTATTATAAATTGCATTACGAGTTTTGACAGGTGCATTATCAATAGCAGTTTTAATGAAGGGATTATCTAATATCTAATCTAACAACCACAGAGCAACGTTCATATTATCAGCATCCTTAAAGTCATTCTTTATCCCCTGTCCATACTGTAGTGTCCCTAAAATAAACTCGGGGACAGTATTAGAAGCAATAGCCTCATCGAGACGTTTCTTATAATCCGAAGCATCTCCACTTTCTATACGTTCTTTAGGAGCGTGCCCCCTAAAGCTTGTCCAAAAATTTCCCCAACCACCGTGTCTATTTACCCAGTCATTTATAACGCCAATATCCAACCTTTCTGTATGTATATCAGCAGTATACTTTTTTAAATTTTCACGTAAGGCTTTCATTCGGTCAGAAGTTAATAGAGGCTCTCTTTTAACCGGGTATCCTAAATCAAAGAGGCTGTCTTTATCGGCATTTACAGTTGGGCCTTCATAATATACCCCCCCATCTTTACTAGTTATTTTAACAGTTCCGTCTGGGTTATAGGACATAGTACCTTTTATAGGTTCCATCCCCTCTTTATAGATAGTAAGGTCAATGGCTGTATTACCATCATCAAATCGAGTGTCCTATGTTAAAATTTTAAATTGGCCATTTTTGACTATTGTCCATTCGGGGAATTTTGATGTAATATTAAAGGCTTTATAGTCTATATCTAATTTTGAGTACAACACATCGGAAAAGACCTATTGAATATCATCCCCAATAGGTAATTTAAAATCGACCATATTAGACGGAGATTCTATAGGTTTTTTACCCTAAAATATAATTGACCCGTCAGCCCCAACAGCTAAATTATGATTAGTACTGGTGGTAAATTGTTGGTTAGGAGTCATTACAGTCTATACCCACTGTGCAGTGGGGATATCGTATTTATAGGAACGTATTGTACCATCACCACTCTACACAAACTGTATACGAATTTCTTTTCCGTCAAGTAAAGCAGTAGTTTGTCCGAGGTCAGTTTCACCATCCCCAATACCATAATAGAAATTTGTATTAGTGGCTATAGCTGACGTGGTTGGGGACTTTTCTCCCACTTTTTCAGGAGGGATAACCCCAAGCCACCTTTTCCAATGGTTTGCATTTAAAGTGGAGTGTTGTTCACCTAAATTATCTAACATTTCAGTATAATTTTCACCGGCTATACCAAGTTTTTTAGCAGCATTCTCAAAAGCAGTCTGCCTACCTTTTAATGCGCCACTCTCCACATCATAGTTAGCAATACCCGCATCATATTTAGCACGGCTCTAATAATAATCCCTCAGTAAATGCCCCTCAATAGTATTGTCATCTGATACAAGTTTTTTAGAAGTTGTAGTAGATGATTGGGTAGATTTAAGCTGTTTTAAGATTTTCATAAAGTCTGAGCCAGCTGCCTATGCACCAGATTCATTCCCCTACTTAAAATCGAAGGCTTTTCCTTCCTATATAGCATTAAGAATATTATTCCATTGTGCACCATACTAACGTCTCTATGAAGCAGTATAATTGCCTGTTTCCGTCATTTTTTTTCCCGTCTCCTAAAGAGCTTTGAAAATATCAGCATCGATATAGTAATTCTCTCCTTCAACAGTATAAGTGATAGGAGTAAATGTAGGAATTTCTTTTTCGACAGGTTTTTCAATGGGAGCATAGTCTGTTGCTGTAATATCAATACCATTTTTTAGGTCTTCTAATACCCTTAACTTTGCCTGAGCATAGCGAAGTTTATATTGACTATCAGATTCTCCATCACCTTTTATAATGGTTTTTAAATAAGGATTAGAATCAATATTTTTAACTATCTCATTTAATTTAACATCCTATTCCGCCCCTATAGCATACTATGCTTTGTTTGCATCACGTTGTGCCTATTTCTTAGCACGATATAAGGAATATTGACCTCTCTATGTATTTATAATACCACTCATCGTTTAAACTCGAATTTTGTAAAATACTTATCATTTTGTGAACTACCCATTTGCTAAAGACAAATGGGCTATGGGTTTCACAGACCTGTGCTTCTCGAAAGAAGTCTGATTTAAGTCTCCACCCGTGTTATCGACAGTTCCTGCCGATATAAAGGTAAAATATTATTTACCAACATATTATCCATAATCAACCTGTCTTTTAAACGGTTACTCACAGACAAAAAAAAGGGATGTCACCCCTTTTTTTATTTAATGCGAATCAACCGTCCGCCCTAACGTCGATATGCAGGTTGGGTTTCGGGAGTAGGAGCGTTTTGACCACCACCCTGCCGAAGCATTTGTAAAATTAATTCAGCTACCATTTCTGCCGCTTCAGGACCTAACTGTTGAATAACAGATTCCGCAACCCGCATTAACTGTGCTTGTACGTCTTCTACGGAAGGTTGTGCGGGCTATTGAACGCTTGGAGCTTGTTGTCCTTCTTGAGTGAGGGGAGCTGCTCCACCTTCCTACAATTTCTTAATGTTTGGATTAAATTTCATTTTATTTAAGTTTAAAATTAAAATAGTATTACAAAGATAGTAACTCTCTATGTAACAATTAACTAATGGAATAAATTAAAAAATCTCGTATTTTGTCGAACCTTTTTCCGATTTATAGGCTTTTAGTACCTATTTCCGACCTTTATTTCGATTATAACTGACATGAACCCACGCAGGTTCGGAGTCCGTCCCAAACTCCCATATTAATTGGTCAAAGGGCAAATTATCTCTAATAATTTCAAATAATAATCTATTAGATTTTTGTGGGCATACTAAATCAGCTGCAGCACCATTATTTGCACAATGCTATGATGTAGGTGCTCCTCCAACCAATCTATTTACTTGTTTAGAGCGAAAACCAGATGTGATTACAATAGGTACGCCAATTAAATCTCTTGCAGGTTGTAGTATGTTTTCAACCAAATCTATGATGTTTTTTGCCTACTATTCATTTGGAATATTTGAGGCTTTCTTACTGGTAGCTATTAGCTCTTCCATAGAAAAATTAGCTGTTATTTGTGCCATTATCGTCTTTTTTTTAATTGTACATACTATGGGCTATTTGATTCTTGAACATCTAAAAATTGAAATAACTTTTTGCCCAGTTTTTTATAATCCGATATGTCTTTGGTTTTATAGGCTTTGTTAGCTAAACGAATTAATACTCTCGTATCTTCCCTACTAAAAATTCTTTCTCCACCTTCTAACTCCATCTATATATTTCCATTTTCATCAAGAACCAACATTTTATTTTTCTTGCCTTTATACACATTGTCATCATCTTTAAAGATAACCTCATCACCAACCTCTACGCCAGATTCTGCATTTAATTCAAGAACATAGATTCCACTAACAGTAAGCGGAGTTTCGTCCTCAGGTAGTCCCTAAATAATACCACTTACGACAAGGTCATCTGTAATAGAGATAATGTCTAACGGTATGTTAGTGTCTTTCATCCAAAAGGTTCGGGGTTCATCCACAGAATAAATAAATAACATCCCCTCATCATCAGGAAGGTAATAAACTTGTTTTAGTCCTTCTGCCTATTCTTCAGGAGTTTCTCTTACTTCAACAGTATACTCCTTTCCATTAATTTCTATTTTCATAATTCTTGAGATTTATTTAATAAATTAGCATTATCTGTGGTATCTTCCATAATCTCATTAGCTAATAATCGTCCCGCCTCAATAGCGGCATCATCAGAACCATCTTTCCACAGTTTTTCTAACTTTTTACTTAATGATAATTCTATAATGATTTCTTCCTTCTCAATCTCAGCATGTTGAATTACTTCACCACCCTCATCGACAGACACTACAGGAATACCTTTTTCAGTAATTTTTCCTTGTAATCCTTCCACATCTAAATTGTGTTTATCTTTATGTAAAGAACCTGATGGAATAACACTTCCACCCTATTTAAACTGTTCGATAACAGTGCTTTTTATAGAAGATAACACATCATTAAAAACAGAAACGGGGTCAGGTCTTTTAATATACGGGTTTTTGACAGCCTCTTTCATATTTTCTAAAGCAGCCCCCTTCTATGCTAAAATAGCACTATAATCATTATTGCCTGAGAGGATGGACTGATTTCTTCTACTCACATTATCAGCCGCTTGAAAACGGGCTTGATTTTGTTTTCTTGATTCATCCACTAAAGACTTAGCTTGAGCAAATTGTGATTTCTTCTTTTCAACCTAATTATAATAGTCTTTAGCTACAGCACTTGTTGTAAATAAACTTGCAATGGGTGCAAATAAATTCCCCCTCGTATGCTTATCAGCCATTGAGAAATCCTAAAATCCTGCAGAACCAGTATTTCCTTCAAACCCCTTAATGTTTTCACCACCAGCCTTATTTAAAAAGTTACCCGTCTTAATAATACCAGCAGCAAGATAACCCCAAGGTCCAAATTTTGTGGCTACTTTAGCAGCACTATTTGCTATATCATCTATTCCGTCTGCGGGTCTATTTCCAAGTAATTTATTCTCAACACCTGTCGATAAATCTATAGCAGCATCCATTAGTCCCGTAACAGCCCCTTCCCACTAATCAAATCCTGTGTTTTTAGCAGAAGCGGCTTCAGCTTTTTCTATTGTTCGTTTTTCACCCATGTTCTAATTTTTATTAAAATTGTTAAAAATTATTTATAAGTTTCCATATAATTTATGAATAACTATAATCAAACAGTGTTTTAATACCTTGTAAAATCACCAAATCCTCACCTGTATACCGAATACGAATTTTACAATACTTATCTCTTATTCGACACTATTTATCGTCAGAAGTAAAACGTAATCGTCCATTTTTCATATAAGCATATTTAAAGGCAATGGGCTAAATAGAAATCTTCCAACAGTCTTCTAAATACTCCATATTTCCTAATATGCGTCCATGTTGTTTGACATCTAACCCTGGTTGTGTAACCTATAATCTCGTTTCTGACAATAAATCATCCTATAACAGTTTTATGTCAGTAAGGCTTGTGTTGTATTTTGTAGTTTCCTTTCCTAAAGAGTTCTTATGAATATTACGCAAATAAGGAAGTTTCACAAACCTATGTTTTTTATTAAATTGTGGCATTTCAGGAAAACCCAAGTCTCTATATTTCTTCTATAATTCTTCTAAAGTTAGGGTTAAAGCTTCCTAATATTTCTGTTTTAATTCTCTATCGTCTTCGGATACACTGTTCAACCACTCAATTAATGGCTTATACTTAAACCATTCATAAGATTCACCAACAATTTCATAAGTAAAAGATTCGGGCTCTGCCTTATTGGAAATAAGCATCAGATTATAGTATAATTTTTGTAACATAGCATCAACAGCCACAACTATTTCCACTTCAAATGGGTGTTGTTTATCATACCATTTTGTTGGGGTAATTATTCCCTACCCATCAAAAATACCCGACTAACCATGTTTCCAAAATTCTACACAAGCCTGTTAATTCTAACTCTTAAATAAACAATGTCCTCATCATCTACATAAAGCTTTATCATACCACTCTTTAACTTAATGATTTCATCGGCATATTCGACATTGTATTTTAATGTATATGAAATTTCCCCATTTTCAATTTCAGTTTCCAATATAAAATATTTATTATCTTCCCAAAACGAA
>Ga0255347_1002969_pt1 | contig 22862 bp, 11 predicted proteins | sample wastewater_treat_2_FD_192479 | JGI IMG/M metagenome (GOLD analysis project Ga0255347, IMG submission 192479) | Wastewater microbial communities from Lulu Island WWTP, Vancouver, Canada - plant24 | ecosystem: Engineered > WWTP > Wastewater > Unclassified | place: Canada: Vancouver, British...
TGACCGGCTCACCGGAGTGGAATACCTGAACTTCATGGGCGATGTCTACGGCGTTCCCGCTGGGGAGAGGGCGAAGCGGATCGACAGCCTTCTAGGCATGTTCGAGCTGAAGGGCGCTGTTCGCGACTTGGTCGCCAGCTACTCCCATGGAATGCGGCAGAAGCTTGCGCTCACGGGCGCGCTGCTGTCACACCCGAAGCTGTTGGTGCTGGACGAACCCATGGTCGGCCTGGATCCCAAGAGCTCTCATCTGTTCAAGGAGATGATGAACGGGCACTGCGAGGAGGGCGGAACGGTCTTCTTCTCTACCCATATCCTCGAGGTGGCCGAGAGGCTATGTCACAGGGTGGGCATAATCGACCACGGTAAGCTCATCGCCTGCGGCACGCTGGACGATCTGAAGCGGCAGGCGGCGCAGGCAGGTGTTCCGGGGCAGGCGGGCAAAACTCTGGAGGAACTCTTCCTCGAGCTGACGGAGGGCGAGAAGTCATGAGCGAGTCGGGCGATGTTTCGCGGCCTCTGCGCGCGACGCAGTTCTACGCTGTGTTTCGCACGCTGCTTAACGTGAATTTCGGTCTTTCGTATGGTCGCCAGACCTTCCTTGTACAGAAGAAGGGTCTCTGGGAACCAATACTGATTGCGTTTGGGGTCGGCACGGGAGTTGTGACTCTGATGGCCGGGTACGTTGCGCTGCTCAGCGCCATGTTCTCCAACGTCGAACCTCTGGGCCAGGGAAACATGGTCCTGACGCTTGCGATCGTAGCCGGGCAGGTGTTCGTGCTGATACTCGGGTTGTTCTGGGTGATCGGCGGGTTTTACTTCTCGCGCGATTCGTCGATACTCACTCCGCTGCCTCTGCCGGCGTCTACGGTAGTGCTGGCCCGGTTCGGCGTAGTGCTGATCAATGAGTATATTACGCTGGCGCTGGTGCTTGTGCCGGCCTTCTGCGTATACGGATTGCGGTCGGGGGCGGGGTTGCTCTTCTGGATAACTTGCATACCGGTGTTCCTGCTGACGCCCGTGATTCCTCTAGCCATCGATGCCGCAGCGGCCATCGTGCTCATGCGCTTCGTGAATGTGCGCAAGAGCCGCACGTTCTTCATGTTCCTCGGCACAGCGATCTTCTTCGGGGTTTACTTCTGGTTCCAATACTACATCATGCACCAGGCGCCTCACAGCGAGGCGGACATGCTCAACTACCTCATGACGGTGCAGGACAGCCTGTCGCGGTCGGTGGCCATGCGCTTTCCTCCCAGCCTGTGGGCTTCGTTTTCGCTGTCGAAGGCAGGCACTGCCGCCGGGCTGGGCAACCTGGCCATTCTGGTCGCTGTGTCAGCCGGCGCGCTCATGCTAGCCGTGGCGCTCGGTTCGCGGTTGTTCTACTCGGCCCTCGCAGCCGGCGGCGAGGTGGCGGTATCGAGAGCGGGAGCAAGGGGTGGGAGAGCAGGAGCAGACGCAGGAGCAGACGCAGGCGCAGGTGCGGGTGCGGGCCGATGGGCGCGCCGGGGCGGGCAGCAGCCGATGGCTGCTGGGCCGGCGCGGGCTGGTTATGCCGGGGCAGGCGCCGCGGATCTGGCTCTGCCTGCCGCATGGTGGGTGCAGCGTTCGCCGGAGGTTGCGATAGCCCTCAAGGACATGTGGCTGTTTGTGCGCACACCCACGTTCCTGTTGAACGGCCTGGCCAATGTGGTGGTATTCCCGGGCCTCATGGCCGTGTGGTTCATCGCCGGAGGGGGAGCGGGCGCGGGCAACCCGTTCGCCGAGATTCCCGGATTTGCCGGATTCATGGCGGCGCCCGAATTCGCGGCCGCCAGGGCATTGGTCTTTGCCGCCGTGATCGTGTTCGTATCCGGTATCAATGCGGTGGCTTCATCTGGGTTCTCCCGTGATGGGCTGCAGTACTGGGTGTACAAGGTGATCCCTGTATCGTTTCGGCGCCAGGTGATCGGGAAGATCATGTTCACGCTGGCGTTTCAGGTTCTATCTATGTTGCCGCTCGTGGTGGTGATGGAGCTGATTCTCCGGCTTGACCTGGCCGCGCTCGCAATGGGAGTGCTGATCGGTGTGGCGGGGTCGACGTGGGCGTCGCTAGTATCGCTGTATATCGACATGATGCGCCCTTACCTTACCTGGGATAACCCGCAGAGGGCGATGAAGAGCAATCTGAACGCGCTCATCGCCATGGCTGTGGTGACTGTCATAGCGGCGGGCGCGGGCTACGCAGTGATAAAGGTGTTGTCGGCAGGATTTGACCAGCACGCGGTGATGTGGTGCACGTTCGTATTTTTCGCGGCGCTGTCGGTCCTCTCATATCGCCTGTTAATGGCAGGGGCGGAGCGCGCATTCCGCCGGGTGGAGCTGTAGGGTCTGGAGTTGTACTGCCTGGGACTGTAGGGTCTGTAGCTGTCTATGCATTACCGGGATCGCCTGAAGGGATCCGAATCTGGACCGAACACCTGGCGGTGCCTTCGCCCGAACGCGCGGTGGTGAAAGCGGCCCTGTGCAGGAGGCGCCGTTGCCGACGCGAATTCGGACAAATGGCCTCCGTCAAACCAGGCAGGATCTGAACTGGTTGCTCGAAAAAGCTGTTCGGAAATGAACAGGATGCTATTTGCCGCTGGGAGTGTGGGTTTGTGAGACTTTGGCGTGGAGTCATCGAAGAATACAGAGAGTATATGCCGCTTGACCCCGGCGCGCCCGTGATCACGTTGCTTGAAGGCGGCACGCCTCTCATCCCTGCGCCCGCTCTGGCCCGGCGACTGGGAGTCAGGGCCGATATCCGCCTCAAGCTGGAGGGCGCCAATCCCACCGGATCGTTCAAGGACAGGGGGATGACTGCGGCGATATCTAGGGCTGTCGCAGACGGGGCCCGCGTGGTCATATGTGCCTCCACCGGCAACACCTCAGCCTCCGCCGCAGCCTACTCCGCGCGCGCGGGGCTTCGCTGTGTCGTAGTGATACCCGATGGGGCCATCGCCATGGGCAAGCTGGCTCAGGCAATCGTCCACGGGGCAGAGGTCGTGCCGATCAGGGGCAACTTCGACCAGGCCCTGGCGATTGTGAGGGAGCTGGCCGACGCGGGGCTCGCCACTTTGGTCAACTCGGTCAACCCGTGGCGCATTGAAGGACAGAAGACTGCTGCTTTCGAAATAGTGGATCAGCTCAGTTCGGGAGCGCAGGGTACGCAGCACACGCAGGGTACCCAATGTCCGGAGCGCTCGACAGGCATGGCGCCGGATTGGCTGGCGATTCCCGTGGGCAATGCGGGGAACATTACGGCGTACTGGAAGGGGTTCCGGGAGTGCGCTGCCGCCGGCCGCATAGGTGCGTTGCCTCGAATGGCTGGGTTCCAGGCTGCCGGGGCGGCGCCCATAGTGCTCGGGCGGCCGGTGGAGCATCCGGAGACCATAGCCACTGCCATAAGGATCGGAAACCCCGCGAGCTGGGCGAGTGCCCGGGCCGCCGCCGATGATTCCGGAGGGTTCATAGATTCCGTGACTGACGACGAAATCCTCGAGGCCTACCGCCTCCTCGCCCAAGCAGAAGGCTTGTTTGCCGAACCGGCGTCGTGCGCTGCAGTGGCGGGGCTTGCCAAGATGGCGCGCGACGGCCGTCTTCAGGACGGGCAATGCGCCGTAGCCGTGCTTACCGGCAACGGGCTCAAGGATCCGTCTACAGCCATAGAGAGCGCACCGCGGGTGCGTGATGCCATAGATGCTGACCGCGAGGGTGTGATGAGGCTGCTTCGGTTGTAGGCTGGCCGGCATCGTGTGTAGGGATTGATTGAGCTGAAGGCTGGCCGGCATGAGGATGCTCGCGCAGGCCGACACGCGCATTCAAGTGAGGTGTTGACGTATGTCAGTGGATAAGGTCGTAGTCCGCGCGCCGGCTACCTCGGCCAACATGGGGCCGGGATTCGATTCTTTGGGGCTTGCCATGGAACTCCGCGATGAGCTGACGTTCGAGCGTGCGGCCGACGGCGAGTCGAGGGCGATCACGGTTGACTCAGACGGAACGCAGGTTTCGCTGGGGATCCCTACTGGCCGTGATAACCTGGCCATTCGGGCGTTTGCGACTGCGTTTCGCGACGCCGGGCAAACCGCGCCGGCGGTGCACGTGCGCATCTTCAACCGGATACCTGTGGCTCGAGGCCTTGGAAGCAGCGCGGCGGCTATTGTGGCCGGGCTCATGGCTGCTGATGCATTCATGGGGATTGCGCCGGACCTGCAGCGACTCCTGAACACGGCCGCCAGGATCGAGGGGCACCCGGACAATACCGCAGCGTGCATACTTGGCGGGATCACCGCGTCATCGTTTGTGGGGGCGCGCGTGCTGTGGGCCAGAGTGCCGGTTTGCGGCAGCATGTGCGCAGTGGTGGCCGTGCCCGATTTCCCGGTGTCTACCATGGCAGCCCGTAACGTGCTGCCGGGGAATGTGCCCCATTCCGACGCTGTGTTTAACGTGGGGCGTACGGCCCTGCTCGTGGCCTCGTTGGCATCGGGCAACTATGCCAACTTAAGGTACGCGTTTGACGACAGGCTTCACCAGCCTTACCGCTCGGGATTGGTGCCCGGGATGGTCAATGCCATGAAGGCAGCGTGCGATTCGGGCGCGATAGGTTCGTACATGAGCGGCGCAGGCCCGTCCATAATGGCCCTGATAGGCGCGGGCGAGCCGGCAGAGCCTGTGGCTTCGGCTATGCGGGAGGCTTTCGCCCGCGCCAGGGTTAACGCCGCCATAGTGATGCTGCCTATGGCGGAATCGGGAGCTTTGGCCGAAGTCGTGTAGAAGGCATACCATGGCCGCTTCAATGGAAGACTGGAGGGAACCGACAGAAAGTGGCGCGGGAGGAATTGCCGGTTTACTTTGGCCTGGGCTCGAACCTCGGCGACAGATTAGGATATCTGGCGCGGGCGTGCGAGATGATGTACAATGCTCCGGGGCTTGCGCGGCATGCGGTGTCGGGGATATACGAGACTGAGCCGTGGGGCCCTGTCGATCAGCCTGCTTTCCTAAATTGCGTGGTCCGGGCGCTTACTGATCTGGATCCTGACGACCTCCTTGCGCTGGCAAGGCGGATCGAAGGCGCCTTGGGGCGCAGGCGGTCAGTGGATGTGAGATGGGGCCCTCGCACCATCGATGTGGACATCCTGATGGTGGGCGACCTCGCGGTGAACCGTCCCGACCTGACGATTCCCCATCCGAGGATGTGGGAAAGGTCGTTCGTGCTCATACCCCTGCTCGATCTGGAGCCCGATATGCGCGCTCCGGACGGAAGGAGCCTTCGCGCCTTTGTGCAGGACCTTCCGGATAGACAAGGGGTGCGGAGGACACGCGACGACCTTCAAGGAGTTTTCGGCGGGGCGGAGAATAGGCTAGATTAGCGGCATGTTGAGTTCCCGTTTTATAGCAGGAGGGCTCCTGGTGTCAGAACAAGGAAATGTGGTTGACTTCGAAAAGAAGAGGATCGAGATTAGGTTAAGGCGGCTCACGGAGCGCCTGATGGCTTTCGTCAATGGGTCGGAGTTCGGGGCCGTGGCTGCGGCCGGCCTGCGCAAGTTCATGTCGGAGACTATGGACGAAGATGAGGAGTGGCCCGACGGCGCTTCCGTCGACGCTCAGGATGAACCGGACGACTTGGAAAACGAGTTCATCGAGTGGTTGGTGCTTGACTACGAGGACGATGATGTCGGCGCCACTTTGGTCGACACCTTCCTGGCGTCGCTGGCCGACGGCGAGCTGGACGAGTGGGAGGAACTTTCGTATGCCCAGTGGGCGTGTTCGAGCCTGTCGCTTTATGAGGTGGAGAGGCTGGTATCCGACGACCGCATAGCGCTGCGGGATGTGCTGAGCGGGCGGTCGTATGATGTGATAGCGCCCGGCATTGGCGTCGGCATCCTGAGGTGGTCGGCGGTGGTGACACGGCTACTCGCCGTGGATGATGTTTACACCATCGGCGCCACCGCTCTGGAGATCCCCAGGCCTCTGTTGCGGTATGTGCTTCGAGTTGTGGGGCATGTTTACCGCAACCTGCGCGTGCAAGGTTATGAGGGCAGCTGGAGCGACTTCCTGAAAAGCTCAGGCCTCAGCCTGCGCAGGCTGGCTCGGCTGATGCTTTCCGCCTGGAACTCCGACGGCGAACGCATACATGACGATGACGATGATACAGCGAGCCTCGGCGAGGCGGGTGCGCCCGCGGAGGGCACGAAGCGCGAGCTCGAGCAGCCCAGGCGCACTCTGTACCGTTCGTTTATCAAGGTCGAGGATGTCGGGCGGGCAACTCAGGCTGTACTCCGCATGCGCGGGGTGCGTAGCGCCGTTGACGGGTGGGAGTTCGCCTGGATCAGGCCCCAGCGGAGCCAGGACCAGGCGGGAGTAGCTCCATATGGCCCCGACGATGTAGCTCTCATACGGCTTGACGGCGACACCTTCACCGTGTACGCGGAAAGTCGCAGTACGCTGGGTGTGTGTGTGAGCCTGATACGCAAGGCGACGGCCAGGTACGCGGCGCCCCAGGGCGGGCGCCGAAGGCCGGGGCCGCTGCGATCGGACGAAAGGCAGAGGGCCATCGCGAGGATCGACAGCGTTGCCTATGAGGCCATGGTTGAGCATTACGCAAGCTGGGCCGATACGCCGCTTCCGCTGCTACTAGGATCGAGCCCGCGCGACGCGGTCCAGTCGGGGCTGGGGCGGAGGCTTGTCGCGGAACTGCTCAAGGATGTGGACTACCACGAGAACTTGAAGCGCCGCGCAGGGGCGCCATGGGTCGATGTAGCGGACCTTTGGGGGCAGGTGACGTCCGAGGAAAGCGGGCAGAGCGAAGTCGCGTCCGCTAAGGCGCTGGGCCCCAAGGAATGGTCAGTCGCCAGCCTGCTTGATGAGATGATGCGGCGCGATGGATACACCGAGGACCAGATATTCGCGTCGGCCAAGATGTGGTGCGACTACGTGAACCGGGAGCGCCCTAATGTGGTGCACGCGAGCACGTGGGCAGCCGCGGTGGAATACGCGTCCGCGGTGTCGCAGAATGAGCCGGTGACACAGGCCAGCGTGGCGCGGAAATACGAAGTGTCGGTGTCTACATTGTCGCAGAGGTACCGCCAGATAATGAAGAGCCTGGAGGGGTACGGCGGATAGGGCAGCAGAGGCGAACGGCCAAAGGCCCAGGAAGTCGCAGAAACGCAAGATTACCAAGAACAAAGGAACGCCCGGGGCTATCCCGGGCGTTCGTGCGCACTGTGCTTCTGAACTCTGGTTTTACTGGATGGGCTGTATCCTCATCTCGGTCGGGGCTACTACGGTGCCGCGCGCCTCGATGTACTCAGCCAGGATATCGCGGAGCATGGCGCCTGATGAGAACACCGGGTTGGACTCGGTGAACCATACGTAGCCGTCGCCGCCGGCCGCCATGAAGTCATTGGTGCCCAGTATGTACAGCTTGTCGGGCACGATGGGCTCGCCGGCCACAAGCACCTCGACTACTCGCGAGCCCGCAGGCTTGGCGGGGTCGAACTTGACGGTCATGCCGGCCACATGCGAGAACCCGCCGAGTTGCGCGGGATAGGCGGACAGGCCGTGCTCGAGGGCGGCGACGATCTTAGCGCCGGTGAGCTCAATGGCCGTCAGCGTGTTGTCGAAGGGCAACACGGTGTAGATGTCGCCCAAGGTGATGTCGCCCGCCTTGATGCTGGCGCGGATTCCGCCGCCGTTGGCGATGACCACGTCGGCGCCTGTGGCTTCCAGCATGGCGTCGGTGATCAGGTTGGCCAGGTTAGTGGTGCGGGTGCGCACGTTGGCGCGCTCGCCGTCCAGCGCCGCCTCGGTCCTGCCTACCTTGACGGCCATCTTCTCGGCCAGCGCGGCATTGTACTTGGCGAGCGTCGTTCCCACGGGGTGATCGGCGGCCGGCCCAGGCATGTCTGCCTTCATCTGGACGAGCCCGCCGTCGAACGAGACTACTTTGCCGCCGGCGACGACCAGGTTGAGTACGCCTGCGTTTTCGGCCCAGTCGCCGGTCTGCACTATGATGGCGCCTCCAACCACCTCGGGCTTTGCCAGAGTGGTGTGGGAGTGGCCGCCCACGATGACATCGATGCCGGGAACCTCCGCGGCTATGACCTTGTCGTCCTCATAGCCCAGGTGCGACAGACACACGATTATGTCGACTTGACCCTCAAGAACCTCCACCATTCTGGCCGCGACGACTCCGGGGCAAAGGAACTGCAGCCCCACTACGTCCTTGGGATGGGTAAGGATGGGCGTATCGGTGGGAGACAGGCCGAACACTCCGACCTTGACTCCGCCGACGTCGAAGATGTTGTAGTCGCCTATGAAGACGGTTCCGTCGTCGCGCACGACGTTCGCGGAGATGAACGGAAACTTGGCCGCTTTGGCAAGTGAGAGCAGCTGCTCCTGCCCGTAGTTGAACTCGTGGTTGCCCAGGGCCATGGCGTCGAAGCCCATGTGGTTCATGATCTCCACCATGGGTAGCCCGCCGAAGAGGTTGACGACGTTGGTACCGTGGACCATGTCGCCTGCCGAGAGCAGCAGAATGCTGTCGTTCTCCTTGCGCAGCCCTTCGAGGTACACTGCCACCTTGGCCAGCGCCCCGACGTCCTCCTTAGCGCCGGTCCTCAGGAACGGCTCGATGTGCCCGTGCACATCGTTGACATGGACGATAGTGAACTTGCCGTCAGCTGCCATGGCCGGCACGGCCATAGCCAGGACGAGCAGTGTGACCACAAGAGCCACGTTCAGCCTCAGTCTTCGAAACATGCTGATCCTCCTCCATAGCAAGATGATGCTGGTACAACATACAAATTCTGTGGAGACGGCGAAACTCCTTCAGCTGTGGGGCCAAGAAGAAACTGTGGGCGGTGTAGCCAATGCCCGCTTTTTCCGCCCATACAAGCGCAAATCATCCGTATTTAGCACACTTTCTTTGAGGGGAGTCGAAGGAGTTTGCGCTGCAGGCTAGAATATGAACCAGCGACACCTTGTCATCAAGGAGGGGTATAAATGAAGAAGGCGACAATAGTAACACTAGCGCTAGTGCTGGTACTCGCCGCCAGCACATTTGCTTCCGCTGCAAACTACATCGGCGGCGGCATTGGGATCATCCCCAGCGTCTCAAGCACCGCAGAGGATGGCTCCTGGGTCGGGAAGCTTCCTGCCCTTACGCTCGCGGTGGATTTCGATGTCATGGACAAGCTCAGCGTGTCGGCTAACGGCTACATCAAGATCGTCGAGAAGGTCGCTCCCACAACAGAGACCGCCACCAGGTACGGCGCCAACTTCCTAGTGGGCGGATACGCCAAGTACGCCCTGGCTAACCTGGACGCTCTGAAGCTCGGCGCGGTCGTGGGCGCGAACTATGACAGCAAGTTCCTGAAGCCTGCCGAAGAGCCGGCTGTGAACTACGGCGCGGGCGTCTTCGCGGAGCAGCCTCTGGGCGACACGGGCACCATCTTCGGCCAGGTCATGTACTGGGTGAAGGCCGCAGACGAGGCCCCGGTCACCGACCACATTGGCGGCTTGGGCGGAATCAACTTCAGGATCACCGACAAGATCGCCGTTAAGGGCCAGGTAGAGTACGTCAGCAAGCAGGCGCTCTTCTCGATTGGCGTAGGCTACGCATTCTAAGCGCGACTTTCTCAACAAGATATGAGATCGCGGGCCGCCCGGAGGGGCGGCTCGACCTCGTACTGGATCCGGTGTTTCCATAATCGCCAACGATGTGCGGACATGTGCAGCAAAGGAGGAACAACATGAAGAAGTATGTCATACCATTCGTTGCTCTAGCGATTCTCGTGACGGCGAGTGGGTTTGCCGGCGCGACGCACGTTTCGGCGGGCTATATATCGCGGGACGGCGACATCAACTTCACATTGGGCGGTCGGTATGACCTGGGCCGGGGCTCGTCTCTCGAAGGGGCCTATACTGTGCTGCCCAGCGGGTACGATGTGGCGGCCAGGTACAAGCTGGCTCTCTACAGGAGCACCGTCATTGCGGGCCCGGTGTTCGAAGGCAGGTTGATGGGTAACCACATGCACACGCGCGAGACCATTGCAGCAGGGTTGTATGCCGAGAAGGCCGGTGTGACGGGCCTGGGGCTTCATGGTAGCCTCATGTTCCGTCAGCGCCTCGACATGGCGGCCGGCGGGCTCGTAGCCGGGCTCGGCGCGCGGATGGCGCTATCGGATCCGCTCTTTCTCGGCGTAGACGCCACCATGGGCCTTACAGGCGGTATCGCCGGCACGGAGATCGCGTTCACCGTGGGTTATTCGTTCTAGCTACACCAAGCGCTTCATATCCGCATCGCCCGGGGGATCTCGTTATCACCCGGGCGATTTTGCTTTATATAGAGGAAATCATGGTTCATCCGCTGTATTATTACAGACGAGTACAGGCGCATAGCCCACGTTGGGGATGCGCCGGGAGGTGCGGCGGATGCGAACCTCGATGAATCCGAGTGCGGCAGTGGTGGTCGCGATACTGGTCGCGATCTTTGGGATCTCTCTGCCTGCGATGTGCGCGGAGCAGCCCAAGTGGTCAATCAGCGGCGATTCGCTGTTCAAGGTATACTGGCAGACTACGCTGAGGGTGGCCAATGAGACTAACTTGGTCGCAGGCGGCGGGCTCGGCCCCCTGTATCTTGAAGGACGCCTGAGGCTTACCGGGTCTACATGGGGGATACCCGACGACGCGATAGTCATCGGCCCGTGGGGCGAGAGGCTCGACAAGTGGACTGTGTCGGCCAGGGCGGGCGGCGTCTCTCTGCAGCTGGGCGACACTACTGTGCCGGTTCTGTCGGGGCTGTATCTGGCGGGCAGGTCGCTCTATGGAGGCGTGGCCGCTTGGGGCGGCAAGCTGGGCACGTCTACAGGCACAGCTACCGGCTTCTATGGGATGAACACGGTCAGTTCGGGGCTTTCCATAAGCAGTCACAAGCTTGCTGGCGGGGCGGCAGAGCTCAGCCTGGGCCGGAACGTGGGCCTTGTGGCGCAGGGAATGAGGGCGACCAAGGATCAGTTTCAACTGGACATGGGCGGCGCCCGGACCTGGATCAAGATGGGCCCTGTCAACGTGAACGCAGAGGTAGTGGCCTCAAAGATCGGGTCTTCCGAGGATTTGGGATGGGTGGCGCTCGCCGGCGCGCAGACTCAGGTATTCGGAGGCATGCTCTCGGTGTCGGGTCAGTACACGGCTGCCGATTTTGTAAGCCTCAACTCGGCCGCCGCCGGCAAGGCGGGCGGGATCGCGGAGGCCACGGCAGCGTGGTCCGGCACTGTGTGGCGAGGCGAGAAGGGGGCCAATGCTCACCTCGGCATAACCGGTAAGCTTGCCGCCGACAACATGGACGGATCGCTTCCGGCCCGCACTTCCAAGCAGTCGGGTGAGGGCACGCTGACGCTCCGAAGCAGCGCATGGCTGGTCAAGGGCAGGTACACTCTGGCCCATGAGGGTTCAGATGAAGATCCGCCTGCCCGCAACAAGCTCAGCCGTGTTGCGTCGCTTGAGGCCTCGGTGCCGCTGAAACTGGGCAAGGCCGTGCTGGACACGGGGCTTAGGGGGTCGCGGTCCACCACCCGTGATGAGGTGTCGGGCTCCACGGATGTGCTTGACACCATAGCGCTGACCGGTCGAACGCTGATAGGACAGACGTCCATTGCCGCCAATGCCGGCTGGAGCCAGAGCGCGAAGTCCGCAGGCGACCGCAAGCGCGACCTCGAGCTTACGCTGTCGGTGTCGCGCCCGGTCATCGACAAGCTGCTCCAGGCGGGCCTGGACGCCAAGGCTGCCGACTCGCGCTCGTTCGAGCCCAATTCCAGTGAAGTCAAGTCGCTCAAGGACGCGCTGGAGGCGGCCCTTTGGTTCAAGTACACCCCACGCCCCTGGCTGGAGGCAGTGGCCAAGGTCAAGGGGATGTGGGGATGGTACGGACCAGAGCCCAAGTCGACCGATTTCGACAGGTACCTGGAAGGCCAATTAAGACTGAGATTCTAGGAACCTGCGCTCTCCGCATCCAAGCAATGACCATGGAATGGCAGTTGAGCTTCGCTTCTACCTGGGAGGCAATCGCGCAATCGGTTGCCTCCCAGTGCTTTGCGCCAACCGCGTTTCATAGATGCCTGTTCTGGGCATCTCCTCTATTACCATTCAGAGAAATGAATCACGTGTGGAGCGCTTCCTAGATCCATTCCCCGCTGATCCTCCTGAAATGGCGTTTAGCTGGCGTCATCAAAGTCGCTGCCTATCGCCTGTTCGCGCGAGTACTACGAGTTACAAGCCGGTTACGGAACCCGAGATCTCAGCGGGAATCGGCAGCAGTATGCAAACACGTAAGCTGAGCTGACCCACGTAATGTTACCAATTGCATGTGTAGTCTGTAAAAGACAGTATAATAAAGACTCTGTCTGGTAGTTTACTCACAAACAGAGGAATGAAGATGAAACGGTACCATGATGACGTAAGTTTCGGGTTATATAGTGGTACTGTATGCAGGAGTTTCTATTGAAGTGTAGTATAATCTACGCACGGACCATCTTTGGCCCGATTAGTGGCTTTCCCGAAAGACCTCACTAGATACCGTTGGATGCTTGACCTTCGACACACACTTGCGTCTTGTGGATTTGGAACCGCGAATTCTTCGGACGGTTCGGACTAGTGGCACGCAGGATAGGCCCATGGCCTTCTTGATTGTGAAGGGGGAGATAGTGCGAATCATCAGTTGACTCGCGACTGTGTCGTTTGCCCGAAGGCTGTGTCGGGCAGTTGATGACAGGGTATTCCGTGTGGTAACACAGAGCTTCGATACTACGTGAGGGGGTGGTCCTCGGCACTCCAGCGTGATCTCTGGCCTGACAAGGGGATGGATTCTCATGTCGATCGGGGGCAAGTGGCTTGACGAGTCCGTACCCGCGTGGACAGGCAATTGGTTGTAATCATGTTCATTTCCCAAAGAGAGAGGGGAGAAGAGGATGACACGAACTAAGCCCAAGTGGTTATTGGGCATGGCTCTGGTGACTCTGCTGGTGATGGGCTGGAGCCTCGCCGCGCAGGCGGCGCCTCCGGCGTTCACCGGCACCGGCATAACGGCGCCGCTCAGCTCAGCGCCTGAGTACCGCCAACCTGGGGCCACCTTCACGGTCACTTTTGACTATCAGTCTGACCCCGACATTATTCCAAGGTGGACGAAGGTGCTCCTGCAGCTGCGGGACGGCGCAACGGTCATCAAGGACTTGGAGATCCAGATCCCGAGCGCGAGGCTTGACGACGGAAACAATTATCCGTCATACACAGGCACCGCATCTGTCGGGATGATCATTCCGCCGCCGCCAGATCCGGGGCTCGGGGAAGGCATTTACGATGTCAGGGTCTACCTGAGCAACAGCGACGGCATGGGCGTCGTTTATGACAGCGAAGACGATGCCCTTATCGTGGACACGACGCCTCCGACGGCTCCGGGGACGCCGAGTACCACAAGCCCGACGAATGACATGACCCCGGACTGGACCTGGGGCAGCGCTATGGATCCTGCCATATCGGGCGGCGCAACGCCGGGATCCGGGATGAAGGGCTACTGGGTCAAGATCGGGACGACATCCGGCGACGACGATATACTTGCCGACTTCTGGGTGGGCAATGTCCTGCTGTGGACCACCGCGCCCGCTCTGACCCCAGACGGCACGTATTACCTCAGCGTGCGCGCTGAGGATAACGTGAGCAACAAGGGTCCGTGGGCGACAGGGTCGGTTTTGATCGACACGACTGCTCCGGGCAATCCGTCTGACCTGGACGTTACGACGCCGACGAATGACACGACGCCTGAGGTGACGTGGACGGAGGCGACGGATCCGGGCTATCCGGAGAGCGGATCCGGCGTGGTCGACTACGAGGTGCAGATAGGCACCACGACTGGCACCGGTGGCGTGAAACCGTGGACGTCGGTGGGGAACATCACCACGTTCGACGACGCCGCGTGGGCCGCGCTCGGCGTGACGCTCACGCCCGACAACAAGTACTACTTCCAGGTCCGGGCGGTCGACGCCGTGGGTCTGAAGAGCACTGGCGTGGAGATATCGATTGAGGTTGACGCCACGCCCCCGACTAATCCGGCGAGTGTGCTGCCCGACGAGAGTCCAACGGCGGACACGACCATTGAATGGACGTGGGCCACTTCGTCGGATCCTGTGGGATCGTACACCTCAGGTCTTAAGGGCTACTACGTGAAGCTCGGCACGACCTCCGGCGGAGACGAGGTTGTGAGCGAGACCTTCAACCTCGCGGCCAGCTACACAACGCCGGACCTAACATCCTTCGGTTCCGGCACGTACTACCTCACCGTGAGGGCGGAGGATAACGTCGGTAACTCGAGCGGCTCTGCAACCGGGTCTGTAGTGCTGGATATCACGGAGCCGGAGGCGCCGGGCATCCCGAGCGGCACGTCGCCCACTACCGACACTACGCCCACATGGAGCTGGACGGCTGCAAGCGACGCGCACACGGCCGTCGCCTCCTACAACGTCAAGATCGGTACTGCACAGGGCGGACACGATAAGCTGGGCGTTACCAATATCGGTGCACTGCTCAGCTATGCTCCGGTGCTTCCACTCACGCCTGACGACAGGTACTACCTAAGCGTGCAGGCGGTCGACACGGTGGGCAATGTAAGCGCATGGTCTGAGGATCCCAACGGAATCCTCATCGACACAACTGCTCCGGGCAATCCGTCTGACCTGGACGTTACGACGCCGACGAATGACAGGACGCCTGAGGTGACGTGGACGGAGGCGACGGATCCGGGCTATCCGGAGAGCGGATCCGGCGTGGTCGACTACGAGGTGCAGATAGGCACCACGACTGGCACCGGTGGCGTGAAACCGTGGACGTCGGTGGGGAACATCACCACGTTCGACGACGCCGCGTGGGCCGCGCTCGGCGTGACGCTCACGCCCGACAACAAGTACTACTTCCAGGTCCGGGCGGTCGACGCCGTGGGTCTGAAGAGCACTGGCGTGGAGATATCGATTGAGGTTGACGCCACGCCCCCGACTAATCCGGCGAGTGTGCTGCCCGACGAGAGTCCAACGGCGGACACGACCATTGAATGGACGTGGGCCACTTCGTCGGATCCTGTGGGATCGTACACCTCAGGTCTTAAGGGCTACTACGTGAAGCTCGGCACGACCTCCGGCGGAGACGAGGTTGTGAGCGAGACCTTCAACCTCGCGGCCAGCTACACAACGCCGGACCTAACATCCTTCGGTTCCGGCACGTACTACCTCACCGTGAGGGCGGAGGATAACGTCGGTAACTCGAGCGGCTCTGCAACCGGGTCTGTAGTGCTGGATATCACGGAGCCGGAGGCGCCGGGCATCCCGAGCGGCACGTCGCCCACTACCGACACTACGCCCACATGGAGCTGGACGGCTGCAAGCGACGCGCACACGGCCGTCGCCTCCTACAACGTCAAGATCGGTACTGCACAGGGCGGACACGATAAGCTGGGCGTTACCAATATCGGTGCACTGCTCAGCTATGCTCCGGTGCTTCCACTCACGCCTGACGACAGGTACTACCTAAGCGTGCAGGCGGTCGACACGGTGGGCAATGTAAGCGCATGGTCTGAGGATCCCAACGGAATCCTCATCGACACAACTGCTCCGGGCAATCCGTCTGACCTGGACGTTACGACGCCGACGAATGACAGGACGCCTGAGGTGACGTGGACGGAGGCGACGGATCCGGGCTATCCGGAGAGCGGATCCGGCGTGGTCGACTACGAGGTGCAGATAGGCACCACGATGGGCGGCTTTGACGTGATTGCGTGGACGTCGGTGGGGAACATCGCCATGTTCGACGATGCCGCGTGGGCCGCGCTCGGCGTGACGCTCACGCCCGACGACGAGTACTTCTTCCAGGTCCGGGCGGTCGACGCCGTGGGCCTGACAAGCGTCGGAGCAGCACAGGTATCGATCGTTGTAGACACTGCACGACCTGTGCTATCGAATGGATCCCCAACTGGCTACATAGGAAACGCCAGCCCGACAATCTCGGCTGATTTCCTTGATGTAGGCGTCGGCCTGGATGCGTCCGAGACCGTGTTGACGCTTACCTACATAGGTAGCGCGACTACTATCACGTCGGGGTTCACTGGCACACCGTCGTATGCGAACGGTGACCTCAACACTACTATCGAGTACACGCCCATCGCGCCTCTTTCCGGAGACGGCGAGTACACGGCGGACATGGTGGCGTACGACCGGGCCGGGAACAAGTCCACTCCAGATGATACGCTTCAGTGGAAGTTCCGTCTGGACACCACTCCGCCGACGGATCCGGGTCCCCCTGTGGCGGGCAATCCTCACGATTCGAACGAAAAGTGGTACTTCAATACACAAACGCCCACGTTTACCTGGACGGCTAGCACAGATCCGGACGCCCCGGATGGGACACCCGGATCGGGTCTGGAGTCATACTGGTTCCAGTTTGGCCTACTGAGCGACAAGCCAGGCGTGGGTACGGACTCTTGGCCGGGGGCGATTAGGGATAGACTCGTCTCGCCCAATGGCACCGGCACAGAGCAGTGGACGCCCATCTTGCCGCTGGGACTGGTAGCTGGCGAGGAGTATGCGGCGCGCGTGAAGGCCTACGATGATGTTGGCAACGAGAGCGCATGGGTAGACCCGCCGCTCATCTTCGACCCAGACAAGCCGACCAAACCTGGGATGCCTACGGCGATCAGTCCGACCATCGATAGAACCCCCGCATGGGAATGGGTTGGTTCGACCGATGCAATCTCGGGCGTGGACGAGTACCACATCCAGATCAGGCGCTCCGGCAGCGATGATTGGGACGTCCTCGATACCTTCCTGGACATCCCGGATAACCTGACTCCTGCCAATCCGCAGATCTGGGAGCAGGGCCTGCAGCTTGAGGATGGAACGTATGAGATCCGCGTGCGGGCTATGGACGTAGCCGGGAACTACTCCGATTGGTCCGGCTTCGGCGAGGTCATAATCGATGCGACGCCTCCTGCGGCGCCTGCGATTCAGGCGCTTGACCCGGGCTACAAGACAAGCCCGATAACGATCAACTGGAACGACGTAGCCGACGTACCCAATGCGATCACCTACGTCCTGGAGTACGCGGACAACGCCGGGTTCAGCGGCGCGACTTCCGCGCCGTGTGGGACATCGGACTACGTGTTCGCGTTCCCAGGCGAGGGCGAGTACTGGTTCCGTGTAAAGACGATCTCCACGGTCAATTTTGGCGAGATCAAGGAAAGCGGATGGTCGCCGATAGTATCCACTATCTACGACGTGACCGGCCCCGCGGCTCCCGAGTTGATGCTGCTGACGCCCGATCCTACGAACGAGTCGCCTCAGACATGGAGCTGGAGCGCTCCCGCCGGCGCGACGCGTTACGAGGTGCAGGCAGACGCGGGTGCGTGGATCAACGTCAACGACACGCGCACATACCAGACCACGTTCAATACGACAGGAACTCACTACTTCAGGGTGAAGGCCTACGATTGGCTCGATAACGAAGGCCCTGTAGTAGTGGAAGGCACTGTCGACGTAGATCTCGCGGCGCCTGCCGTTCCGACAGACCTGCAGCTCACCGAACCCGACGGCAGGGACATCGGCGGAGTTATCTACACCGCCGACGAGACGCCCAAGGTGAAGTGGACTGCTGTAGCCGATGGCGATCTCGATCACTATGTCGTGGAGATCGACGGACAGGCATGGATCAACGTGGGCAAAGCGACCGCATACTACGAGTTCACCGAAGGCCTGGCCGACGGCGAGCACACTGTGAAAGTCAAGGCAGTAGACGAGCTCGGAAACGAGAGCGCATACTCTGAGCCGCTGACCTTCATAGTCGACACCACGCCTCCGGCGCAGCCGGGCGTGCCTGCGACCGGGAAGAGCCCGACCAACAACACGCAGCCTTCCTGGACATGGGCGGCATCGGATGGCGCGGCCAAGTACAACGTGTACCTTGACGGCATGCTCAAGTGGACGGATGTACCGGAGCCTAGCGAGACGAATCCGTTCATCGTCCCTGAAGAACTGACCGAAGGGATCCACTACTTGGAGGTCACGGCGTTGGATGCGCTCGACAACGAGAGCGTCAAGTCGGGGCCCGGGTATGTGGAGATCGATACGACCAAGCCTAGCAATCCCGTTTTGACGCTGCTGACCCCGAGCCCGACCAACGAGTGGCCTCAGTCGTGGAGCTGGACGGAATCTGGTGGAGCCGACGGCTACATGGTGAGCGCGGATGGCGGGGCATGGGAGGACATCGGCAACGTTCGGACGTATGAGACCTGGTTCAAGACGAGCAAGATCTACACCTTCAAAGTGAAGGCATACGACCTGGCCGGGAACGAGAGCGCGCAAGTCACGGGCAGCGTCGAGATAGACGTGACCTTGCCCGCCGTGCCCACGGGCCTGGAGCTCACTGAACCTGCCGGCACGACCATCGGGACGGAGCTCTACACGGCCGACGAGACACCCAAGGTGAAGTGGACTGCTGTAGCCGATGGCGATCTCGATCACTATGTCGTGGAGATCGACGGACAGGCATGGATCAACGTGGGCAAAGCGACCGCATACTACGAGTTCACCGAAGGCCTGGCCGACGGCGAGCACACTGTGAAAGTCAAGGCAGTAGACGAGCTCGGAAACGAGAGCGCATACTCTGAGCCGCTGACCTTCATAGTCGACACCACGCCTCCGGCGCAGCCGGGCGTGCCTGCGACCGGGAAGAGCCCGACCAACAACACGCAGCCTTCCTGGACATGGGCGGCATCGGATGGCGCGGCCAAGTACAACGTGTACCTTGACGGCATGCTCAAGTGGACGGATGTACCGGAGCCTAGCGAGACGAATCCGTTCATCGTCCCTGAAGAACTGACCGAAGGGATCCACTACTTGGAGGTCACGGCGTTGGATGCGCTCGACAACGAGAGCGTCAAGTCGGGGCCCGGGTATGTGGAGATCGATACGACCAAGCCTAGCAATCCCGTTTTGACGCTGCTGACCCCGAGCCCGACCAACGAGTGGCCTCAGTCGTGGAGCTGGACGGAATCTGGTGGAGCCGACGGCTACATGGTGAGCGCGGATGGCGGGGCATGGGAGGACATCGGCAACGTTCGGACGTATGAGACCTGGTTCAAGACGAGCGAGATCTACACGTTCAAGGTGAAGGCATACGACCTGGCCGGGAACGAGAGCGCGGAAGTTACGGGCAGCGTCGAGATAGACGTGACGCCGCCCAACGTGCCCACGGGCCTGAAACTCATTGAACCCGAGGGCACGGTCATCGACGAAGTGCTCTATACCGCCGACGGCACGCCCAAGGTTCAGTGGACTGCTGAAGCCGACGCGGTGAAGTACGCGGTGGAGATCGACGGACAGGATTGGATCGAAGTCCTTGCTCCGACGGTATCCTACGAGTTCACCGAAGGTCTGGACGACGGCGAGCACACTGTGAGGGTGCAGGCATGCGACGCTCTGGGCAACTGGAGCGGATACGACGACGATGAGGCGCTGACCTTCACAGTCGACACTGCGCCTCCGGCAGAACCCGACATACCTCACACTGACAAGCCTCTGACCAACGAGCCAAGACCCACGTGGACCTGGCCTGCGGTCGCTGATGCGGTCTGGTACCATGTCTTCCTGGGCAAGGTCGGTACGGGCGCGATCTTTGACGAAAAGATCGACGCCGACCCCGAATCGATGCCCAGTTGGAGGCCGGGCGCCGAGGTTCCGGGAGATCTCCCGGACGGCATCTACTACCTGCAGGTAACCGCGATCGACGCACTCGGCAACGAAAGCACGAGGTCGGGAGCCGGGTACGTGGAGATCGATGCGACCAAGCCTGCACCGCCGGTGATGAAGGCTCTGCCTCTGTACACTGGAAGCACATCGGTGACGTTCGAGTGGTGGCCAGTGCCCGATGCTGTCGGGTACGACTTCAGCTACCAGATCGATGATGGTGCCTGGCAGGAACCCGAGGACGGCAAGGGGCTCACGAATCCGACCTACACAGTGAAGAACGTTCCGGATGGATCCACTGTGAGAGGCAAGGCCAGAGCATACGACGCAGCAGAGAACGTGTCGGGTTGGTCTGAGCCGCCGGCATACACCACCGTCGACGTGAGCGGCCCTGATATCACCGAGATAACCCCGAGCGCGGACGTGACGACCAATGCCACCAAGTTCACCTGGACATGGAAGGCGTCCGATTCTGGCTGCGGTGTCATCAAGGGCTATCAGGTCAGCTTGGACGGAACATCCTGGAGAGACGTGACTGGGACAAGCTACACGCCTGAGGGCAAGCTGGTGGCAGGTAACTACGTGCTGAGAGTCAGAGGGATCGACGGCCTCGGAAACGTGGGCGCGTCCATGGCCTCTGGCAAGGTCACGGTAGTCAAGCCAGTCATGGGTCTGGTGGTACCTATCCCAGGCACATACAAGATCAACATGATCTCGACGATTGCGTTCGAAGTAGCATGCTTGTATGATGCACCGGTGACGGTCTTCGTGAACGGCGTCGAGCTTAAGGGCGACCAGGCCTGGCGTCTTGTGACGGTGATTGAGCCTCCGGACATGGGCAAGTACTACGTCCTGCTGGATGGGGAGATCATGAACCCTGGCCCCATGTTGATCACGATCAAGATAGGGGCAGACGATAGCTACGCCTTCAGCTACGAGGTAAGCGCGGAGCGCAGCGGATTCGGATTCGGCCGCCTGCGTCCGTGGTAACGGGTAACAACGCAAAGGGAAGTCCGGGCGGGGTTCGCCCCGCCCGGGCCCCAAGGCAAGGCCGAACGAATACGCTTGCAGAGGAGGGTTGACCATAATGACAAAGCGAATAGCAATCCTCGCAGCCCTCGTGGCCGTGGCAATGACGCTCGCGGGCTGCGGGTTCAAGCCCCCGATCCAGTGGAACGAAGAGGAGGAGTTGCTGGCCGTGCTGGGAGCAGCGAACGGCTGGGCCCAGGGCGTGGAGGACTACAGTGTTGAGGCGATGGCTGGAAACGGGATTCTGGCTCAGGGATTCCAGCTTTCCATCTATGAGGGAGCCACGCTGGGTTCGAAGAAGGATGGCGGCCAGCTCCGGACGGAACTTGACGGGTCCGCTGCGGAACAGGCCTACTACCGAGCGGACAAGGGATATGTGCTCCGTCTGGACATCGATCCCGCCGACGCCGATGCAGGTGATGGCATCAAGGATGCCAACAACGAGTGGAAGATAGAGCTCATAGACCGGACCAATGCCATAGTAACGGGCAAGTTCGAGGTATACGAGACTGCAGATTGTCTTCCAGACACCCTAAATGGCGGGCGCATTGTAGGCGGCTGGTGGAACAGCGACAACGGAGAAATCACAATCGAGCTGATCCGTACGCCGAATGCGTGGAAGATGATCGCCATGACGATTGTCTTCTACTATCCTGACGCTGGCGCGGGAGCCGCAGCCCTGTCGTCCCCTGTGGGGCTTGGACTAGGGAAGCTTTCGTTGGAGTTCGGGTGGTAGATCAGGCAGGCAACTGGGCTTAGGCCTGAGTAGAAAGCAAATGGTGGTTTCCGATAGAGGGGCGGGCGCGTGGGCGCCCGTTTCTCTTGTGTACATGGCATACCTATGGAAAAGAGCTGCATTACTGGCAGGAATAAGCGTATATGCGCCGAACAGCAATACATGGGGCACTGTGGAATAGTGCCATGAGTATGGCATTGTGCCGGTGTCGAATCAACTTCATCAACTGCCCGGTACGTTCGGTTGAGTCCTCTGTACACTGTTGTGAGCCGACTTACTCTGGCGGACTGTCAATAGACTAGCCGGGCTGAAGGGAGTGGACCTTGTGAGAGATACCCGGCTCAGGTTGGTGGGTCTTACTGCATTGTTCACCCTAGTTGTATTGCTGTATCTTCTCGGAATAGCCGCCACATCATTTGCCCAGGGCGGGGCAGGCGAGGACAAGACCGCGCCTACCATTACGGGCTGGTCGCCTGCCGGCTCGATCGAGAACACCACGCTCCAGACGTTTTTCGTGCACGTGAGCGATGAAGAGAGCGGTGTAGACTGGGGTGGGATCACCAAGGCATCGGCGCAGGTTGCAGGCGGAGACCTGCATAGCGTCAATGCTATCTCGACTATGGGTGGAGTACAGATCACGATAAAGGCCATGTATGAGCCTGGACCCAAGTCGGTGACGCTGTGGGTGAAAGATAATGCGGGAAACATCGCCGAAAGCACACACTGCTTCGAGCTTATCGACTCGGCGCCGCCGGTTTTCGGGGATTGGTATGTGGATGGAGAGACCGCGGCCGATGACGTGTGGATCGTAGCCGACTCGGCCACGTTCAGGGTGAGGATCAGCGACAAAGCGCCTACACTGGGAATGGATTCGGTCACAGCCAGCTTCGACCATGGTCTGGGAGTCGCGATTTCCCCTGGCCTGAACAGCTACTATGAGATGTCCATCGAGGACCTTGCAGACGGGCCTCATTCCATTTCATTCATAGCCGCTGACAAATCAGGCAACGCAAGCACGTCTACCCTGATATTTAACGTCACCCTCAGCGGCATGAAGTTCCTGGTTCCATTCCCAGCGGACGGATCCGAAATACGCAATCGGGACATAGCGCCAAGCATCAGGATTGAGGAGATACCCCCGAATGTCCTTGATGAGGGGAGCGTTGGCTGGACCATGACCGCGCCCGGAGGAAGCCGTGTGACAGGTGAGGCGACGTGGGCGAACTCCGTCTCTACATATACGCCTTCGCCGCCTCTGGCGGGCGAGGGAACGTACGCACTCTCGGTTGCCGCCCGGAACGCGGAAG
>Ga0255347_1002973_pt1 | contig 22828 bp, 18 predicted proteins | sample wastewater_treat_2_FD_192479 | JGI IMG/M metagenome (GOLD analysis project Ga0255347, IMG submission 192479) | Wastewater microbial communities from Lulu Island WWTP, Vancouver, Canada - plant24 | ecosystem: Engineered > WWTP > Wastewater > Unclassified | place: Canada: Vancouver, British...
CCCCGAGTTCTTCGCCTGCACCAAGACCCTCCACAACTCGCTCCAGGGGATGCCGGGGGGGCTCTCCGAGGGGCAGGTGGAGGCCTACGCCGAGACCAGCCGCCTCAATGCCCTGAGGCTGGGCGGGACACTCGAGGACGCGGACTACGTGTTCATCCACGACCCGCAGCCCGCGGCCCTGCTTGGGCTTCTTCCGGGCAGGAGGGGGAAGTGGATCTGGCGCTGCCATATAGACGTAAGCTCCCCCAATCGCTCCGTGTGGCGCTTTGTGAAAAAACACGTGGAGGGGTACGACGCCTCCATCTTCTCGCTCCCCGACTTCGCCCAGCCCCTGCCCCATACGCAGTGCCTCATCACGCCGAGCATAGACCCCCTCAGCGACAAGAACATCCCGCTTCAAAAGGGGGAGGCCGAGAGGGTCTACGGCGAGCTGGGCGTCCCGCTGGACAAACCCGTTGTGCTGCAGGTGTCCCGCTTCGACAGGTTCAAGGATCCTCTGGGGGTGATAGAGAGCTTCCGAATCGCAAGGAAGCACGTGGACCTGCGCCTGGTGCTGGCCGGGGGAGGGGCGACGGACGACCCGGAGTCCGGCGCGGTCCTCGACGAGGTCCAGAGGGCCGCCGCGCAGGACCCGGACATCCACGTGCTGGTCCTACCTCCGGACGCCCACCGTACGATCAACGCGCTTCAGACTGGCGCGGCGGTGGTCATGCAGAAGTCCACCAAGGAGGGCTTCGGACTGACGGTGACCGAGGCCCTCTGGAAGAAGAAGCCGGTGATCGGCGGGGATGTCGGGGGCATAAGGCTCCAGATTATAAACCGCTTCAACGGCTTTCGGGTTCGCTCCCCGGAGGGGGCGGCCATGCGGATACGCTACCTGCTGGCCCACAGGTGGAAGAGGGAGCGCATGGGGGTGAACGCCCGCCAGTACGTGCTGGAGAACTTTCTGATCACTGGACAGCTTCGCCGCTACCTGTCCCTGCTGATCGCCCTCGACTCGCCGGGAGGGGAGTGGGAGCGGTGGATCTGACCTGCGGGCGTCCGCTTGCCGACGCGGTGGAGCAGCTGTTGAGCGGTGCGGGCGGCGATCCGCTGCTGGTCAGCGACTACGACGGAACCCTGGCGCCCTTTCGAAAGGAGAGGAACGAGGCTGTGCCTCCTCCCTCGGTGAGGAGGGCTCTCGAGGCCATCCTCGAGGCAGGGGGGGATCTGCTGATCCTCTCCGGCCGGAGGGCGGAGGAGGTGGCCTCGTTGCTTGGGCTCCCCGTGGAGATACGTGGGTGCCACGGGTGGGAGAGGCTGACCGCCGAAGGCGTCCTGAACAGCCCGTCCCTTCGGGATTGGGAGTCACACGCCCTGGAATCGCTGGCCTCGGAACTGTCGGGTTTTCCACCCCCCGCCGTCGAGAGAAAACCTATCTCGGTCGCCCTGCACTGGCGCGGCAGAGACAGTGTGAAGGAATCCTACGATGTCGTATCCGACCGTCTCGTCCGGGCTGCCAGGCAGGCGGGGCTGGAGGTCCTGCCCTTCAATGGGGGAGTAGAATATCGGCTTCCAGGGTGCACGAAGGGGAGGGCCATGGAGCGCATTCTCGAAGAGCGGGGCGGGCCGGTCTGCTACCTGGGCGACGACGTCACGGATGAGGACGCGTTCAGGGTCCTGCGTGGGCGCGGGCTCGGCATACTGGTCGGCGACCGGGCGAGGACCGAGGCGGAGCTGCGCATAAGCCCCGGATGTACCGAGGCTTTCCTTGGCCTGTGGAGAGAAGCGCTGACGAAGACCGGCGCGGGGGGTAGAAGAAGATGAAAGCACAGGAACGTCTGCTGATAGTATCCAATCGCCTTCCGGTCACGCTATCGACCGAGGAGGGAAGGCTGGCGGGGAGGCCCGCGTCGGGAGGGCTGGTCAACGCCCTGAGCCCGGCGCTGAAGAACAAGGGCGGGGTATGGGCCGGCTGGCCGGGGACCCTGGAGGACACGCCGCCGGCCGCCCTTGGCGGCATCCTCAGGCGGGTATCCGCGGAGAGCGGTTACCGGCTTCTGCCCGTGAACCTGACCAGCGAGGACCTGGACTCCTTCTACTCCGGGTTCTCCAACTCGGTGCTGTGGCCGCTGTTTCACGACCTCCAGGGCAGGTGCGACTTCAACCCGTCCTTCTGGGACGGGTATATGGCCGCCAACGAGAAGTTCGCGAAGGTCCTGCTGAGGCACATGAAGGAGGGCGATTACGTCTGGGTCAACGACTATCACCTGATACCGCTGGGCAGGATGCTGCGGGAGAAGAGGCCGGGGCTCAAGGTCTCGTTCTTTCTGCACATACCCTTCCCCAGCGTGGACATCTTCATGAAGATGCCCCAGAGAAGGCACATACTGTCGCAGCTTACAAGCTACTCGTTCGTGGGATTTCAGACCATGAGGGACAGGAGGAACTTCATCGACTGCCTCAAGGTCTTCTACCCGGAGATGAAGGTCTCCGGCAGAGGAAACGTGGTACGAGTCCGCAAGAAGGACGAGGCCTTCCTGGTCGGCGCCGTGCCCATCAGCATAGATTTCCGCTCCTTCTCGGCCCTGGCCTCGTCGAAGAGCGTCATTGCGCGATCAAGGGAGATTCAGAAAGAGATAACCGCGGACAGGTATTTGCTCGGAGTGGACCGCCTTGACTACTCGAAGGGGATCCCCGAGAGGCTCAGGGGTTTTCAGCGCTTCCTTCAGCTTAACCCGGAGCACCGGGAGAGGGTCAGCATGATGCAGGTGGTGGTCCCGAGCAGGGAGACGGTCGGAGAGTACCTTGACCTGAAGCAGGAGATAGAGCTGCTCATAAGCAGGATCAACGGCGAGTATTCGACGACCAGGTGGGTCCCGGTTCACTGGCGCTACGGCTCGGTGTCTCGAGAGGAGCTGGCCGCTCTCTACCGTGGGGCGGACATGGCGCTCGTGACGTCGCTGAAGGACGGCATGAACCTCGTGTGCAAGGAGTACTGCGCCTGCAAGACCGACGCCAGGGGCGTGCTGATCCTGAGCGAGTTCGCGGGGGCTGCCATCCAGCTTGCCAAGGGAGCCCTTCTGGTCAACCCCTACGACGTCGACGCGGTGGCGTCCGCCATAGCCGAAGGCCTGTCCATGGTGGAGCAGGAGAGAAGGCGGCGCATGCGCTGGTTGCGAAAGACCATAGCCAGGAACGACGTGTTTCGATGGGTGGACGACTTTCTTCGGGCCTCGGTGGGCAAAAAGCTCGCAGAGTTCCCCGAGGAGGAGGTCCCCGCGCTGTGGCCGGGGCTCGAGGGCGACGAAGCGTAGCCGTTACCCCGGCGGGAGTTTACTTATCAAGCCTCTCCGACTACAATGAATAAAAATGAACGGGCGTTTTGTGCGCCTTAATCGCACGCTTTGCGACGGACGCGAGAAAGATGGAGTGAGATACCGTGACAGGAAGACGGACAGGACGACGACTGGAATCAGAGCGCCGCACAAGGGGCGTATCCGCGCACGAGAGGGACTTGGGCAGGTGACGGCCCTCTGCAGCTCGGACGCCCTTCGCCTTTACAGGCCGGACTCGGCCACGGGAGAGCTGGCGGCCAGGATAGGTTGCTCCTTCCTGACCGCGGCCGTGTTGAGGAGCCGGGAGTGCAGCTCCGCCGCCCCTGCTTGCGGGCTTGGTCGGGGAATCCCCCAGTTTTTGGAGGAGGGCGCGCTGGAGGAGATGCTGGACGGACTCCAGCTCGGCGACAACGCCGCCGAGTCGGCGGCCAGGTGGAAGGGGCTGCGCACCCTCGGCAGGGTGCTGGTCTACGGGGACTACGACGCCGACGGGGTGTCGTCCACCACGCTCGCCCTGGAGCTCTGCCGCGGAAGGGCCGAGCAGGCGCGCTTCTTCATCCCGCACAGGCACGACCACGGGTACGGGCTGCACGGGGAGCTGCTCGACCGCCTCATGTCGTTCGGGTGGGACACGCTGGTGGTGACCGACTGCGGGACCAAGGACGCCGAGCTGCTCGAGAGGGTCTCGCGCTCGGGCGTGAACGTGTTCGTCTTCGACCATCACCTGCCCGAGCCCGGAGCGGCCCCGCACCCGTGCGTGGTCAATCCGCACGCCTCGCGGGTTCTTCAACCGACCGAGTCCGGGGGGCTCTCCCTCTGCGCCACCGGCGTGCTGTGGGCCTGGGCCTGGCAGCACGAGATAGTGCCAAGGAGCAGGCTGGCCGGGACCACCGACCTTGTCGCCCTGGCCACCATAGCGGACTGCGTCCCCCTCACTCCCCTCAACCGGGCGCTGGTCCGAAGGGGCATGGACAGGATCTCCAGGTCGCCGCGCCCCGGCCTGGCCAGGCTGCTCTCGAAGCTCGGGATCACCGCGGGGGCGGGAGGCCTCACCGAGGAGACCCTGTCGATGAAGGTGATCCCGTGCATAAACGCCGCCGGAAGGATGGACACGGCCGACACCGCGGTCGACGTCCTGCTCGGGTCGACAGGGCTGGACGACTCAGTCGAGGCCCTTGTCGCGCTTAACCGCAAGCGCCAGTCCCTCTCGCTGCAGATATCCGAGGACGCCTCCGGGATAGTTGCCGAAGGCACCAATGTAATACTGGGCGAGAGCTGGCCCGTCGGCATCCTCAGCGGAGTGGCCAGCAGGATATGCAGCAGGACCGGGGCGCCGGTGGCCCTCGCGGCCCCGGTAAGCGGAGGCATACGCGGCACCCTTCGCGTCCCGGAGGGGGGGGACGCCGTGGGCGTGCTGGGAGCCCTGTCCGCCAGGCTGAACGCGTGGGGAGGGCACAGATACGCGGCGGGTTTCTCCGTGTCGCGGGAGAACTGGACCCGCGTGCAGAGCGATCTCCAGGCCGCCCTCGCCTCCATGAAGATCGACGAGCCGGTCGTGACCGCCATAGCGATGGAGCCCTGCAGCATATCCATGGAGGACTGGAAGGAGGCCAGCAGGCTGGGCCCGTTCGGCAACGGAAACCCGGCCCCGATGTTCTTCCTGCCTCGCAGGGGGTCGGAGAAGCTGCTCCCCCTCGGACGCGACGGCAAGCACATCCAGATAGACGCCGCCGGATCGCGCCTCCTGGTCTTCTTCGCCGAGGAGGAGAGGGAGGCCATTGTCGAGGCGGAGGGGTGGGTCTACCGTCCCAGGCTCGACTGCTGGCGCGGCGAGGAGAGGCTTCAGTACATAGTGGACTTCGCGGTGGTATAGGCGATGAGTTGGTGCCGGGCCCGGAGGGCGGGCCTGCGATGGCGGAGGAACGAATGGACCCCAGCAGACTGACGGAGAGCGTCATAGAGGGACGAACCCACCCGGAGCGGGACGCCGCGGTTCAGGCGCCCGTCGCCGAGCAGGCCGTCCCTCCTCGCGACGAGACGCCGTCCGCCCTTGACAGAAAGACATCCGGCAAGCTGAGGGACAGCTACATAGGCCGCATCCCCGAGGAGGAGCGGGCTATCTCGGTCAAGTTCGCCTGGCACGAGCTCTGGTCCAAGGCCGTGACATATCTGTCCAAGGAAGAGCTGATGCAGCTCGGGGAGGCCCTCGTGGTGGCCGGGGCGGCGCACAAGGAGCAGCGCAGGTCCACCGGGGACCCCTACATAGTCCACACCATCAACGTGGCCTCCATCCTGGCCGACATGAGGCTGGACAACGTCACGCTGATGGCCGCGCTCCTGCACGACGTGCTGGAGGACACGGACGTGACTATGGAGAAGCTCTCCGCCGCATTCGGTCCGACCGTCGCCACCCTGGTGGACGGGGTCACCAAGCTGGGCAAGCTCCCCTTCAAGTCCTTCGAGGACTACCAGGCGGAGAACCTGCGCAAGATGTTCGTAGTCATGGCCAAGGACATACGCGTGGTCCTGATCAAGCTGGCCGACCGGCTGCACAACATGCGCACCCTCGGGGCCCTGAGGAAGGACAAGCAGATGCGCATAGCCAGGGAGACGCTCGAGATCTACGCCCCTCTGGCGCACAGGCTGGGGATATACCAGGTCAAGCGCGGGCTCGAGGACCTGGCCTTCAAGTACGCGGACCCAGAGATGTACTACGAGATCCGCCGCAGGGTCAGGAAGAAGCTCCCCGAGAGGGAGACCGTCGTCAAGAAGGCGCTCGCCATCCTCTCCGCCAGGCTCGAGGAGGAGGGCATCCGCTGCAAGGTCAAGGGGCGCGCCAAGCACTTCTACAGCATCTACGAGAAGATGAACCGCAAGAAGCTGCCGGTGGAACAGCTGTACGACCTGCTTGCGCTCAGGGTGCTTGTCGAGGACATAGCGGCGTGCTACACCGTTCTGGGCATCGTGCACACGATATGGAAGCCCATACCCGGCCAGTTCGACGACTACATAGCCAACCCCAAGTCGAACATGTACCAGTCCCTGCACACCACGGTGGTCGGCCCGGACGGCGAGCAGCTGGAGGTGCAGATACGGACCTGGGATATGAACTCCCTCGCCGAGTACGGAATAGCGGCCCACTGGCGGTACAAGGAGGGGGCGGGCTCGCTAGACGAGCTCGACGCCAAGCTGACCTGGATAAGGCAGGCCATCGAGGCCGACCACGACGGCGCCGAGCCGTCGGAGTTCCTCGAGCGCCTGAAGGACGACGTGCTGTCGTCCGACGTGTTCGTCTTCACGCCCCAGGGGGAGGTGGTGTCGCTTCCCAGGGGCTCCACCCCGCTCGATTTCGCCTTCGCCATTCACACCCAGGTGGGGACCAGGTGCGTCGGGGCCATGGTCAACAACCGCATCGTCGCGATGGGGTACGAGCTGCAGAACGGCGACATAGTCAAGATAATCACCTCGCCGCAGGGGACCCCGTCGCGCGATTGGCTGAAGATCGCCCGCAGCAGCAAGGCCAGGAGCAAGATCCGCGCCTGGTTCCGCGCCATAGAGAAGTCCGAGAGGCTGGAGAAGATGCAGCGAGGGAGGGACCTGCTCGAGCGCGAGCTCAAGCGCCGAGGCACGCCCGAGTACGAGGACTTCGACGAGATAATGTCCATGCTCAACAAGATGGCGCGCGACACCTCCTACTCGAACGGGGAGGAGCTGCTGGCGGCCATAGGCAGCGGCCACCAGGGCGTCTCCCAGATAGCCCAGCGCCTGGCGGGGAAGGCGCCGCGCGATGCGCCGCCCGTGGCGCAGCCCATTCCCGCAGAGCCCGAGAAGCATACATCCTTCTCCGGGGGCAAGGGGGACTCGGATATCGTGGTCGAGGGGGCGGAGGGCGTGCAGGTGTTGCTGGCCAACTGCTGCGAGCCCGTGCCGGGCGACCCGATCGTTGGGTTCTCCACCAGGACCAGGGGGATAACGGTGCACAGGGCGGACTGCGAGAACGTGAAGAACGCCAGGGAGGAGAGGCGCGTCGCCGTGTCCTGGGGGGCGACCCGCAACCGGAAGTTCACCGCCCGCCTGAGGCTCGAGGCGATCGACAGGAGCGGCCTGTTCGGCGACGTGGTCCAGGCCATAGCGGCCGGGGAGGGCGTCGTGACCGGGATCAAGGCGGGGGTGGTCGGGGGCAACATGGCGCGCATGAGGCTTGAGCTTCGCGTGCGCGACCTGGAGCACCTGTATCACATAGTGGCGCGGCTGAACGCCGTGAAGGGCATGATCCAGGTCACAAGGGGGTGACGAGATGAGGGCCGTGATTCAGAGGGTCGGTTCGGCCAGGGTGCTCGTGGACGGGGAGGTCAGGGGAGAGGTGGGCGCAGGTCTGTGCGTGCTCCTGGCGGTCGCGGACGCCGACACGGAGGGCGACGCCGACTGGATGGCCGACAAGCTCGTGAACCTGAGGATCTTCGCGGACGACGACGGCAAGATGAACAGGTCCCTGGTCGACATCGGCGGCGCCATGCTGGCCGTGTCCCAGTTCACGCTGTACGGCGACTGCCGCAGGGGACGGCGCCCCTCCTTCGCCGGGGCGGGCGACCCGGCCCATGCGGACAGGCTGTTCGAGGAGTTCAAGGCCGCGGTGAAAAAGCGGGGGGTGCGCGTCGAGAGCGGAGTGTTCGGCGCGCACATGCTGGTCTGTATTGAGAACGACGGGCCTGTGACGCTCGTCGTGGACAGATGAGCCCGCTCATACTGCATGAAAGGGTGGTAGACGTATGAACTACCGGCGTTTTCCCTCGGGACCTCTGCAGACCAATACCTACCTCGTATGGGGGTCCTCGGGGGAGGGTTTCATAGTGGACCCGGCGGGAGGGGCGGACGCGATCCTCTCCTTCGCGGCGGAGAGGGGGGTCGCAGTTCGGGCCGTCCTCCTGACCCACGGACACCCCGACCACGTGGGTGGGCTGCCGGAGCTGCTTGAAAGGGTGGAGGCGGGAGTCAGCATAGGCGCTGGGGACGCGGGGATGCTTCGCTCCCCCGACCAGGAGACCACCCGGTGGCTGGGATTCGACTTCAGGGGGATCTCCTCCTTCACCGAGCTTGCCGACGGCGACACGATCGAAATAGGCGGCGCGGAGGTCGCAGTCATTGGCACGCCGGGGCACACCCCCGGCGGCGTGTGCTACCTCGTCTCGAAGGAGGAGGGCGAGCCGGGGCTGCTGCTCTCGGGCGACACCCTGTTCGCGGGCAGCGTCGGACGAACCGACCTGCCCGGGGGCGACGTCGAGGAGCTGGCCCGCTCGCTGGAGCGTCTGGCGACGCTCCCCGACTCTCTGCCGGTGCTGCCGGGCCACGGCCCGGAGACCACCATCGGGGCGGAGAGAGCGCGCAACCCGTTCTGGCCGGGGAGAAGGGCGTGAGACTGGCCGCACTGCCGGCCGAGGAGAGGCCGAGGGAGAGGCTCAGGCTCCGCGGCCCCTCGTCCCTGTCCGCGCCCGAGCTGATAGCGATCCTGCTTGGGACCGGCTCGCGAGGGAAGGACGTGCTGGAGCTTTCGTCCGAGCTGCTGGCCGAGTTCGGCGATGTCAAGGGGCTGGCGCGGGCCACGGGCGAGGAACTGACGAACTTCCCCGGGCTTGGCGAGGCCAAGGCGTGCGTCCTGCTGGCCGCCCTGGAGCTCGCGAAGCGCCTCGGGCCGCAGCGCAGCGCGCCCCGGTCCAGGGACGACTGGCTAATAAAGGTCGACGAGATAGCCGGCGATCTGGCCGACGAGGACAGGGAATTCATCTTCGCCATCTACGTCCGGGGGAACGGCTCGGTGATCCACGTGGACAGATTGTCCTTCGGAGGGGCGGAAGGAGCCTTTCTTGATGTAAAATACCTTCTGAGGAGGTCCGTCAGGATGGACTCGCGCGGTCTCGTCCTGGTGCACAATCATCCGGACGGATCGCTTCAGCCGAGCAACGACGATCTGAAGCTGACCGACTTCCTGTCGCGCAGGATGAAGATACTTGACATAGACCTTTTAGGACATTTTGTCGTGGCCAACGGGGAGAGCCGGCGCATCGCCCTCCCCGGCGAGCCGTAGAAAGCGGGGATTGACACAGGTGTTCAAACTATTTTCCGGCGTGCTGGGGGGCGATGTCGGCATAGACCTCGGGACTGCCAACATTGTCGTCTACGTGAAGGGGCGTGGTATCGTCATAAACGAGCCCTCCGCGGTGGCCATCAGGAAGCGCCCCAAGGGCGGGGCCACCGAGGTCATAGCGGTCGGGCGCGAGGCCAAGGCCATGGCGGGCAAGACCCCGGGCGGGGTCTTCACGATATGGCCTTTGCAGGATGGCGTGATAGCAAACTTCGAGATGACCGAGGAGCTGATCAGGCACTGCCTGAGACGCGCCAACGGCGGCAGGCCGTTCGTCTCCCACCCCAGGGTGGTCATTTCGGTGCCGGCAGAGGTCACGGAGGTCGAGAGGAAGGCCGTCATCGACGCTACCCTTGGCGCCGGCGCCAAGGAGGCCTACGTGATAGAGGAGCCGGTTGCGGCGGCCCTCGGAGTCGGCCTTCCGATCCAGGAGCCCAGGGGCAGCATGATCCTCGACATCGGGGGCGGGACCAGCGAGGCCGGGGTGCTCTCCCTCGGCGGAATCGTCGTGACCAACTCGCTGCGGGCCGCGGGCAAGGAGATGGACAACGCCATAGTGGCGATGCTTCGACAGAGGTACGCGCTTCTCATCGGCGAGACCACCGCCGAGGAGGTGAAGATCGCGATCGGGTCGGCGCTCCCGCTGGAGACCGAGCTGGAGATGGCGGTCAAGGGGCGCGACCTCGCCGACGGCCTCCCGAAGGCGGACACCGTGAGCTCCGTGGAGGTCAGGGAGGCGCTCGAGCCGATCCTGCTCAGGATAGAGGACATGGTGAAGGTCGCGCTGGAGCAGACCCCGCCGGAGCTGGCCAAGGACATAGTCGACCAGGGGATATTCCTGTCGGGCGGAGTGTCGCTGTTGCGCGGACTCGCCGAGCGCCTGTCGAAGGCTATGAACACCCCGGTGGTGGTGGCCGAGGACGCGCTGTTCGCCGTGGCCAGGGGGCTGGGCAAGATCCTGGAGAACCTCGGCGACATGAAGAAGGTCCTCCTCTCGGTCGAGAAGGGGTCGAAGTAGCAGGGGCGGGGCGAATCCGTTGACCGAGAGACAGGGCGAAAGAGAGTGGATCCACGGGCTTTTGGCCCTGGTCGCCTGCCTGCTGCTGCTGGCCGCCGCTCCCAGGAGGGAGCTGTTCAGGGGGGCGGTCGACCTGACGGGCGAGCTTCTGGCATACCCGGAGTACCCGGCTTTCGTGATAGAGAGGGCAGCCAGAGAGTTCTCCGTCTGGTTCGTGGACCGCAGCGAGATGCAGGATCGGCTCAACTCCATGAAGGTGGAGAACGACCGCCTGCGGCTGATGTGGTCCGTGGAGAACGCGGGCAGCCTGCGCAGGGATCTCGAGGGTTTCGCCGGATACGCCCGGATAACGGCCAGGGAGCCGCTCTCCTGGTGGTCCGAGGTAAGGATAAACAAGGGGCGGAACGACGGTGTGGCGGTGGGAGCCCCCGCACTTCAGAACGGCTACCTGGTGGGGCGGGTCGCCAGCGCGGAGGGCGGGTTCTCGTGGGTGGAGCTGCTGACCTCCTCGTCGCTCATGATACCGGTGGTCGTGGAGGAGACCAGGGACCTGGGCGTGGTCGCCGGCGACGGCGAGGGCGGCGTCTGGCTGTTCTACGTGCCGGAGAGCAAGCTGCTCCGGGGTGGGATGCGGATAAGCACAGCCATGATCAGCGAGGCACTTCCCCCGGGGATCCCGCTGGGGACCCTGACCGAAGAGCGCCGCGAGACAAACGACGGGTACATAGCCTGGAGGCTGACGCCCGGCGCGTCGCTCTCCCAGCTGTACGCCCTAGAGATAATGGGGCTGAGGAGGCCGGGGCCATGATCTACCTGCTGTCCTGGTACGTGCAGGACTTCTTGTGGATCTTGAGCTCCGGGAAGGTGCTGGTGCCGGAGGTATACCTGCTCGCCCTGGTCTTCCTGTCGATGTTCAGGACCGAGGACGGGGTCCGCACGGTGTGGGCGGCCTTCATCGGGGGAGTGCTGTGGGACCTTAGGTGGACCGGCCTGCCGGGTGCAACGTCGCTCCTCTACGTGACCACCCTGATGCTGGTCCGATGGCTGTGGCGCTCCATACCGGCCACCGGGAGGACCATATCTCTGTTCGGTCTGCTGCTGTGGTTCTCGAACATGCCGATCACCCTCGCGAGGCTTTTCCTGTGGGGGGACGAGGGGACTGTCGATACTGCAGGCCTACCTGGTGCAGCAGAGCCACATAGTCCCGCTGGTGCTCCTCGGGTGCGCGGCATACGCATGGAGGTCGAAAAACCAGGATGTCTGACCTTCGCTCCTTGATGAACAGGAGGCTGGCGCTGTGGCGCTACCTGATGCTGTCCGCGCTCCTGCTTCTCGTGGGGGGGCTCTATTTCTTCCAGATCGTGAACGTCGACACCTACGTGAGGCTGGGCGCCAACAACAGGCTCAGGTTCATCAGGTACCCGCCGATAAGAGGGGAGATCGTCGACCGGAACGGAGTCCCGATGGCGGCGAACGTGACAACGTTCGACATCATGGGCTACCCGCTCGACATAGAGAAGGACGGCATGATCGAGGGCCTCGGCGCGCTGCTCTCCCGCCACGGCATCCCCCTGTCGGAGGAGGACCTGCGCCGCGAGATCAAACGCCAGACCTGGGCCCCCTACCGGGTGGTCTGCGTGGTGTCGAACATCACCCTGGCCCAGATGGCCGAGCTTGTGGCCGACCCGGACTTCCCCCAGCAGCTCTTCCCGATCCCCGTGCTGCGCAGGACCTACCCCGCGGGCGGCGTGGCCTCCAACGTGACCGGGTTCGTGGGGGAGATAAGCGAGAACGAGCTGAAGCAGATGGAGGGGAAGGGGTACGTAGGCGGGGACCAGATCGGGAAGACCGGGATAGAAAGGCAGTACGAGGACATGCTGCGCGGCAGGCCGGGCGGCGAGTCCGTGGAGGTGGATGCGAGGGGGCGCAGGGTGCGCCGAATCGACTCCTCTCCCGCCGGGCGCGGCATGGACCTCCAGCTCACGCTGGACCTGGGCGCGCAGCGCCTGGCGGCGGACCTGCTCAAGGGGTACCGGGGCGCGCTGGTCGCGATGGACGTGCACAACGGGGACATACTCGTCCTGGCGTCGTCGCCGTCTTACGACAACAACCCGCTGTCCTGGGGGGTGTCCTCGAAGGAGTGGAACGCGCTGCTGACGGACCCGGAGAAGCCGATGCTCGATCGGAGCATCGCGGGGCTGTACCCGCCCGCGTCGACGTTCAAGGCGCTGGTGGGGCTCGCCGCGCTCGCCGAGAAGGAGATCACGGCCTCCACCACCTACTCGTGCAGCGGGGCCTTCCCCCTGGGGAACAGGATCTTCCGCTGCTGGAGGCGCTCCGGGCACGGGACCGTGAGTCTGCTCACCGCCCTGCAGAACTCCTGCGACATCTTCTTCTACCAGGTGGGGCTGAAGCTTGGGATAACGAAGCTTTTGAAGTGGGTGGAGATGTTCGGCCTCGGCAGGCCCACAGGGATAGACCTCCCCGGGGAGGCCTCGGGGGTGATCGCCGGGCCCGACTGGAAGAAGGCGCGGCTCAAGGAGGGCTGGTACAAGGGGGACACGGTCAACTACTCGATCGGGCAGGGGTTCCTGCTCACCACCCCGCTTCAGCTGGCCTCCATGTACGCGGTGATCGCCAACGGAGGCAAGGTGGTGCGTCCCAGGCTGGCCATGGTCGCGCCCAAGATGTCGGTCGACCTGAACATCGAACAGTCGCATATAAACATGATCCGCAAGGGGCTGGACTTCGTCGTGAGAAGGGGGACGGCCCAGAGGGCCGGGGGCTTCGGCATAACGGTGGCGGGCAAGACCGGAACCGCCCAGAACGCCCACGGCGCGGACCACGCACTGTTCGTCGGGTACGCCCCCATGGAGGACCCGAAGTACGTGGCCGTGGCGGTCCTGGAGGCCGGCCTTCACGGGGGCTCCGTGGCCTCCCCGATCGTGGGCGAGTTGCTCTCTTACCTGCTGGTGCCGGCGTCCAGGGTAAAACAGCCCTGACGCGGACCGGCGACCATTCCTGTAGGAGGAGATAGGATGGCTGAAGTCGTGGAATCCGTTGAAAACCGCAAAGACCTGCACAATGGCGCCGACAGGGCCGAGATCCTGCTGAAGGGTACCGGCTACGGCGTGCGCATGATTCTTCCGGAGGCCCTCCCGGACGAGAGGCTGCTAGAGGAGCTGCTGCGCTTCTCTGGCGACGCAGCCAGGCTCGCCCGAGGGATAGGCGTGGTGCTGGACCTGCAGGGCAGGTCGCTTACCCGCCCCCTGTTGCTGGCCCTGCTTTCGCAGTTCGTATGGACCGGCGATTTCAAGGTGCTCTCGTGGATGTCCTACAACGTGGACACCCTTGAGCTCCTCCGTTCCTCCGGCTTCTCGATAGGGGAGCCGATGACCGACAAGCCCGAAAGGAGCGCCGGTTCCAACACGCTGGTGCTGTACCAATCCCTTCGATCGGGGCAGAGGGTGGAGCACGACGGCGACGTGGTGCTCCTGGGGCACATGAACGACGGCGCGGAGATCTACTCCTCCGGCAACGTCTTCATCCGGGGCAGGCTCAAGGGCGTGGTCCACGCCGGGATGCGGGGAGGGGAGTACTGCATCTCCGCGGGCCAGTTCGAGGCCAGGCAGCTTCGCATAGCGGGGAAGTTGTGCTCCACCCTGGGCAGCGACGTCGAGTGGTGGGGCAAGGCCGTGGTGATCAGTCTTGAAAACGACTCCCTCGTGGCCAGGGAGCTGAAGCTATAGCCCGGGTTGATCCCGGGCGGGGAGGAAGATATGGAAGGGGAGATCGGCTAGTGGATTCCAGCGGAGTTCAGTCTCGCGTGATAGTCATAACCTCCGGAAAGGGTGGTGTGGGGAAGACGACCACCACGTCGAATCTGTCGGTTGCGCTCGCACGCTCGGGGCACAGGGTGGTGGCGGTCGACGCGGACATAGGCCTTAGGAACCTGGACGTGGTGATGGGGCTGGAGAACAGGGTCGTCTACAACCTCATAGACGTTGTGGAGGGGAGTTGCAAGCTGAGCCAGGCGCTTGTCAGGGACAAGAGGGTGGACAACCTGTTCCTGCTGCCGGCCGCCCAGACCCGCACCAAGGACGCGGTCTCCTCCGGACAGATGGAGGAGCTGTGCTCCATGCTCAGGGAGGAGTTCGAGTACATACTCATCGACAGTCCGGCGGGGATCGAGAGCGGCTTTCGAAACGCGGTCGTGGGCGCGGACGAGGCCCTGGTGATCTCCACCCCGGAGGTCCCGTCCGTGCGCGACGCGGACAGGATAATCGGGCTGCTGGAGTCGATGGAAAAGGCCCCGATACGCCTGGTGGTGAACCGGTTGCGGACCAGCATGGTCCGCGAGGGGGAGATGCTTGACGTCAACGACGTGCTGGACATCCTCGCCATAGACCTCATAGGAGTCGTGCCCGAGGATGACAGCGTGGTCAAGTCGGCCAACCGGGGCGAGCCTCTCACCCTGTCCGACTCCTCCCCCGCGGCCCTGGCCTTCCAGAGAATAGCGGCGCGCCTCGCGGGAGACGAGGTCCCCTTCCCGAAGTTCGATGAAGAGAACGAAAGAGGGCTGTTGGCAGGCCTTCGCAGGCTCTTCGGGAAAAAAGACTGACGGAAAGAGGGATGATAATGGGTTTCTTAAAGAGATTTTTCTCAAACGGAGGGTCCAAGTCGGTAGCCAAGGAGCGACTGCAGATAGTCCTCATACACGACAGGGCCGATATCTCCCCCGAGATGCTCGACGGACTGCGCAGGGACATAATATCGGTCATAACCAGGTACATGGAGATAGACTCCTCCCGCATCGAGATGGACTTCGACAGGGCCGACAGGTCTGTGGCGTTCGTGGCCAACATTCCTGTGATCCGCATCAAGCGCGGAGTGGCCCCGTTGCGGGACGGGGAACAGCTTTAACCGCGTCCTCGCGCCGCGCAGGGTCGGACCCGGCGGCCGTGGAAGCATGGAGGACGGAGCCGCGCAATGGAAGAAAAAAACCGCACCCTGGGCGAGTTGGCAGGCAGGCTTGACAGGATACAGATTTTGGCCGCCGCCGCCCTGTTTGTGCTCGGGCTGCTGTCTATATACAGCGCCGGGGCTGGGTTCGAGGGCAAGGGGGGCTCCTATGCGGGACGCCAGCTGTTGTGGGGCGTCCTCTCGTCGGCGGCCTTCCTCGTCGTCGTCAGAATAGGTTACGAGAGGCTGCTGCAGGAGGGTTACGCGTTGTACGGGCTGTCGCTGGCGCTCCTTCTGTTGAGCATGCTCGCGGTCGGGATGACCGTGAAGGGGTCGCAAAGGTGGATCGACCTTGGGGTGTTCCGCTTTCAGCCCACCGAGTTTGCAAAGATAGCCCTCATACTGGCGCTGGCGAAGCACCTTTGCAGGTACCCGCCGCTGAAATTCGCCTCCTTCCTTGGAGGACTCGCCGTGGCGGGCCTGTCAGGGGCGCTTGTCGTGATACAGCCCGATATCGGCAGCGCGATGGTGTGCGGTGTAATAACCCTGGCCGCGATAGTGGCGGCTGGGGCCCCGGCCCGGTACCCGGCCGGTCTGCTCGCGGCCGGAGGGCTGCTGATGCCGTTCGCCTGGGGTTTTTTGCGCGAGTACCAGAAGGCGCGCATCCGGGTCTTCATAGATCCGTGGAGCGACCCGCTCGGGGCCGGGTACAACGTGATCCAGTCGCGCATCGCGGTGGGGTCCGGCGGCCTCCTGGGCGCCGGGTTCATGGGAGGATCCCAGAGCAAGCTTCGCTTCCTGCCGGAGCCGCACACCGACTTCATATTCGGCGTATTCTCCGAGGAGTTCGGTTTTGTCGGCGCCCTGATCATGCTCATCCTGTTCGGCCTGCTGCTCTGGAGGCTGGTGGAGGCGGGGCTGCGCGCCAAGGACCTGCGGGCCAAGGTCCTTATAGCCGGGGTGTCGGCGTGGCTCTGGTTCCAGGTGGTTCAGAGCGTGGGAATGAGCATGGGCCTGCTGCCGATAACAGGCTTGCCGTTGCCGCTGGTGAGCTACGGGGGCAGCTCCCTGCTCTCCTTCTCGATAGCCCTGGGGCTTGCGCAGAGCGTATACATCTCGACCGTCAAGAGCTACAAGTGACGTCCCGCCCCCGGCGGGGGCGCGGGACGAGGGAGGTTTTTCCTTTATGAACCGCAGTGAAGAGACGACGGCGCGCGAGGCCGGTTTCACCCCGCGCCCCGGTGCGGCGATGCCGGCGGACGCCGAGTACGGCGACAGCGCATGGCCGTTGTTGTCGAATGTCAAGCGCTCCTCCAGGTATGCGGGGTGCGAGTACGGCGTCCTCCCGGAGAAGAGCGGGGGCGGCGTCGTCCGCTACTGCCTGGCCTTCCCCGACGTGTACGAGATAGGGATGAGCTACCTCGGCTTCCAGGTGCTCTACTTCCTGCTGAAAAGCCTGCCCGATGCCGACGCGGACAGGGTCTACTGTCCGTGGACCGACCTGGAGGAGCAGATGCGCCTCCAGGGGGCGGTGCTGTCGTCGATCGAGGGCGGGCATCCTCTGCGTGACTTCGACGTGGTCGGATTCACCCTTCAGTACGAGCTCAGCTACAGCAATATCCTGACCATGCTTGATCTCGGCGGCATCCCTCTGCTCGCCTCCGATAGGGGGGATCGCGACCCGCTCGTGGCCGCGGGAGGCGCGGGCGCCTTCGCCCCGGAGCCCCTGGCGCCGTTCGTCGACTTCTTCTGCGTGGGGGACGGCGAGGCCCTGCTCCCCCCGATCACCGACAGCCTTTCGAGGAGCGCGGGCAGGCCCCGTGCGGAGAGGCTCGCGAGGCTCTCGGAGATCCGAGGCGTCTACGTCCCCTCGATGGTGGACTGCGAATACTCCCCCGACGGCGTGCATTTCACGCCCGTGGACGGGGGGCGCAGCCTGCCGGTGCGCCGAACCGTCGTGGAGTCGCTGGACGACGCCTTCATGCCGAACATGCTGCTGGTCCCCTCCGCCGGCATAGTCCACGACAGGGTCACTGTCGAGGTCTTCCGCGGGTGCACCAGGGGGTGCCGCTTCTGCCAGGCGGGAATGGTAACGCGCCCTGTCAGGGAGCGCTCTCCCGGCCCCCTCGCCCGGAACATAATATCCCTAGTCGACCGCACCGGGTGGGAGGAGGTCGGCCTGCTCTCCCTGGCCTCCTGCGACTACTCCGGCATAACCGAGCTGGTGCGGACCCTCTCCCCCGAGCTGGCAGCGCGGAACGTCAGGCTCAGCCTGCCCAGCCTGCGCATGGACGCGTTCTCGGTCGAGCTGGCGGCCGGGATGGAGGCCATGAGGCGCGGGGGCATCACCTTCGCGCCGGAGGCGGGGACCCAGAGGCTGCGGAACGTCATAAACAAGGGGGTGGACGAGGAGGACTTCGAGTCGTCGCTCAGGGCGGCGTTCAGCAGAGGATGGGACAGGGTGAAGCTCTACTTCATGATGGGCCTGCCCACGGAGACTGATGCCGACCTGCAGGGGATAGTGGACCTGGCCGCGAGGGCCCGCTCCATAGGAAGGGAGTACAAACGGAGGGCCCAGGTGGCCGTCTCGCTCGCCGGGTTCGTCCCGAAGCCGCACACCCCCTTCCAGTGGGAGCCCCAGCTCCCCGTCGACGAGCTTCGCAGGCGCGGAAGGCTCGTCAAGAACGCTCTGGCCGATGTCGGCAGGGGCGGGGTGACGGTTAAGTACCACGAGCCGGAGCAGACACTCCTCGAGGGAGTGTTCGCGCGCGGCGACAGGCGACTGGCGGATGTCCTGCTGTCGGCGTGGCGCATGGGCGCGAGGTTCGACGGCTGGAGCGAGCACTTCTCCCTCGCACGATGGATGGAGGCGTTCGCCGAGGCCGGGGTCGACCCGAGCTGGTACGCGGAGAGGGAGAGGCCTCGCGACGAGGGGCTGCCCTGGGACCACGTGGACGCCGGGGTCGACAGGGAGTTCCTCTGGAGGGAGCGCCTCCGCTCGCTGGATGGAGCGCTGTCTCCCGACTGTCGCCAGGGGGGAAGGTGCGTCCTGCACGGCCCTTCGTGCCTGGAGTGCGGCGCGTGCCTGCCGCCCGTGGAGGAGGGCTCCTATGCTTAGGGTTCGACTGACCTACGCCAAGAGGGGAAGGGCGTGCTTCATCCCCCATATCGCGATCCCGTCCGTCTTCACCAGGAGCGGCGGCAGGGCCGGGGTGAAGTTTCAGCTGTCGGAGGGCTTCTCCCCCCGCCCCAGGATAAGCCTGGGTCCTGAGCTGCCGGTGGGAGTCCCGGCGCTGAACGAGCCGTTCGAGGTCCGAGTGGCATCCCTCACAGCCCGCGATCTCTCCAGGTGGGACCTGGCCCTGCCGGGCGGCTTCTTCTTCACCGGCGCGCTGGTCGAGTCCGTCCCGGGGGCCGGGTCGCTGAACGGGCAGTGCGAGGCCGCCTCCTACCTTCTGGCCCTGCGGGGGAGGGACTCCACCCCCCTCGACGCGGCCCTTGCGGAGATGAGGGAGGAGGGGCTGATCCTGCACTATCGCGAAGACGCCGGGCCCTGTTTCAGATGCGTGGTCGACAACCCGGCCCGCGGGGGCCCCGGACTGTTCGTGAAGGAGTTCGCGAAAAGGGGTATCATACGGGGCTGGGCGGATCTGTTCATGCTCCGCGAGAGCGTGGGGCGGCTTGTCGAACAGGCGGATCTCGCGCCTTGCGTCATCCCGCTCGCCGACCCGTCCGCGCACGGCTGGAGGCCGCTGGCGGACGGGAATATCAGCAAGGGCGGGGCCTGAGAATTGAGCGGGAGAAAGCGCCGTCCGTCCCGGCGGGGGGCCCGTGCGCGTGAAAATACAAAGACCATGAAGGGTGGGGACTTCCTCTTGTCAGAGAATGGAGAGGCCAGGGGCGGGCCGACGGAATCCTGTAAGAGCGAGAGACCGCCCCGCCCGTGCGACGCAGACAGGAAGATCATAGCCAACTGCGTCGACCCGGAGGAGACCCGGGTGGCGATAATCGAGGAGGGGCGGCTGGCGGAGCTCTTCGTCGAGCGCATGTGGGAGCGACAGAAGACGGGCGAGGTGTACAAGGCGCGTGTCGAGAGCGTCCTCCCCGGCATCCACGCCGCCTTCGTCAACCTGGGCGACGGCAGGAACGCCTTCCTGTACCTCAACGACGCCAGAGGGCTGGACCTGCAGCCGAACAACGAGCTGCTGGTCCAGGTGACCAAGGCCGCCAGGAAGAACAAGGGGGCCAGGGTCACATCGAGAATCTCCCTGCCTGGCAGGTACGTGGTGCTGGTCCCCGACGGGCGCGAGTCCGGCGTGTCCAAGCGCATAGTGGACGAGGACGAGAGGAAGCGCCTGAAGGCCATTGCGAGGTCTCTCCGGGGGGACTTCGGGATAATAGTCCGCACTGCCGCGGAGGGGGTCGACGCCGAGTCGCTCGCCCACGACGTAGAGACCCAGCTCGCCCTGTGGCGCGAGATAGAGCACAACGGCCGCGCCCAGAGCGCCCCCTGCCTGCTCTTCAGGGACCTCGGACTGCTCGGCAGGGTACTGCGCGACGAGCTCACCGAGCAGGTGTCCGAGATCATCGTCGACAGCCCGGAGGAGCACGAGGCCATGCGCGACTACCTGCCGGGGCTGTGCGGAGGCGAGCCGCCGGAGCTCTCCCTGTACAGGGGGGCCGTGCCTCTGTTCGAGTACTACGGCGTCGAGAGGGAGATAGACGCCGCTCTCGAGCGGAAGGTATGGCTCGAGTCCGGCGCCTACCTTGTCATCGACCACACCGAGGCCCTGACCGTTATAGACGTGAACACCGGCAAGTACATCGGGGACACCGACCTGCGCCACACGGTGCTGGACGCGAACCTGGAGGCCGCGTCGGAGATAGCCAGGCAGCTCAGGCTGAGGGCCATCGGCGGGATAGTGGTCATAGACTTCATCGACATGGAGTACGAGGAGGACCGCTCGAAGCTGCTAAGGAGGCTTGAGGACGTGTTTCAGCCCGACAGGTACAGGGCGCGCGTGTTCGGCGTGTCGCAACTCGGGCTGGTCGAGATAACGCGCAAGCGCGCGCGCCCGGACGTGCGCTCCGTCCTGACCCGCAGCTGCCCCGAGTGCGGAGGGACTGGGTGGGTGCTGCGCGAGGACACGATTGCCATGTCCATCAAGCGCTTCCTCAGGAAGGTGTCCATGGCCAACAGGACGGAGGCGCTGCTGCTTGAGGCGGGGCCCGCGGTCGCCAAGCACATTTTCGAGACCTACCTCTCCATGTGGGAGGCCGAGCTCGGCCGCAGGCTGTTCATAGCCGCCGTGCCCGACTTCGCCTGGAGCAAGTACCGCCTCGACGCCCAGGGCAGCCTGGAGCAGGTCGAGCGCCGCGCGGGCCAGATGGAGAGGCGGGAGGCCCGGATCATTGTATATAGAACGTCTTCGTCTTAAGGGGTTCAAGAGCTTCGGCGCCTCCGCCGATCTCCCGCTGTCGCCCGGCCTGACCGCGATCGTCGGCCCGAACGGAAGCGGGAAGAGCAACATCCTCGACGCCCTCCGCTGGGCCCTGGGGGAGGCCGGCCAGCAGCGACTGCGCATAGTGAGGCAGAGCGACCTGCTGTTCGCCGGCAGCGTCTCCCTGCCGCCAGCGGAGGGCGCAACTGTCTCGGTGCATCTGCGTTCGGACGAGGACGGGTCGCCCGGCGCGCGCTGCGTGATCAAGCGCGTGTACACGAGGGAGTCCGGCTCGACCCTGTCGGTTGACGGTTCGCGGGTAAGGCTGCTCGACCTGGACGAGGTGAAGCGCAGGTGGCGACTCGAGGGGGACCAGTTCGCCTTCATAGGCCAGGGGGAGGTGGCCGAGGCGATCCATCAGCGCCCGGGCCAGAGGCGCTCCCACCTCGAGGTGCTGTTCGGGATCGACCTGTTCAGGAAGAAGCGGGGCGAGACCTGCGCGAAACTGGCGGACGCCTCCGAGGAGGCGCGCCGCCTGTCGGCCCTCGCTGCCGAGCTGGAGAACCGCAGGATCGAGATAGCGCCCGCCGTCGAGAGGGCCGCAGGCGCTAAGAAACTGTCCGACGAGCTGGACGACAGGCGCAGGATGCACTTCTTCTTCAGGAGGAGGCAGCTGGAGGAGAGGGGCGAGTCACTGGCCGCGGAGCTGCGGGAGCTCAAGGCGCGGGAGGCCGCGCTGAGCGGCTGGAGGAGCCTGTGGGACCAGGCGCGCTCCGTTCTGTCCGAGGGCCGGGTCGAGCAGGAGGGCAGGGTCGCCCGCCTGTCCGAGAAGAAAGCCGACCTGCTCTCCAGGCGCGAGGCCCTGAGGAGAAGCTGCTTCGCGTCGGCCACCTCCATCCGGGAGATACTGTCGCGCAGGAGGGCGCTCTCCGCCGACCTGGCGGACCTGTCGTCCCGCATAGAGTCCCTGTCGGGAGAGGAGGCCGCGCTTCGCGAGAGGGAGGCCGCGCTCGACGCCGAGATGGCGACCCTGGCCTCCGAGCGGGATCGTCTTGCCGAGACGGCCGAGAGGAGACGCCTCGAGATCGAGCAGGAGCGGATCAGAAGGGAGGAGGCCGCCGCCAGATCGGCGGCGCTGACCGGGGAGCTCGAGGTCCTCCGTTCGAGGATGCGCTCCAGGAGGTCCCTCCTTGAAGCCTCCGCCGCGGACCTCGCGGCGGCTGACGAGGCCGCGCAGGCGGCGGAGCGGTCGCTGCGCGACGCGGGCGACAGACGCTCCCTGCTGCAGAGCGAGGAGAGGGAGCTCTCCGAGGCCCACAGCGAGATCTTCGCCAGGTGCCGGACCACCGCGGGCCTGCTCCAGACCGCGCGCAAGGAGGCCGCGACGCTTGAGAACGCCCTCGAGGAGCTGCGATCCGCCGAGGACTCCTCCTACCCGGAGCCCGTGCGCTTCCTGGTCGCCGCCTCCAGGCTCGGAAGGCTTTCGACGACGGTCAAGATCGCGGCTGAGGCCTTCACATGCCCACCGAGCCTGTCGACTGCGGTCGAGGCCTATCTCGGCGGACGACAGTTCTGGCTGCTGGTGGACACCCTGGCCGACGCAGGCAGATGCATCGACATGCTGAAGGAGCGGCGCGCGGGCAGGGCGACCTTCCTTCCGCTCGAGAGGAGCAGGCCCCGCTCCCCCATACACAGGTTTCCGCTCCCCGATTCCGGCGTGGTAGGCTGGGCGGCTGACCTGCTGACCGCCGAGCCCCGCTGGTCGCCCGCGGTCATGCACCTGTTGGGCGACCTGCTGGTGGTCGACGGCTACGAAGTCGGCGCGGAGATCGCGAGGCGAGGCGCGTCCTTCCCGGTGGTCTCCCTGGAGGGGGAGGTCTTCGCGACCGGGGGGACGGTCAGCGGCGGCAGGTCGCGCTCCTCGGCCGGGGCCATCGAGCGCAGGAATCGC
>Ga0255347_1002974_pt1 | contig 22827 bp, 12 predicted proteins | sample wastewater_treat_2_FD_192479 | JGI IMG/M metagenome (GOLD analysis project Ga0255347, IMG submission 192479) | Wastewater microbial communities from Lulu Island WWTP, Vancouver, Canada - plant24 | ecosystem: Engineered > WWTP > Wastewater > Unclassified | place: Canada: Vancouver, British...
CAATCGAGATTGGGCGCGTAAGCTGGCGCCGCCAAGCGAAACCCGTTGCCGAGCGATGGCCACCATCCGCTCGTCGCAGGCATCGCGGAAGAACGGCACTGATACGGATCACTACCAAAACTTCCGCCGCGTTTATGCTTGTTGAGCGAAGAAGAGCGCGTGGCCACATCCGCCCCCACCGGCTCAACAACAGGGAGAAGCGTGTAAAAACCTTCAGGCGCCACATTGTCGAGAACCCACTCCCAAACATTGCCGTGCATGTCATAGAGCCCCCACGCGTTCGGCATCTTCATGCCGACAACATGCGTCTGGTTGGAAGCGCCGCCCTCGGATGCATTATACTTGAACCAGCCCACTTCGCGAAGATGAGGGTCGTCGCCGCGTTCGGTTTCGTATTTTTGGATGTCTTTGTTGTTGTTGAAGGCGCGCGAAGTCCCGGCACGGCAGGCGAACTCCCATTGCGCCGTAGTCGGCAGATCAAACTCGACACCGGTTCGGCTGCGGAATTTCCCGATCGCACGTTCCATATCTACCACATGGCCTTCATCAGGCCACTCCGAGCCGACTCCGACAACCGTACTCCAACTGTTGTCATCCCCGGCGACTTGGTTCCCTCCGCGAACCCGTCCCCATGTGATATTATCCACCGGACGCTTCGGCGAATCGTCCTCATAAGTGAAACTACTGTAAGTCGAACCGCTGACGTTATACAATTGCCCCTGGGTCGTCTCATAGACAGCCATGTAATAGTCGTTAGTGAAACTCACGCGGTGATAAGGCTCGTACCTAGTATAAGAGCTGTCTGCGATGCGCCCTTGCTCACCGACCGGCGACCCCATCATCCAATCAACGCCGCGGGCGGGAATCTTACGCATGACGATCTTATCCGTCTTGTACACATCATTACCGATACCGCCTGGAATCGAATTGGAGCACGCGTAGTATTTGACTTCCTTCGCATGGTCTTGACGGAGATCCGCGACCATCCAGTCCGGCGGACAATCGACCGCATAAGCTGTGATCTTCGCCTGCGCACCGCCGTCCTCAATTTCTATCGTTCTTTCCGGCTCATCCGGAAGCGACACATACGGCTTCCACGTGAACTGGTGCGTCCCGGCCTCGACGCGGCAGTCGCAAGCCCCGGTGACGGCATCGAGCGCACCGCGTCCGAGCGGAGCGCCGCGGACGAACAGATCAAGGGTGATCACCGCAGGCTGGTCAACCGTGTAACTGATGGTCACGACATGCGTACGCACATCCTGCGTCATCGTCACATTCGAAAGTTGCGGCGTAGCGCCAAACACTACGCAACCCGCCACTGACAACAACATGATTAAGAGTTTCTGCATGTTTAAACCCCTCCTTTCAGCGCAAGAATATCGTAAGCCCTATCGGTTCCTGCACCATCAGCCGTATCGGGTCGGTCATTACCAAAAACATGTAACGAGACTCGAAAGGATTCTGCGCAGCCGTATCCAAATCAAAACGCGTCTGCGTGTTGAACGTTCCTGCTATTGCGTTTGTGGAACAGGTTATCACCGGGTTGACATGATTGGTACACGACCAGAAATCGTTTACCGCTCCGACTGACGTATCCAACTCTTCGTAAGTGGCAGCCAACAATGTCATCGCCCCGACAATCATTGCCACTGCCACCACCCTTGCCGTTGTCTTCATGACCGTACTTCTCCTTTCAGGTTTAAGGGTCAAGGCGATTACCTCCTTAACATTAGTACGAAGTATAACATGACCACCCTTTAATCGCCATTGCGTTTTTTCACAGATTGAGTGTGAAATCAAACAAACGGATGCTGGCGAAGCGACTGCATAACACCACTACCACCCATGCCGGTACCACCGCGTTTCGCCAGCGGTGAGGACTAGCGGAAGAACATCGCCCTCCAACACAGCGGGATTACCGGTCTTGAGGTTGATGACCGCGCACTTGCGTGGCAACTTGAAATCGTAACGACCGGGACGGAGACAGTGGACGGAGATAAAATCACCGTTCATGTTCACTTGAAGTCCCGTGTTCTCGGTTGGAACGTACGCGCCGGAATCCTTTGCGAGGTGATGAAGGTATTCAGGAGTCAACCCGCCGGCCGAAGCGACATAGACGAGCTTGCACCGATCCTCGGAACGCTCCGCCACGGCAGCGGTTCCGTCCTCGGTGAACCGCGCAAGCACCTTCTGGTCCGAAGACTCGGCAAGGAACGTGCGCGTCGGAGAGTGAAGCTGCCACGGCCAGCCGTTGTTCACACCCAGCAGTGAAACGATCTTCGACTCATGCATCAGCGAATTCATATTCCATTCGATACCCGCCTCCGCCCGGGTCTCATGCTGCGCGGGGAACGGCTTCTTGCCAAGCTCGAAACCGATTTTCTCGACACCACGCGAAGCACCGGTGCCCGTCAAGAAAACAAGCACGCGGCCCTCCGCACGCAACTCCTCGAGGAGCGCCTCGCGTTTCATGTCAATATCATAAAGCCCCATGAAAACGATCATCCTGTAACGCTTCGCCAATGACGGTTCTTCCAGCCAGTCCGCCAACAGCCAATTGTCATAGGGGACGCCGCTCGCCGCGAACGTCTGCAGTTGCCTACCGTTAATCGTCTCCTCGTCAGGATTGAAATAACTGCTCATCGTATTGCGCAGAAGCGCGCCGTCTTCGTCCATCACGATGGCGACATCCGGATGCCAAGGATTCGCCGGGGCTGCTTCGAGTTCACGCCCGACCGCAAGCGTGCCTGCGATATCAGAAGCGATCCCCTCCGGTTCGAACCAGCCGCCAGCCATATCGAGATACCACCACCCCATCCGTTTCGCATACATCTGTCCGGCAAGCTTCCGGTTGATTGAGCACCACATCGGATCATCAAACGCAAGGCCGTACTGCAAGGCGGCGAGTTCGCTTTCCCACGAGGTCTTCGCCCCATAAGTACGGAGGTCAAACTCGTTAAAGAACAGCTTGCCATGGCGATGAAAGGATTCGAGCGGCAAACGGCACCCAGACGGCAATCCCGGCACACGGCGTCCATAATTGGGCTGGGCGCAAAGGATATCCACTGTGTCGGATTGTGCGAACGGGCTGATATCGTAGGCGCTACAGAAGGTTCCGCCGAAGGCACCCATGCAATAGCGGACAGTCACGATGTCTTTACCGAAACAGTTCTTCACGTGCCGTGAAAGATCCTCCTGCATGAGAAACGGCCCTTTCTTAAGGAATGCGGCGAAATCAATGATCGGCTGATCGTTGCCGGGGATGAAATAATTGTGCTGGCCGTAATTGTAACGAACAACCGGCGGCGTGGCGGTGTCATAGGTCACCGTGTCATCGAGCCAGGCTTCACGGAGCGCTGTCTCGGTCAAATATTTCGTCTTGAGCCATTTGCGGAACGCCGTGATAGCGGGCTTCGAATAGTCGGGATGCACTGTCGCGAACTGCGCGTCATGGTAACCGGAGAGATGCACGCCAACGATCTTTTTCGCCAGTCCCGTCGCCTTGAGTTCGCCTATCAGTTCCGTCAGGCATTTTTTCACCGCATCCCGCCAGACGAGCGAATGGTTTGACATCCAATACCAGTGGCGGCTCTCCATCTTTTTCGGCAGCGAATAGGGCGAATGCGTGTTGTGGCCGAACACCTTACGTCCTTGGTCATTGACCCACACCTCGTCAGGATGCTCATCGGCGAATTCCGGATACGCGTCCAGATTCACACTCAAGAGGAATTTCGCATGCGGCGCGAGCTTCATCGCCTTGCGCACTTCCGCCACAGCCCCCTTCACATCGAATCCGTCTTTGGACCAAAACCCCACGCCTTTCGTCCGCGTGACTCCAAACCGGATATGCGTCGACTGGAGTTCCATCCCCGCCGCAGCCATTTTTGCCCCGCCGTAGAACCCTTTGACCTCGCCCGAAGTCCCGCCCTTAAAGAAGACCGGCAAGGCCTCCTGTCCGTCGAGAAGGAACTTTGTATAGCCATTACGTTTTTCTACTCTCGCAGTGTGCTCCGGTTCGGCGGCGATCAACGCGTCAAACTCCTCGTCAGTCATCGGCCTGCGTTTTTCCGCTCCAACCGGCGGTTTGCGGTTCCGGACCGCATCCCACCACTTGGTGTTCGCTGCGGCGAAATCCTCGGCACCCCAATGCGACCAGATGCTCGTCGACGGCACACCGGCGACGACTATCGCAGCATAGACGTTTGTTCCCGTCTTTTCATCCGCCACGAAATGTGACAACTTGCGATCCGGCATATCCGGCGGCGTATTGCAGAGCAGTGTCATCTTAGGCCCGCCGCGCCCTTGGAAGTCTAGCTTTGAGAAATAGGAGAGGTCTTCCCTGTCTGCAAAAAGTTTCAGGAAGCCATAGGAGTACTCGCAGTCGGCGTTGTGAGCTTCGCATCCGGCATACGCGCGGAGTCGCGTCCCTGCCGGCACCGCGAACGGCTCTTTCGCCTTGACGAGCGCGTAACCGACCGCATTTCGCTTTGCGATCTTCATGGCCGACCCGGACTTTGTCTTCACGACAGACACTTCGCCCGTCGCCCCGTCCCGCCACTCCACAGAAAAGGCCTCCGTGCCTTTTTCAAGCGGCGCCCGCCAAATGCTGCGTACCGGCTCCGGCAACCTGCGTTCAGGACAAACATTCTCCCAGCCCTCAGTGCCAGCAACCGCAGCAAGCGCGGCGGCAAAGAACAGTATCATTAAATGAATCGTTTTGATTGTGCTCACCTTTCACACGCCCTTCGATGCGGACACGCCTTACACCCAATCTATCTTTTCTTCGATGAAGAAGTACTCGTAGCCGGCGTCGCGCACGATCTTAACAGCGGTCATCAACTTGTCGCGCGAGTCGGGCTGGTAGGCGAAGTAGTCTTTGTACCAGTACTGCTCATGCGTCGCATGGACGAGGAATTCGTTTCCGAAGACCCGCTCCATCCGCGCGGGGATGTCTTTCAGCCGATAGCGGTTGAGAGTGGGTGCGCCGCAACCAAACGTCATGAAGTTGCAGCCCGTAGCCCTGTCGTACAGCCAGTTGTACGTACCGCGCGTGATTTTGGCCTGATCGGGCAGGAGGTGGTTGTAGCTGCGCGGGGCGACGCTGATGGCAGCGCCCCCGCTGAAACGCCAAGACAGTGCCGCCTCCGGCTTGCGGTTGTTCTCGATGCGAATGCCGTGTCCAAGGGGGAGGACGCTGCGGTCGCCACTGTATTCGTAGCGTTTCCCCTCAGAGCACCAGATCGTCTTCACACCGCAGTCCCCGAGTGCGACACACCCATCCTTCGACATCGATCCCCAGTGCGGTGTCACCGCCTTCGCGAACATTCCTGGCCCGGCGAAGCGCTCCACCTCGCGCGTCATCAAGTCCCATGTGAATTTTACGTCGTCGTAGTCCGCGTTGATCCACGGATAGTCGGGGAACTCGGAATAGGAGTGGAAGCCGAAGCGAAGCCAGTCCTTCGCCGCCTGAAACTCCGCCTTCCAGATTTCAGGCACGTCCTTCAGCGTAAACTCCGCGCCGCGCGCGCCGTAGTAGGGGTCGTTGCGATAGAAGACGTTGAGCTGCAGTTTGAGGCCGTATTTCTCGTGAGCCTCCCGCAGCGCCGCCAGGAAAAAGTGATCCCAGCAGGACTTCGGTCTCTGACGGGCTAGGTCGCGGAAGACGAAGATCACGTCATCGATGTAGAACGCCGCGCGCCTGCCGGGGATGTTCCGTGTGCATCGCACCTCAACATCGGTCATCGTCGGGCCCAATTCCCGCGCCGCCTCAAGAGCCTTACGCTTCTGCGCCGGAACATCCGGCGACTCGGCGCGGATGTTCTTTTTTACGCTGTCGCCCGGAAGTTCACACCGCGCCGTACGCCCCGTGACGACCAAAGCCGCGCTTCCCGCGCCAAGACGTAGTAAATCCCTTCTGTTCACGCAAACCCCTCAGCGGATGTAAATCGTGGTTCCTCGCTTGTGATGCTTGATGCGGATATTGTCCAACAGCAACGCCCCCGGCGCATCGTCGCGCCATGGCGCATAGGAGAACGTGTAACCGCCGATGATGTGTATCGCCGAAATCGGTTCAAGGTTGAAGAAGAAATCGATATCCGTCCAAGAAGCGCCATCAACCGCCACGCCGTCCGGCGTGTCCAGCGTCGGATGGGTCTGCCCCATGTCATACACCGTGCAATCGTATTTGTGCGTATCTAGATTGGCGTCGATCTTAAAACGATACCACCCCGCAGACGCTGCGGGAATGTGTTTCGCTTTCGTCACCCGCAAACCGGAATTGGAGCCGTCCTCTCCGCCCACGGCGATAAGCACCGTGCGGTTGTAGATGCCGCCGGTGTCCGTCAGGGGAATATACCCGTTGTATCCCACCTGTATGCCAGTGCGGATCGCCGGGCATGTATGGTAACGATAGAAGGGATTTTCCCAGGTCGAGGCCGAAAGCATCGTCGGCCCGCCAAGCTGGATCCAGAAATAGTTCATGGTACCCGGACGGCCCCACGTTGTCGGCACACGCACGTCGTATTGCAGCGAAAGCTGACCGTGTTTGACGTTGCGACCGAGCGGATGCACGACCGAATAGATCCGGTCTTGCACTTCGTGGACTGCGTCATTGCCGGCGACAACGAAGCCGTTGGCATAGGTCGGAGCACTCGCGAGACCGTCCACGCCATATTCCGGGCGGTCGATCTGCGGCGTGGGCGTCAGATTGGCGGATTTCTTCGTGTACCCCATGCGCGTGACGTCATCGGCACGGTTTTCATAGAGCTGCTGCCAAGCGCCGTCAACCTGCTTCCAAAGCCGGAGGTTGTCGATGTACATGCAGTAGTCTGCCGCACTTTCACCGCTCGGCGCCAGACAACGCAGCCAGTTCGAAATGCCGACCGCGCCGATGCCTTGCGAAAGACCGGATGGAGACGCCATGGAATGATTCGTGCATGTTGCGACGGCTGTCCCCGGCGTGAAATCGTCCGGCATCGCCGGCGCGGCCGCGCCGATCTCATAGTAGTATACACTGAACGTCTTCGCATCAAGGTCACCGATGATCTGGATGCGATACCATGTGAGCGCCTTGAGCGGCTGATCGGATCTATAACTGCCGACGTATGCGTAAAACGTCTTGTTTGGAGCCGCCTGCGTACCTGATGTACCGTTGCCGCCAAGACCGACACGGATGCGCGAGTCTGCCGTATTGTTAATGCCCGTTTCGTACGCCTCGTAGCTCATGAGGTCGACATCGCAGCGCGGTGTGCCGTTCCAGCCCGCCGGCATGCGCTGGTCGAATTCGAACTTGAACATGCCGCTGGTGAGGTTGGGGCACATCGGATGCCGGGCCATCGTGTACGACGGCGTGAAGAAAACACGGTTGTCGCCGTTCGACGTCACGCAAATCGGCCCCTGATAGTCTTTGTACCCAGCCAAGCGCCAGCCATCCACGCCAGCGCGCTGCGGCTCTTCTGGAACACTCGCCAAGGCTGAATCCCACCCCGCATTGAGGAATGGCGCGCCACTACTGCTCGTTGCCCCCGACGTAGTATAGTTGTCCGATGCCCGAACGTATTCAGGAAGCAGCGCGACTGTATTCGTCTCAACGGCTTCCGCCAGCGCGTACGTATGGGAAAGCGTAGCACGGCCGTCGACCGTCCGCCGCATGGACTTGTCAAAGGTGTTGCGGTAGAAGTCGACGAAAGCGCCCGCTTCCGGTGCCTTGTAGGAGGCTCTGATATTGTCGAATTTCGGCGTGAGATCGTCGTTGAACCCCGTCTCCCCGTAGGCGGCACCCGTGTCATAATAGCTGCAGACGATTCCAAGGCCCGCCAGACCGCCGTCGTCGGCGTTCATGTCGCTGACGAATTTGTTGTTTGCGCTGGAATAGAAGGGCGCGCCGCCGGGCGTCGCGTCAATATCAATCCGCCCGGTACCGAGATCGTAGATGGTCAGGTCGAACTCGCTACTGTCGAGGCGCATCAGGATGTCGAAGCGATACCAGTTAAGACGCGTGTACTGCCCCCAGGTCACAAATTTACGGTCACCGCTCACGCCATCGGGATCGCGCCAGGCGCCGGAAAGCGTCGCAGCGCTGAAGCCGGCCTGAAGCGGCCATTTTCTAAGCACATAGTTGTTGGCATTGTTGAGCTGCTGTTCAAAAATCGGCCCCAGCCAGCAATAGATTCCGCTACTCGTATAACCGTCCGGTGCGCGCATGTCGAACGTCAGCCGCACCTCGCCGTTCGTGAAGACGTTGCGGAACGGATGCGTGACCGCAAACTGGCGGTTTGTGGAAACCCTCGAGGTGTCCTTGGAGTTGGTCAGCAACAGTGCCGGATCAGTCTCATCGGAAACGACGGAGTGCCCCATGTTCATATACCGATTGCCATGTTCGCGGAACTTCTTCACCCAGCCGTCCTGTTGTCCCCCTGTCCCCTGATACGACCACGCATACGGTTCGGTAAAGCGGTTGGCCGGATAAGCGGGCTCAAGGTAGTCGTAGGCCAGCGGGCCGCCCTTGTCGTACGTATAAACCGACCAAGCCGCGCCCAGCGGCTCCGCGCTCGTGCGCGTCGAAAAATCGTTCTCATACAGCAACGCTGCCGCCGCCGTCAGCACTAGCAAACCTGTCATGGCACTCCTTTTCGCATGTTTGTTTTCCAATAGCCTGCGGACACTCCCAGCGTCCGCTACGTGATATTGTATCATAATCCGATGAAATGGAGCAAAACTATCGGGAAAAAACATCTGCACCGCTTTTGCCGCGGCTGGCTTTATCGCCAGACTGACCGCATTCCCCTACGGGGTGGCTGCGGTTGTTCCCGTAACTGCTTCCGCCTTGACCAGGACGACGCGATCCGTGTACACCCAGCCCGCTTTGATCCGGCTTGACACATAAACGTCCCACTCCTGATCTGGATGCGCCGCGTCATACAGATGCCCCGCAAAGGCTTCGGCGGAACCGCCCGCCTGTCCGCCGTACGGCCGGCGGTAGGTTTTCGGAGCAGGAACTTTGCGCCTCCTCGCGCGGCACACCGGTGATTGTTTCCGCCACACGGTTGAACGACCTCACGCGCTACTCGCCATCCACCGTAAACACGCCGTTGGAAATGCTCTCAAGGATCGCATCAGTTGCCGCGAGCTTCTCCAAGGCCATCCTCATTTGCTTTTTGCTTTGCCGGGCTTCGAACGGTCACGGTACAGCGTCTCGTAATTCCCGCTCGGGTGGTGAACCGGCCAACTGGCACGCAAGGCGTCCCGGTAGAGCCCCATCTCCGTGAACGGCAGCGGCTCGAACAGGCAGTCAGCCCGCACCGGAGCGTCGGGCTTCAGCCGGAAATCGCCGCCATCCGGGTCGAAGAAGCCCGGGTCGCCCTCCTCCCAGTTCCGCTCGATGCGGACGTAGCGCAGCGTCACGGGGCGGCCGTAGATGAATTTCCCGCAGTCGATGGCAACGTTCCGTGCCGCCACGTTCCCGCGCACGATCAGCGTCAGATCTTCCGTTTTCGGCTTTATGGTGGCCAGCCGCGGATAACGGACGCTCCAGGGGGGCTCGGTCACCTTCATCTCGGCCATGTACGCGTCGATACCCTTGAAGGCCTTTTGGTAGACCCACGAGCGGTCGTCCATGTAGATGCCGGCACGGCAACGGTGGAACACGTTGTTTTCGACGATGTTATCGCTTCCGCCGAAGAAAACCGCGCCGACGTCCACGTCGATGCGCGAGAACACGTTGCCGTACACGGTCACGCCGCCGTTGACGTTGTCGATGTAGATCCCCATGTGGCACACGCAATGGAACTCCCCTAACGTCTCGTTGTGCGGCTGGTGGTGCCAGTAGTTGTAGCGCACGACATTCCCGCGTTCGGCCAAGGCCGCCACATCACCGTACATGTATCAGGCGCCGACGTCGCCGACCTCGTGCGTGACATCGTGGACCTCGTTGTATTCGGTCACATGGTCGTTCCCCTTGACACGAAAGGCCTGATGCGGCGCGTCAAGCGGCTGGTGGATGAGACCGATTTTTCGATCCGGGAGATCACCGACCGGAGCGGCTATAATACCGAAGATCACCTGCGCCGCATTTTCAAGCGGCAGTTCGGTATGACCATGCAGGAGTGCCGCTGTCAACAGTGATGGCGGCGGCAATCGGTCAGTGGCAGAGGTTTCGCACGGGTCCCTGGAATAGGAGCACGGACATTCCGATCCGTGACACGGGTTGGAAAACCCGTACCCCTGTTTTGCAGTATAATTTGTGGCCTGGTTAGTACGAGCAACCGCTCTTTTGGGGTTCATACCCTCAGCGGCGGAACAGGCGTTTCACGTAGGAGTCAATATTGCCGGGCCGGTTCTGCTTCACCCAAAGTTCGCGGTAGCGCGGGGCGAGGGTCTTCACGGCATCGTGCTGACCCTTCCAGCGGAGTTCGACGACGGTCGCGAGCAAGTCCAAGAGTTCGAAGTCGTCCTTCACCCACTGCGGTGCGCCGCTGAGGTTGAGCGCCGCCTTGGCCGCGCGCCATTCGGCGAACACGTCCGCCATCTTCTCTTCGGTCATCGTTTCGGGGCGCTTGAAGTCGGAGGCCTTCTGGAAGATGTCGGAGAGCGCCGTGCCGTTACTGCGGATGACCCCGCACTTGAGGTAGAGGTTCCCATAGCGGAGCAGGGCCTCGCCGCAGGTGCAGCGTGTGACCCGGTCGATCGCCGCGGCGAGTTTTGCGTCGTCCATCTCCTCGCCCTTCGCGCGGGCGGCCGCATAAATGATTCCTGGCAGCCCCGCGATCCAGGGCTGCGGATGGTTGCCGTCACCCCAGTCCGTAAGGAGCAGACCCGAGGCACCATGTTTCTTCGCGGCGGCCATGGCGTTGTCGATGTTCTTCTTCATGTTGTCGACGCGCCCGAAAAGGCTGCCCCAACTGCTCGTGCCCGGACAGACGTAGAAGGGAACGCCCGCCTTCTTGAGCAACTCGCCATGTCTTTCAAAGGGACTGTTGGCCTCGTAGCCCCAGTCCAGCGCGATGATGTTTTTCTTCGGCATGTCCGGCACGAGTTCGGGATGCAGAAAGATCATGTCCGCCCAGCACATCATCACATGCCCGCGCGCCTGGATGTTCTCATGGATTTTGAGGATGCAGTTCAGATACACGCGTCCGGCACCCAGCCGCTTCACTTCGGCCGCGCTGCGGCAGTCGGGATCGCGGAGATCCCAGACCTCGTCGCAGCCGACGTTGATTTTCTTCGTGCGGAAATTCGGCAGGAGTTCGTCGTAAAGCCCTGAGAGGAAGGAGATACTCGCCGGATCCGTAGCGCAGAGCGAGATCGGCCCGCAATTGAGTTTCGGTTTTTCGGTGCGAACCCCTTTCGGCGTCTCGGCGAGGTGGTTGTATTCCGGCATCGCGAGCCAAGGCTCCATGTGCCCGAACGAGGCCTGATAGGGCACGAGTTCGATTCCCTTTTTCGCGCAGTAGTCGTCGAGCGCCCGGATCTCCTCCGCCGTGATCGGGGCAGGGTTCCGCTTCAGTGCGGCCGGGTGGTTCGTGTAGGCGAAGGTGTTCTTCAGATAGATATGAAACTGGTTGTACCCGAGATCCGAGATGATGTCGATGATCCTGTGGAACGTTTCTGTTGTCGGCACCTTCCCGTGTGCGGCTGGATATTCGTACCCGATGGCGAATTCCGGATCAGCCGCGAAAACGTGGGCCGCGAGGATCAATGCGAATACGGATGCAATGCTGTTTTTCATGTTGACTTTCCTTTCTTACCTGATGTTTTTTTCTGCAGTTTCTCTACTGTGTACGCTGCCGGCGAGATGGTTCTGCGGCGCGCCTCATCCCATCCCTTCATCTCTTCGAGGGTCTCGAAGAGCGCGATGCAGGCGGTCTCGTAGTCCACCCCCGCAAGCTCCACGATCAGCCGCACGCTGCGGTCGATGAGCTTCTTGTTGGACGCCTCAACGTGCGCCATCCAGTTGCTGTTCAGCCGTCCCATCTTGCCCATCGTTGCCGATGACATGTTGTTGAGTACCAACTTGATCGCCAGATGGTCGAAGAGCTGCAGCGGCGTGGCCGGCACTTCGACATCCACATGCACCAGCTCCGCCTGCCAGCCCAGCGGCACGCGGCGGCCCACCACCAAGGCGGACCGTGCCTCGAAGGGCGCGGCGGCGGCGGCGAAAGCCCGGCTCCACGCGTCCAATGAGCCTTGATCCAAAAGCGCGGCCTCGTCTCCCACCAGCACCGCCATCGCCAGATTGGGCTTGACCTCGGTGCGCGAGGCATCGGGCTCGTTGCCGACAAGGTAGGTGTGCAGATCCTTGAGCCCGATCTGCGGCGGATTCTTGATGAGCGCGTCGGGTGCCTTGAGCTGTGTGTACGTATCGGCCGACCACTCTAGACAGCGCGGCGTGTGGCCGACCAGATGCAGCCAGGCTTCGGTCGTCGGCCGCAGCGGATCCTTCACAAACGCCCACGGCGCAGGCGAGGCGGTGTCGCGCACACTGCGGAAAGGCGGGATCTTGAATGTGGGCGAGCGTTCGGTCGTGTCCGTGAAAATGTCGAGCAGGTAGGCGTTCGCGAAGTAGGTGACGCGCCCTTTCCTGCCGTAGATGTCGGCCTCGCGGTCGGTCATCCGCGCCATCGCCGCAAGGTTCGCGTCGGAGCGGAGCTGCGACAGCAGTGCCTCGAACTGCGCCAGTGTGCGTTCAGGCGTCCAGACACCGAGGCCCAGCGACGCGCACTGCGCCGCAGACAGCCGGCCGGCGAGGTGGTCGGCCAGCCCCGCCTCGAACGCGGCTCCCGTGACCAGCATTTCGATGGTCGTGGCTTGCATGCGCGTCGACCCCGCCACCCCCATCGGGCCGGTGCAGAGCACGATCGTCGTCACCGCCGGATTCTCGATCACGCGGCGGCAGCGCTCCAGCTTCGCGGCCAGCAGTTCCGCCGGGTTGTTGAAGAGGAAGAAGACCTTGGCCTTCGCATCCACGCCGCGCAGCACCGTGCCGATCACCGACGATGTCTCGCCGCCCTCCGAAATGGCCACGACCACATCGCCCTCGCGCACCCCCGCCTGCTCCATCTGGTGGTAGCCGAAGCTGATGTAATCCTCAAAGCTCTCGACAGAGCGGATCAGCGCGAAGTCACCGCCGGTCATCACGGCGTACGTGCGCTCGCCCATCTCGCCGCAGGTCTCCTTGAGCGCCGGCTGCCGTTCGAACGCCTCGCGCCAGAAGCGCCGGTTGGCGGCGTCCAGCAGGATCGAGAGGCGACCGGTGGCGCCGCAGCCGCTGAAGAAGACCCGGCGGTTGTTGTCCAGCGCGTCTTTGATCGCCAGACGCAGGCGGGCAAACTCGGGCGAGGCCACCACGCGCCGCGCCACGGGCGGGATGTCGTCATCCACGCTCAGCAACATGCGGAGGCCTTTGGCGGTGTCGGCCTGCAGGGCCTGCGAGAGGCCGCGTGTTCTGGGGTGCGACTGCTCGGTCGGCAGATATCCCAGATGGAACTGGGTTTCGTTGCGGATAAAGTGCAGCGCCTCGTCGCGCGGTGTCGGCGCAGGCTGCTGCGCCCAACTCCCGGAGGTCGCCAACAACGCGGCGGCTAAAAGTGTGACACGGAACGGTTTCAAGACTGCCATTTTTGACTCCTTTGCACACATGTGTCCGGATACGGAAGGATACGGAAGGAGACCGTTTCCTCGTTTGTTGACAGTGTATACGACCAGGCTCTCTCAAGGATCGCATCAGTTGCCGCAAGCTTTTCCAAGGCCATCCTCATTTGCTTGTTGCTTTGCCGGGCTTCGAACGGTCACGGTACAGCGTCTCGTAATTCCCGCTCGGGTGGTGAACCGGCCAACTGGCACGCAAGGCGTCCCGGTAGAGCCCCATCTCCGCGAACGGCAGCGGCTCGAACAGGCAGTCGGCCCGCACCGGCGCGTCGGGCTTCAGCCGGAAATCGCCGCCGTCCGGGTCGAAGAAGCCCGGGTCGCCCTCCTCCCAGTTCCGCTCGATGCGGGCGTAGCGCAGCGTCACGGGGCGGCCGTAGATGAATTTCCCGCAGTCGATGGCGACGTTCCGTGCCGCCACGTTCCCGCGCACGATCAGCGTCAGGTCTTCCGTTTTCGGCCCGATGGTGGCCAGCCGCGGATAACGGACGCTCCAGGGGGGCTCGGTCACCTTCATCTTGGCCATGTATGCGTCGATACCCTTGAAGGCCTTTTGGTAGACCCACGAGCGGTCTTCCATGTTGATGCCGGTGCGGCAGCGGTGGAACACGTTGTTTTCGACGATGTTGTCGCTCCCGCCGAAGAAAACCGTGCCGGCGTCCACGTCGATGCGCGAGAACACGTTGCCGTACACGGTCACGCCGCCGTTGACGTTGTCGATGTAGATCCCCATGTGGCACACGCAATGGAACTCCCCCAACGTCTCGTTGTGCGGCTGGTGGTGCCAGTAGTTGTAGCGCACGACATTCCCGCGTTCGGCCAGGGCCGCCGCATCGCCGTACATGTACCAGGCGCCGGCGTCGCCGACCTCGTGCGTGACGTCGTGGATCTCGTTGTATTCGGTCACATGGTCGTTCCCCTTGACACGAAAGGCCTGATGCGGCGCGTCATGGATCAGGTTGTGCGACATGCGGGTTCCCACGCCCCGCACCTCGACCGCGGGCTGGCAGGCGCCGCGGTTCCAGTGCGCATAGTGGTGAATGTGGCAGTTTTCGACCAGGTGCCCGGAGGGGGTCAGCGTGGGCAAATCCCCGCCCGCCAGCGTGATCCCCGCGTTGCCCAGGTAGGCGAGGTCGCATCCGACAAGCTCATGGCCGCGCCCGCCGTCAACGACCGCGCCGGTACACCCCATGTCCCGGATGACGCAGCCGGCCAGCAGCACGTTCTCCCCCCCCTTGACAACCACGCCATGCTGGCGCCCCGCCTCGATGGCGACGCCGCGCAGGACCACGTTCGAGACCGCCTCCATCGTGACCACGGGCACCTCGAGCATGGACACCAGCGCCTCGGCGCGCCCGACGGGTTCCGGCGGCCAGAAATACAGCAGGCCTGTGCCGCGGTCCAAATACCACTCGCCCGGGCTGTCCAGTTCGCAGAGCAGGTTGATCCCCTGATAGCCGGAACCTTTGACGACGTTCGGCTCCTCCTTCGACCCGGGCGGCAGGTTCCAGTCGATCCTGATCCGGTTCTTCTCCGGCTCCACGCTCCGGATTCTTCGGTACGAGGAGAAAAAGGCGACCTGCCAGTAGCCGAACAGCCAGGGGTCGGGCTCGTCCGCCCACGCGTCCTGCCGTTCGTCCGTGTAGTAGAAAATATCGGAGTTTTTGACTAAAGTCCGCCTGCCGATGCGGACCGTTTCCTGATCGCCGAGGTCGACAAGGGCGAAGCGCCCGCTCATTTTCGGCGTGTCGTTCGGCCAGCGCGCCAGCGGCATCACGACCCCGCCGAAGAACAGCTCCATGTGGGCCGGCACATCAAAACCGGCGAGTCGCCCGAAGTAGTCACGGCCCCGCGGCGTCAGCGCGCCGTAATCCGTGATGCCTGCCGCGCGGAGATCCGCCTGCATGACATGCCCGCGCGCGGCCGCCGGGATGCGCCGCACGGCCGGGCAGTCCACCGCGGGCACAAACCCCGCGACGGCATGCCCCGCCCGCAGGACGGGCCGCCCGCCGGCGGCGGCGCGGTACACGACCGGCGCCTCCGCCGTGCCGGAATCCCCGGCCTCGAGCGCGAAGCTTTTCTCCAGCCGCGGGTAGACGCCGCCTTTCAGGACGATGGCGGCGCCGCCTTCGGGCAGCGGCTCTGTCTTGCGCCGTTCGCGCAGGGCGTCCCGCGCGCGCTCAAGCGTCCGGAAAGGGCGCGCCGCAGTGCCGGGGTTCGCGTCGTCGCCGTCCGGGGCCAGGTAGAACCAGGGCGTGGCGCGGTCGATGCGGTCAATGCGCCGCCGCCGCTCGTTGCGGAAAGGCGCGCCGTCCTCAAGCGTTTCGATGTCGCGCAGCCGGGCGATCGCTTCGACCCGGAACGCCTCGTGCTTCGCCACAAAGAAATCCCGCGTTTTTTCGTACTCGCGGCGGGCGGCCGTGTAGTCGCGGCGGTCCCGCGGCAGGTCGCCCAGCGCCAACATCGCCCGGGCGCGGTGCTGCAGCGGGGCCGCTTCATCCCCCGCGACTTCCCGGAAGAGCTTTTCCGCGCTGTCCCGGTCGCCGCCCCGCAGGAAGCTCGCGGCCACAAGCAACTGCGCGCAGGAGTGAACCTCGCGGGACGCGGGCGTGTCCTTGCGGCCCGCCAGGGCAAACAGCGGGCCGAAGGCTTTGCGGTAGCGCCGTTCCCGCATGTTGCGGAACAGGATTCCGTCCGGCGGCGCGGGCATGGTGCGCAGAAGCGCCGTCAGCCGCCGCGACAGCAGAACGCCGGGATTCCCCAGCCCCTCGAAAGCCTCGCCGGGTAGTGCGGTGCTGAAGAACCCGAGGTCGGCGATCTCGAAATCGAGAACGCCCGCCCCTTCATCGCACTCGCCGATCCGGAAGCGCCTGACCGTTGCGGCGGGATGATAGGAGATCGCGTTGGTCGTTTCTGCCCGCGGCGCGCCGTCGATCCACAGCGCCAGGGTCTTGCGGTCCCACGTCACCGCCACATGGTGCCACTCCCCGGTCGTGAGGAGGCCCGCGCTGCCGACCCTTGCGCTCCCCTCCGGGCGCCCGATTGCGAAGTTGATCTCCGCATTGCCCGGCGACACGAGCAGGCGCCACCCGTTGTAGTAGCCGCTGCCGCACGCCATGATGCCGCCGATTGTGCGTTTGTGGCCGCCGCGGTCCACCTCCTCGAGCTTGTTGACCTTCAGCCAGCAGCAGAGCGTGAAGCCCGTCTCCGGGATGTCCAGCACGGGGCCGTGCATCTTTCCATGGAAGATGCGGGTGGCGCGTTGCCCGTCAAAACATCCGGGGGTCGCGACGGCGGGGTCGTTTTCCGGGGCCGGCTTGAAAGTCAGTCCGGCCGGGATCTCCCCGAACCGGTGCCAGGCGAGGCAGTCGCTGCGTGCCGCCAGGCGCTGTTGGATGGCCGCCGGCGGCTCGGCCGGATCCGTTGCCGCCGCATCAAGGACCAAGACCGTGAAAGCCAACCCAATGACATAACGCAGTGTGCGGATGGTCATCCCTTCCTCCTTCTCATCTGTCTCCTCATTGATTATAACGTCTATGTGATCGGGCTTAGAAAAAACACCGCCGTTTGCGCACAAAATGATCCGGCATTTTTTCGGTGGCGCGAGTTAACTACCTCACGCTTATAATGGTCCCGGCGTTGTGCGGCGAGAGGTAGCCCTGCGCGGTGAGACGGACACCCTTGCCGTTGCAGGTGATGGCGCCTCGTCGCGCGGCGTTCGCGCGGTGGTCCCGGCGTTCGGCAGCCGGGAAGCCCCATGAGCAGGAAGATTGCAGAACCGATTGCAAGGGGTTTGACTAGCATGGGCATGAGGACTCCTTCTTGTGCGGTGAATCACCAGTTGATACGGCAGGCCAAGCGGTACGACGTGATGTAAGTGTGAAAATCACGATGATAAGGACTACCACCATTCTCCCGCGAAAAAGAGGCGTACTTAAAGGCGTCGGTTTTTGCCGCATGGGCGCTTCCGCGGCAGGAGAAGTAGGTGCCGCTGGAGGGGCCGACCGGATCCACCGCGTCTGCGGTGCCGAGGTCGGTCTGCCAACGGTCCAAAACCCACTCCAGCACGTTCCCATGCATGTCATACAGACCCCATGAGTTGGGTTGATAGGCGCCTCCCACATGCGACGTTGTCAAACCGAGAGTCGTTTTTAGCGTGCCGAAATCTAACGGGGCCTTCAGGTCGTCGCCGTTGTTGAACGCCGAGGTGGTTCCTGCGCGGCAGGCGTACTCCCACTGCGCCTCGGTGGGAAGGTCGAAATCCAGTGCGCCGCCGGTTTTGGCACGTAACAGCCCGATAACGGAATCCGGCGCGACATTGCTGCTCAGCGGCCAGTCGCCGGTACTGCCGCGGAGCATGTTGTAGGTCACGTCCCCGACCGGATATTGCGAGGTGCCCGAGCCGTCACCATAGATCAGCGAGTGTTGCGTCACGGTGGTTTCGAACACGGCCATGTAGAAGGGCCGGGTGAGGGTGACCCTGTGGGGTGTGGTTTTCGTGGTCGCGCCCACGGTGGAGAGCGGCGCGCCCATGATGAAACTTCCGGGCGGGATCAGCCGGAAAGCGATGCGGGTTGTGCGGTAGAGATCCGAATTGATCTCTGGGAGCACATTGGTGTAGGACACCGGCCAGGAGGGGGCATTGGCGCCTCCGGAAATGTCCACGATCATGTACCGCGCATAGCCGCCGGGCAGCTCTTCTGCACGGTAGTACCGCTGCGGGTTGCCGGGCGTGCAGTCAGTATCCATTATGCTGAGCGTGTTACCGGATGCGGTGAGCGTGTCGCCGATCTGGGTTTCGAACGGCCCTGTCTCGTTTGTCGCGCAGAGCGCGATATAGGTTTTGCCGGGCACGGTTTGCCAGGTGATGCGGGGCACGGAGCAGGGGGTTCCGGTTACGGAGAGGATGGCACCCGCCGGAACCGGAGAGCGCATTTCTTCAGATGGCGTGCCGGGCAGGCGCAGGGCGGTGCGGAATCCGAATATACCGCTCCGCGTGAATGAATCGGGGAACATGGCATCCCGCAGGCCTGAGTAAAGGACACACACAAAGTCACTGCCATGCGCGCCGCCACGGACGGTGCGTCTACTGCCTGTCGTCGGGCCGACGGGATCCGTTCCCTGATTGTCCCCTGCCCAATCCAGACAGTGCTCGGTGACGTTGCCGGTCATATCGTAGAGTCCCCAGGCGTTGGGCAGGTAACTGCCCACCGAGGTCGCGTTAGTGTATCCGCCCCATGTCGACAACCGGTTACCCTTGCAGCGGGCGATATTGGTGATGCCGGAAAAGTCCGACAAACTGGTTACCTCATTAAGGCCGTTGTAGAAAAGGGTCGTTGTCCCGGCACGGGTGGCGAACTCGAACTGGCCCGCAGTGGGCAGATCGAACTCCCCGTACCCGGTTTTTTGGCGGAGGCACCCCATGAACGAGTCCGCGTAAACCCCGCTGTTGGTTGGCCAGCCGCCGCCGCCCTGCGCGGCCGAGCCGCGGATGTCGTTGTAGGTTACATCCTGCACCGGCCGGGTCGAACCTAAAAGGGTGGGGGGCGAAGGGTTGGTGTTCATCACGTTGGCATACTGATCCTGGGTCACCTCGAACACCCCCATGTAATATGGCCGGGTCAGCCTCATGGTGCCTAACGTTATATGTTTATAGTCAGGCATGTTCGGCACATCGGCGGGAAGGCCGGCAATATTGCTGCCGCCGGGAATCAAGCGGAAAACCATTTTGTTGGTTTTGTACGCGCTGTCTGTGAGCAGGTCCGGCACGTCGTTGGTGTAGGAGACAGGGTAAGCTCCCGCGTTTGGCCCCCCAGAGAGGTCGACGATCATGTACGACGCGTAGCCTCGGGCGTTCTCCTCCACCCGGTAGTAGCGGCGCGTGCCTTCCGGCGCCCAGCGCCGGTCCACATAGGTGATGCTGTTTTCGACGGTCTGCGTGGAGGCGATCAGGACGGTGTCGAACGGGCCTCCCTCGGTGTCCGAGGCGTAGAGCGAATATACGCCGTCAGGCTGGGTGGCCCAGGTGATGGCCGGTGCGGTGACGGTGACGTTCCGGACCGTGGTGAGAATCTGCTGCGCGCACGCGGCGCCGGTCAGGCAGACGGCTGTCGAAAAGATCGCGATAGAATGGGAAAGGGATTTCATAGTTTTTTCTCCAGAGGGTGTTAACGCATCAGTATGAGTGTGCCGCCTTTTGAGACAGACGCATAAATGACAGTTCCGTCCGTAGCGATCCGGCGGACCAGGCTGGCATCCTCATCACGGCCCGTGCCGGTCAGGGTCCATGAGGCGAGGTTGGCGGGATTGATAACCCCGCCCGTGGCGACCATAAGGATCCGGCGCTGCTTTTCGGGGATCGGATCGGAGGGCGTGCAACCGAGATCCACAGTGCCGCCGCCGTTGACGGTCACGGTTCCGGTTACGGTAATATGGTCGTTGGTCCATCCGTCTGCGGCAGCGCAGGTGCGCAGGGAGCAGGCGAGACCGTCGGCGAGCCCCAGGTTGCCTCCGATGACGAGCGCCGAGCCGGTCGGTGCGGCGAGCGCCCCGCTGACGCTCAGCAGGTTGGTGACCCAGATTATCCCCTCCGACGCCAGCGTGCCGGTCCCCGAGAGCGAGTCCAGCGTGGTGACCGCGTCAACGAGCGTGCATGAGGAGTCGCCGGCGATCACGGTTTCTTTGGGAGCGCCGGCAAGGGAGGCCGAGAAGACCGGGGAGTTGGTGATCAGCAGCAGCTCCGCGTTCGCGATCACGGGCAGACGCACCACCGTGTTGGAGGGTAGGTCGCAGAGCGAGACCACATCCGCGCCGTCACCCAGATCCACCTGGCCGAAAAGGGTGACCGGACCGCCGAACCGGAGGAAGTCATCCTCTTCACCGCCGAGGATGACATACCCGGTGGCGGCTGTTTCCAGCGTGTTGCTTTCCGACGCGGTCGCGGTGCCCGCCTTGACTTTGGCGAGCAGGCCGACCAGTTCGGCTTGGGCGTTGGTCAGGGGTCTGGTCCCCGAGATCCCACCCGTAGCTGCCGCCGAAGAGCAGTGCGCCGGGCATGAGATTGAGACTCAGGGCGGTCCGCGCGTACAGGGCCGCAGCCGTACCGCTGGGGTGGACGTTTGCGCTCACTGTGCCGGTAAGGTTGTCGATCCGGAGGGTGGCCGGATTGTTGCTGAGGGCACTGTCCGACCAGGCGAGCAGGCCGAAGGCGTGGGTGACGCCCGCGCCGTGTACGCCGCCGCTTAACCGCTTAAGCAGGATGGCGGCACCGGTCGCGGCGTCGTCCGCGCCGGCCGATTGGAAGGCCGAGGCGCCGGTTGAACCGAGACCTGTGGCGGTGCGCCCGCTGAGATCCACAGCACTGAGAAAAGTGTACCGGTCGCTCACCGCCATACCGATTACCACCTCAGCCGTGTTGCTGGCGAGGGTTGCCGAGATACCCGCACCGGATCCGTTTGTGATGGAAGCGTTGATACAGGCGATGGCCGCCTCGTCTGAAGACGGCTGGGCGTGAACCCATGAGGCGGCTTGCAGCAGGCAGGCGCCGAGTCCCGCAGTTAAGACGAACACCCTTTTTTTCATGATGACTCCTTTACAGACATGTCCGGAAACGGGAAATAGACCGTTTCCTCATTTGTCAAAAGTATATATGATCGGGCTTGGAAAGAACACCGCTGTTTGCGCACAAAATGATCCGGCATTTTGCGCAAAACGCGCTTGCGCGATGTCGGGATATTCACGTATACTCTCTTGTTAAGGAGGCAAGCACGCATGGCGAAAATGTTTACCACAGCACCTCGGGTGGTCGTGATTCTGGAGACCTGCGTCCGGCCGGACCGCGAGAAGCTGAATGGCATCCTCAAGTATGTCCGGTTTTACGGGCCGTGGCATCTGCACATCATCCAGAACCGCGTCGGCGAGCAACGCCTAGCCCACTTCGAGACCTGGGATGCCAACGGGGTCATCGTGGGGCAGTCCATGCTTGATATGGAGGGGACGCTTGCGCGGACAAAACTGCCGCTTGTGCTGATCGACCCATTGCCGCGCCATCTGGCTCCGTCATCACCCTTTTTCCGGCGTTCGTATGTCCAGAATGATTCCGCTAGTGTGGGTGTGGCGGCGGCGGACTATTTTTTGGAACACGGTTTCAAACGGTTCGCCTATGTCGGCGAGGTGCTCGACCGGCTGTGGTCGCGGGGACGCGGAGAAGGGTTTGCCGGACGGTTGCGCGAAGCCGGGTTCGACTGCCAAAGCTATATGCCTTTGACCGATGCCGAGATCAACGATTGGGCGGTGGAGCAGTCAAAGCTTACCCGCTGGCTGGCCGCGTTGCCCAAGCCGGTGGCGCTGTTCGTAGCCATGGACATCCGCGCGCGGCAGGTGCTCGATACCTGCCTCATGAACGGCATCAAAGTTCCTGACGAGGTGGCGATTCTGGGCGTGGACAACGACGAGCAACTCTGCCTGAGCAGTACGCCCACTCTCTCGAGCATTGAATGTGACATGGTGCAGTGCGGGTTCATGGCGGCTCAGTTGCTGGACGAACATATACGCGGGAAGCGCAAGCGCAAGACTGTTTTGACGTACGGGGTGAAGAAAATCGCTGAACGCCAATCAACGCAAGCCGAACAGCCCGTGCAGGATCGCCTTGTTGCCCGCGCGCTCGAGTTCATCCGTTTGAATGCGTGCGAGGGGATCGGTGTGACGGAGGTCGTCGCGCATCTGAAAGTCTCGCGCCGCCTGGCCGAACTGCGTTTCAGGAAAACCTGCGGGCGGTCCATCCTGGATGAAATCCGGGGAGTGCGGTTGGAGCGCGTCAAGCGGCTGGTGGATGAGACCGATTTTTCGATCCGGGAGATCACCGACCGGAGCGGCTATAATACCGAAGATCACCTGCGCCGCATTTTCAAGCGGCAGTTCGGTATGACAATGCAGGAGTGCCGCCGTCAACAGTGATGGTCTATGCTGTCACCGGGAATTGAGGGGTGCGATTTAATAAAGTTGAATCTCAAAAGGGGGTGTAACATATTGTCTGTAAATTCATTTAAAGGGCCTGTGGTCCCCTTCGGGAACTGCAGGCTTGAAAAAAGGCGGGTCACGGCTATCCTTCTTGTTGTGTTTAATTGTGTTTAAAAAACAAAGAAAGGAATGAAAAGCCATGACCCACGAACAGAAAGGTACCGCTAT
>Ga0255347_1002977_pt1 | contig 22816 bp, 17 predicted proteins | sample wastewater_treat_2_FD_192479 | JGI IMG/M metagenome (GOLD analysis project Ga0255347, IMG submission 192479) | Wastewater microbial communities from Lulu Island WWTP, Vancouver, Canada - plant24 | ecosystem: Engineered > WWTP > Wastewater > Unclassified | place: Canada: Vancouver, British...
AGATTGTTGATGATCCAATACATGCCAGCTTTGATGACGGCACCGCCTAAAAGGATCAGGGCGGGCAGACCGGGTTCTATGATTGATCCCCCTTCAATAAACCTTTCAATCGCAGAGCGTAAAGCTTCATAGCCCGCAATAGCCATCATCACGGAAACCATCAGACCAACCAGGGGGTCAAAACGTGCATGCCCCTGGGGATGTGATAGATCAGGGGGACGAAGCGCAACTGAAAGGGCAATTATCAGGGCGATCGAATACAGTAAATCGGAAAAGGAGTTAGCCGTATCGGCATACAGTGCAACGCTTTTCGTGAAATATGTTGCCAGGCCTTTTCCCACAACCAGAATCAGGTTCCCCAACAATGTAATTGCCAGGGCGATGCGATATGCCCGATCAAGGGCCGGGTTGGGTTTGTGGTCACGGATCAGTTGCATTTTGTTTCCAGATCTAAGATTGTGGCATCTAATTAAAACCTCTTCAAGAGACCTGTTATTATAGGACATTGCCCATAAAATAGCGAAACAAGCAAAAGGCGATTACCTGTATAAAAATCACTGGCTGTTGCTTGTTTTTTCAAGATAATAAGACAAGAAAATGTAACTGCTAGATTAAGTTTGGAATTAATTTTGGAACGTTTCCACTAATATTCTTAATTCATATTAAGGTAACCAAGAGGACGTTAACAATTTTGTATTATAATCGGTGATTGAGGTGAGTTTATGTTGATAAACATAAAAAAATTGGCAATAAAAATTTTACTGGGCTTACTTTTTGTCATTTCAATAACAGTAATTTTATTTGTTCAGCCTGTTTCAGCTGAAGAGCAGATTGTTAATGTTTACGTCTTTGAGGGTGAAGGCTGCCCACATTGTGCAAAAACACTGGCTTATTTAAAAAGCTTGGCAGGCCAGGATGAGCGCATTGTTGTCCATGATTTTGAAATCTATCACAACCTTCAAAACCGGGATTATTTCTTTACTTTTGCGGATGTGGTGGGTTTTGAAGCAAAGTATGTTCCTACGGTAATTATTGGAGATCATTATTGGGTTGGTTTTTCTGAAGCCATTCAAACAGAAATGGGTCAAAAAATTCAAATTTGCCTGGAAACCCCCTGCACTGATTTTGGCATCGATATTTTACCTGCTGAACTATTCCCGATTAAGACACAACCCGTTGAAACACCGACTGCCTTAGAACCAACAGAAGCGCCAATTGTGGATGAGCCGGAAGTCGATGAACCGACACAAGATGAGCCGGTAGATATAGAGCCAGAAATAGATGAATTTTCAATTGATTTGCCGTTGATTGGAAGAATTAATCTTGCAGACCAATCTTTGTTATTGAGCACGATATTGATCTCTTTTGTTGATGGCTTTAATCCCTGCTCGATCTGGGTGCTGTCGATGTTGCTGGCGATCACATTAAATACACGTTCGCGGAAAAAAGTGCTCATTATCGGTTTGGTATTCATCTTTGTGACGGCTTTTGTTTATGCGCTGTTCATTGGGGGCTTGTTTACGGTGTTTACTTTTGTCGATCACCTGGGGTGGATCCAATTAATCGTGGCTTTATTTGCTTTGATTTTCGCATTGGTAAACATCAAGGATTATTTTTGGTACAAAGAAGGGGTTTCTTTTACCATCAGTGACAAACAAAAACCCGGTATTTACAAGGGTATTCGCAAGATTATGAGTGCTGAAGAAAATATTTGGGGGCTTATCAGTGCAACAGTCGTTCTTGCCGCGGGTGTATCCCTGGTGGAATTTTCTTGTACAGCCGGATTCCCGGTCATCTGGACGAATTTGCTGGCGACACATAAGGTTGGGGGCTTGGCATTTCTGGCATTTTTATTAGTTTATATGTTGGTTTATCAACTTGATGAACTGGCAATCTTTTTTACGGCGGTGTTTACTTTGCGCAAATCGAAAATGGAAGAAAAGTATGGCCGCATCTTAAAATTACTGGGCGGTATGTTGATGTTGGCGCTGGCGGTTGTAATGCTGATTGATCCGACACTGATGAATAACATCGGCAGTTCCTTATTAGTGTTTGGAGCAGCATTTGGGGCAACCGGGTTAATCCTGCTTGTTCACCGAATCATAATCCCGCAAGTGAATCGAAGAGAACGCCAATAATTTAAAGATTGCTAAATCGAAAATTTTTAAAATAAAAAGCACCCCTCGATTTTTAAGAAGGGTGCTTTTTGGTTAATTTTTGAATTATCTTTTAATCCTGTTAAAAACTTGCTTTTTTACCCTGTTTTCCGCTATAACAATAATAAGGATTGGAGGATAATATGCCTGATCAAGATGCTTACTGGCGAGAGCAGATTCATCGCATTATGCCCGATCTGGATATTGTGGCGTATGAGCTTCATCAAGAGGGTTTGATAAATGATGTTTTGATAGTAAACAACGAGTGGGTGTTCCGTTTTATCAAATCGAACTGGGCAAAAGAATTAATGGACAATGAGGGACGTTTGATGGCCTTTTTAGGGCCGAAACTGCCATTTACCATTCCAAAGCCAGTGAAATGGGTAGATGGCGTCCTTGTTTACCCGTACATCGTTGGCGAAATCTTTGTTCGTGATGCATGGGCGCGCGCAGATGAAGATAAAAAACAAGGCTATGCAGACCAATTAGGGTCTTTTTTATTTGAACTGCACACTATTGACCCTGGTGAAATGAATTGGGACGTGCTCGATAGTTACGCGCCGGTTACCAAGGAGACCTGGGTTGAGATTCACGATCGTGTAATAAGCCAAATTTACCCTTTGTTGCTTTCTCACCAGATAGAATGGATTGAAAACTTGTTTTATCCAGCCCTGACGAAGCCTGGTTTCTTTGATTTCGACCCAGCCGTGGTGCATGGAGACCTGGCGCCATATCACATTCTCTACAATCCAGATGAGGAGCGGTTAACAGCGGTGATTGATTTTGGCGTGGCGGGTTTGGGCGATCCCGCAACAGATTTGGGCAGTTTATTGAATTACTATGGTGAATCGCTGGTGTGTAAATTGGAGAAAACCTATCCCGATTTGCAAAAAATTATTGAACGTGCGCGATTTTTTGGCCAGGCAATTGAACTTCAATGGGTTTTATTGGGACTTGAATCCAATGAGAAGTATTGGTTTACTTCACATTTGGGCAATGCCCGCGATATTGGACTTTTGTAAAATAAAATTCTGTTTAGGGATGTGATTAAAGGATAAAAATTCAATTTTTGGGTGGCAAGGCGGTAAATAGTAAAAATTTGCAAATTATTACAGGACGGTGATAACCCATCACCGCCCTGTTTTATATTGCGATATTTCATTTAGAATCTTTATCTCTGGCCTTTTTGATTAAGGATTGTTTTAAGTCCCAAAGTTTTTTGGAAAGAGAAACGTGATAAATATGTGGATTCATAATCCGCATAACGCCGGGGTCAAGATATTCCAGATCGGACTGGCACAGGGCCTGCATTTCTGGAATGGAGGGCGTTTCATGAACCCTGTTTCCATCTAAAATAACAGGCACCAGCATTTTTTCTACATGGTCGATTTCATTTTTTGCTAAAAGGCGGCGTTTGGTAGCCATGGTGGGATGACACAGTTCAAGTGGAAATTGGCCGGGGATATCTTCATCGTACAGGGCTACCAGGTCGGCTGAGGCTTTCCCGCGTTGATCATATACCCGCCACACACGTTTGTTGCCCGGGTTAAGGGTTTTGTCCACATTTTCTGAAATCTTGAGCGTGGGAATCCATTCCCCCTTTTGATGGATGGCCACCAGTTTATAGACACCATCCAGGGCAGAATTACCCGTTGAGGTGATCAGGTGTGTGCCAACGCCATACACCAACCGTTTGATCAAGTGGTTTGGATCAACACCGTAAAGTTCTGCCTCTTCCTGAATTTGGGTGACAATTTGCCAGATGACCAATTCGTCGAGGTCGTTGGAGAGCACAATGGATACTTCTGGAAAACCTGCGTCATTGAGCATTTTTGCCGCCTGGATGCTTAAATGTGCCAGGTCGCCAGAATCCAATCGGATGCCCACCGGCTGGTGCCCTTTTCTTTTAAGCTTTTCGAAAACTCGAATTGCGTTAGGCACGCCCGATTGAAGCGTATCAATCGTATCAACGAGCAACAGGCAATCATCCGGGTAGATATCAGCATAAGCCTGAAAAGCCGCCAGTTCACCCTCTCCCATGCCCATGAATACCTGCACCATGCTGTGGGCATGGGTGCCTTTGGGTGGAAATCCAAAGATGTGTGAGGCGCCCACATTGGAGGAGAAGTCGGCTCCACCAATTAGTGCGGCTCGCGTTCCTGCGATTGCCCCCAGGCTTTGCGCTCTTCGGAGGCCAAATTCCATTAGAACTTGGCCGCGTCCACTTTGCTTGATGCGTGCTGCTTTGGTAGCAATCAGAATTTGAAAATTCGCGATATTTAATAGGCCTGTTTCAATGATTTGTCCGATGGCTAATGGACCTTCAACGACATGGATGGGTACATTGGGGTGAATTACTCTGCCTTCTGGTATGGCGTATAGATTAATCGCTTTGGCATTGAAATTAATGCCCAGCCAGTTCAGGAAATCGTCACCAAAGAGCTGGCGCCCTGAGGCGCTTTTTTGTGAACGAAGAAATTGGAGTTCTTTTTCACCGAAAACAACCTGGTCCAACCAATCGAGGATTGAATCGAGGCCGGCATTGATGCAATAACCGGCCTGGTGTATGCCATAGTCAGGATTGCTGCGATAAAAATGGTCGAATTGAGCATTAGTCTCATGTAATCCCAGCCGAAAGTATAGTTGCGCCATGGTCAACTGGTATTGATCCGTCATTAAAGCGCTGCTGGCAAATCGAATATCTTCGGGTTTCATTTTAATTCCAATCAATTCGATTAATCCGATATTATTCGAATGCCTTTTTCCAACAGACGTCTGACCGAACACGCTTTGACGACCTGGTGTAAACGTTTGCGCTGCGATTCATCGAAATCACCTTCAAACTCCACATTTTCGAGAATGACCTCTTCATATTCATTGTCACCATCACAATCTTCACAATCATCCATGAATACGCGCTCATAACGAGCATCCACCGAGACACCTCTAAGTGGGATGCCATGGTTCATGGCATACGTGTTGACCACAATGGCTGTACAAGCACCTAAGCTGGCCAGCAACATGCCATAAGGCGTCAGGTTATGAAGATGCATTACGGTTTCAACGACGCTGGTGTCCTCTTCGCTGGGGTCAGCTGCTTGAAAGCTGGTTCGGAAAGTTTTATCCTGGTAAACAACAACTCGCTCTGCCATAATCGCTCCTTTGTATTTAAATGATTTATGTCCGTTAATTATAGGAGATAAATTTGATAAAACAAAATTGTCAGTTGCAGCTAAAAGGATTGAGAGAAAACATATAAAGCCTTGCGAACTTTCGAGGGCAATGTTCAGTAAAGATTAACCTTCGTATAGGTTAAAGTCTTACATTCGTCACCTTTGATGGCTGTTGTTACCCACTGTATGTTTGTATCCGAAACAGTGGACGGGTTGGATTCTTTACATAGAATTATGTAAAAAATATTGTGGAAACCACGGTTTTATCACTTTATTAATCCAGAAATAATTTGGGGCTTGGCAGACTGGCTGTGATATTGACTGCCATCCGGGAAAACAATATCCGTTTTTAAACTTTCCTTTCGAAGAAACAAACCTTGCCAACGCACTTCAATTGGCCAAGGGAAAGGATTTTCGCCCCAAATTGCAAGGCGGTTTGGACTGAGTAATTTTATTCCTGCAATTTTTAAAAATAAAGCAACAGGAATTAAACCGCCGATAGTATTTGCTGGGCCAATCGGTAAACCTGTTTTATCGTCAAACAGGGAATAAAAGCCAATGAATTGCTTTAATCCCTGCAAGATGGGCTTCATTAACTTAGTAAATAAATCCATAGCTTTCTCTGATAAACCTTCCCTGGCAAGACCATCAACAATCATCATGTTCCATTGGTTGTTAATGGGTGTTTTTATATTCTCTGGGAGAGGATGGCTGCAACGCCAGGTTTCGCTTATGCCAAACTCACAGGATAATGGGCCCTGGTTGGAAAGGTAATCCATTATCTCAGACAGGCGCTCTTTGCGAATGCCCCCCGACCAGATGGGGAGGAGGCAGGATATGTCGGCTTGCGTGTAATCTGCAGTTTTGATAACGAAACGGTCTTCGGATTCGAACCCCTGGAAATAAATGATATCCAAAGCAGAAAACACTTGCCGGGTAGTAATGTGCACACGATTGTTGACCCAATGCAATTCGGGTGATTGGATTAACTCTATGGCCGTTTCACCTTCGCGATTTTTCCCCTCAAGCCGCAAGATTGGATTTTTGGGCTGTTTCCCCTGGATGGTTAAAATAATTTGAAGACGCTGAGGAATGTTAAAATGTTTCTCGATTTTAATTAATGGTTGGATTCGGCCCGGGAAGTAGATTTCGCGAGGAGGTGTTTGTCGTGTTTGGAAATCCTGATAGCTGAAGGTACGAGAATTCTCCATCCATAGTGAATTCATTTTCTCAAGAAGGGAATTTTTCCACTGAAGATACCAGTTGTGGGCAGACCGATCCCCAAGAATATGTGCAATTTTTGTTAGAGCTGTCGCTTCTCGAAAAAGCATTGCCAACAAAGCTGGGCTGTGAGCAGTATGAATATCAAGCCCATTGCCCGTTTCTTCCCAAATATCAAAGTTAAACAAACCGCCATCAAGCTGTAATTGCGCCGCTGTATCCCAGGTCGGGATTTTGTCTTCTTGAGGTTTAGCGTTTTTCAACCAGCCCAAGTCGAAAAACTGTCGCAGATGGGGAAAAATGCGTAATAAAAAACTGGCATCTGAATTAATTTCATACAACATCAAACACAAGCTGGACAACAATGGGCATTCGTTAACGTTTTTGTCGCGGCTTTTCTGAACCTTTTGAAAACATAAACAACCCTGATCGTCAATTTGGGAGGTGAAACTTTCAATCAGGCTGGTAAGCAGATCTACATTTGTTGGAAGTAATGTTTGGGATAAATGCAGGATGTTGAGCAAAGTTGTTTCATGCGAACCCGACTTTTCTTTATGGTAGTGTGAATATTGATCTGTCAAGTGGGCACGAATATAAGTGCTTTGCGGATCTGCTTTGTTGGAGGCAACGAGGTGCGTTTGAGCATTGATCTGTGAGAGAAGAAAAGCGGTATCCCAATCTGGTTGGCCAGTTTTTATAAAAACCAGGTTTTTTTCGTGATATTTTTGATAATTTATCAGCTCTCTACGACAATCGGCCATGACCCAATGGCGTGCTGCATCAAAAGAATCCATTTGCGATTTTTTCGATGCTAGCGCCCATTGAATTTCTTCTGTTTGATCGGGCAGTAAAGTTAAAAAGAGCTGGAGCACTGGATAGGGATTGCTGTTGCTGGAAGGGCAGTCGCTCATAAACAAGGTTGGATAAATTGTTTCAGTTCTGCCTGAGAGGATATGATTGTGTCCAATTGTTTCAGGATGAATGGGGGTGCCCTGTTCCATGGGTATTAAGATGGCGGCCATTTCTGCAGTAATGGTGCATGTTTGGTTGGAAATATTTTTTATTTGAAGAGCACCAACTAATAATTCTGGTTCGGGAATAAAACTAAGAAATTGAACGAAGATTTTGTTTTTGATATTGTATTCAATGGTTATCGAACTGGGAGAATAGGCTGTTATTGTAGGTGATTGAACGTAATCTTCAGATTTCGAATGCCTTTTCTGATTGATAAATATATTTGGAAATACGCGCATTGAATTTGCGCGTAAATGATATGTTGTGCGTAGGTGGAAGGGCGCGAATTCGGATGGCTCCAAATTCAATGCCCAAAACTGGTCATTTTCGGGTTGAAATTCGGCAAACCTTCCGTCAGATGCCAGGATAAAGGCTTTTGGTCCATTTTTGTCAATAAAAATCCCTTGCATGCGGTAATTTTACCAAAAACATGGGTTTATTCCTCTCCAAAGAGGATATCCAAAAAGGCATCGATATCTTCATCTGTGGTGTCTTTGCCGAAAAAGAAACGTAAGGGGCGCGGGTTTTTTTGAAAATCAGCGTAATCTTCTTTATCCTCTTCCGTCCACTGATCCCTAGGCTTTCCAAGCCACTCGTCTTTCCGTTCTCTTTTTGGTGTTTTCTTTTCATTATCCATGGTTTTACTCCTTTAATTTTCTCGAAAAAAGTGATTGTGCAACTGACCGAAGATGCTCTATTTTATTAAGGGTTTCTTTATCCTGGCTTTCGCGAATATGCAGCTCCACACCGTCAGTCAGGGTGATTCTTTGCCACCGCTCTTGGTTAAGTTGGTCTGGTTGATTATTAGAAGCGTGGGGCTGTTGAGTCTTCCTTTTTTTTATCTGTTGAATGTTTTCGTGAACCACCTTCATATTCTTAATATTTTTGAAATGTTCAATAGAACTGGTAGTTACATCTGATGTTAATTTCGGAGCCCCTATTTCCAGAGGAACACTTTTGTGTTTGTCTCGATAGTGACGGATTTCATCAGGGGTCAGGCTATCAAGCGTTGAACGAATTTCTTTTAATGGCAGGCGCATTTCTTTAAGAATGAGGATCAAATCCAACCGATCCAGATGTTCTTGTGAATACCTGGCGTATTTACCACGTTTAATCGGACTGGGGAGCAGTCCTAATTGCAAATAGTAATGTAGGGTTCGAACAGAAAGCCCACTATGTTGTTTAAGGTCCTCAATGCTAATGTCCTTTGCCATGATTCAACTCCTCTAATATAACATCAATACTGTAATTATACACTATAACTGTAATAAATGCAAGTGTCATAGTAGTACATTGAATAAGTCACATTGATGGATTTCTAAAGCGTTGGGGATTGTTTTGGAAGGAGCAAGCATGTTGTTTTATAAAACATGTTGCTTTCTATTATTTATGCAATTCTGTTAGATCTGTTGAGTATTAATTCTGAATATGCTATAATCTAATCTGCTTATGGTTCAAAAGATAACAGGAAACCAGAGTAATCAAGGCACATTAATAGAGGAATTCGATTGCAATACTTGGGCGCGTAGCTCAGCTGGTTAGAGCGCACGGTTCACATCCGTGAGGTCGTGGGTTCGAGTCCCTCCGCGCCCATTTTGTTTTTAATCCCAACAATGCAATGTTAAGAAAAAATCGTATGCACGCCAATAAAAGATTGTTTTGATGTTCTTTTGTGGAGCATGCGGTTACAGGCTTAAAAAATGTGGATAAGTTTTTGTATTTCTCGGTGACTGGTTTTTACACAGGAATTTTGATAAGTTCTAAAAAATCGTTACAACAACAGGCATTTCGTTTTGAGCACAAACACTCTCCCTTGTTTGAAACACGACTTCGGGTTATATTACTTTATTGCGAAGTCTTTCCTTCGTGAAAATTTAGAAAGGAGCGTATTGTGTGGCTGAGACGCGCAAAAAACTTCTAAGCAGTTGTCTGAATGAGATCTCGTACCAATCTCACTTGCTTGTTAATGACGTTGAAATTACTGGAATCGCCTGGGATTCGCGCCAGGTTCAACCAGGTGATGTTTTTTTTGCCCTTAAGGGAGGGAATTTTGATGGGCACTGCTTTATCAATGCCGCTATAGACCAGGGCGCTGCTGCTGTTGTTGGCAGCCAACCGTTAAAGGAATTGAAAGTTCCCTATGTGCAAATCATGGAAGATGATCGTGTTGCACTGGCGAAGTTCTCAGCGGCTTTTTACGATTATCCCTCACGAAAGTTAGTGATGATTGGTATCACAGGGACGGATGGGAAGACAACCACATCTAATCTGGTTCACCACATTTTGCGGACGGCAGGATTGGCTACTGGAATGATCACTTCGGTTAATGCCCTGATTGGTGACCACGCGCTCGATACGGGCTTTCACGTAACTACACCTGAGTCGCCAGATATTCAACGCTATTTGGCGCAAATGGTGACCGCAGGCCTGACACATACCGTGCTAGAAACAACATCACATGGGCTGGCGCAACATCGGGCAGCGGAGGTGGATTTTGACCTCGCTGCAGTAACCAATGTAACGCACGAACACCTGGACTACCATCGAACCTACCAGGGTTATTTACAGGCGAAGGGTTTGCTGGTTGAGTCTTTGGCATACGGTGAGACTAAAAAATCGGTTGAAAAACTGGCAGTATTGAATAAAGATGATGAATCCTATCCCTACCTGACTGGGCTTACCAGCGTGCGACAACTTTCATACAGCCCGAGTGGTAATCAGGAGGCAGACATTTGGGCTGAAAATATCACCAGTACACCGACTGAATTAAGCTTTTCTGTGATCGGAAAAGGTGACCCTTTTAATATCCACACGCCATTGATTGGTCATTACAATGTCGCCAATGGTCTGGCGGCTATAGGTCTGACCGTATTTGGGCTGGGCATTCCAATTCCAGTTGTTCAGGCTGCTTTTGAATCAGCGCCTGGTGTGCCTGGTCGTATGGAGCGGATAGATTTAGGCCAGGATTTTTTAGCCATCGTTGATTTTGCCCACACCCCGAATGCCATTCGAGAAGCCCTTCGCACAGCACGTGAACTGACTGAAGGGAAAGTGATTGCAGTGTTTGGATCGGCTGGCTTACGGGATATTGAGAAGAGAAAACTGATGCCAGAGATTGCCTCAGGATTAGCCGATGAGGTGATCTTAACCGCGGAGGACCCGCGAACTGAATCCCTGGATGATATCCTGGCAGACATGGCTGAGGGCGCCATACGCGGTGGCGGAATTGAGGGGAAAACCTTCTGGCGTGAACCTGATCGGGGGGCGGCACTGCGGCTGGCTGTACGACGTGCTAAACCAGGCGACCTGGTGATTACTTGCGGAAAAGGTCATGAGCAGTCGATGTGTTTCGGCGAAGTGGAATATGCCTGGGATGATCGCACTGCTTTGCGGGCAGCCCTTGCTGACCTTTTAGGTCTTCCAGGCTATGAGATGCCTTATTTGCCAACAGCAGAAAAAAACTGATTATTTTGTATGGATTACGTCCTTTTCGGTAAATTAATTTACAAGAAAAAGGCAGCAATCCGTTAAATCTGCATTGATTTGCCAAACAAAAAATCCTGCCCTTTACTACAAAAGGCAGGATTTTGTATTTTATTATTATTGGGTTGGTCTAGCGCCTGCGGCTGCGGGGACGGTTACTGCCGGCTTTGTTACCGGACTTGTCGTGAAATTGCGCTTCTTCTAACGTCCAGCCCTCAAGCAAAGCCTGCCGGGAAAGTCTGATCTTTCCCTGACTGTCGATATTAGTGACCATCACGGTGATTTCATCACCTTCGTTAACAATATCGGTCACTTTACTGACATGGCTGGTATCTAATTGCGATATGTGTACCAACCCGTCCTGACCAGGGAGAATTTCAACAAAGGCGCCAAATTCTGTTATGCGGACTACTTTTCCCGTATAAATGTGCCCTATTTCCACTTGCTCGGTCAGGCGTTCAATCCGCTCTCGAGCGGCTTTGTAACCAACACCATCCGTTGAAGCGATAAAAATAGTACCGTCATCTTCAATGTCTATACGGGTGCCGGTCTCTTCTTGGATGTTGCGAATGGTTTCGCCACCCTTACCAATGACTGCGCCAATTTTGTCAACAGGGACTTTGATTGTCTCTATGCGAGGCGCATGGTCTTTAATATCCGGGCGGGGCTTGTCGATGACTTCCAGCATTTTATCCAGGATGTACAACCTTGCTATCCGGGCTTGTTCAAGGGCTTCTGACATGATTTGAGTGGTAATTCCGCTGATTTTGATATCCATCTGAAGGGCTGTGATACCTTTGGTGGTACCGGTCACTTTAAAGTCCAGGTCGCCAAGATGATCTTCCATGCCGAGAATGTCGGTAAGGATCACGTAATCATCACCTTCTTTGATCATACCCATGGCTACTCCAGAGACTGGCCGCTTAATGGGCACGCCGGTATCCATTAACGCCAGCGTTGACCCACAGGTTGACGCCATTGATGAGGATCCGTTGGAAGACATCACTTCAGAAACAAGGCGCATGGTATAAGGAAAGTCTTTTTCTTCCGGAATAACTGGCCGTAAAGCACGTTCCGCCAACATCCCATGACCGATTTCACGACGGGATTGGAATAAACGCCCGGTTTCGCCCGTGCTATAGGGCGGGAAGTTGTAATGGTGCATGTATCGTTTTGTTTCTGTGGGGATCAGGTTGTCCAGTTCCTGGGCTTCTCGGGGTGTGCCGAGGGTTGCCAGGGTAAGCACCTGGGTTTCGCCACGGGTGAACAACCCCGAACCATGGGCACGCGGGCTGGTGTTGACTTCGCACCAGATCTCGCGCACATCTTCCGGTTTGCGTCCATCGGGACGGATACGTGTTGTGAGGATGCGATTTCGTATGATCTCTTTTTCAGCTTCAGCGAAAGCTTCACCGATGCTTTTTTGAAGCGCTTTGAACTCTATTTCGGTGAGAGCGTCGGCTTTTTCGGCGGAGAGTTCTTCGATTACAGCATCTCTTAATGTGCGGATGTTGGTCGACTGTGTTTCTTTTACATAAGGTTGGTTGAGAATGTCCAAAAGTTTATCAGTAATTATGGGTTTAACTTGTTCAACCAGATTCTGATCTAAAATGGACAATTCGATCTCACGTTTTTGCTTTCCAATCTCACGTGCCATCTGCTCTTGCAGTTCAATAATCGGCTGGATGGATTTGTGGGCTAAATCGAGGGCTTCGACCATGACCTGCTCTGAAACTTCATTAGCACCACATTCAACCATGGCAATAGCCTGCTTGGTGCCGGCGACCATCAGATCCAAGGCGGATTTTTCCATTTCAGAAAAGCTGGGGTTGACGATTAACTCACCATCAATATAACCGATACGTACTGCACCGATCGGACCTGCCCAGGGGATATCGGAAATCATCAACGATGCTGATGTGGCATTGATGCACAGTGTGTCCAGAGGATTTTCGGTGTCAGCAGAAAGCGACATCAGAATCACCTGCACTTCATTGCGCATGCCTTCCGGGAACAATGGGCGGATGGGGCGGTCGGTCATCCGAGCAATCAGGATGGCTTCATCCCGCGGTCTGCCTTCTCGGCGGAAAAACGAGCCGGGGATTTTACCGCCGGCATACATACGTTCTTCATAATCTACTGTTAACGGGAAGAAATCGAGTCCTTCACGCACAAGGCCCATTGTGGTTGCACAAAAGATCTGGCTATCGCCCTGTTGAACAACGACGGATCCACCCGCTTGACCGGCTAACTTGCCCGTCTCGAAGGTAATCTCCTTATCACCGAGCTTTGTTCGGTATATTGTTGGGTTGGGTTGCATTTTTTTTATCCCTTTCATCTAGATTTCCACCCTGTCAGGGACTGAAAACCGATGAGGCGCCTATCCTCAGCAATTTTCAATACCCGACTGGTGGAGTGTAAATTTAAATAAAATTCCGCAGAAAAACCCGTTACAGATTAAATTTCGAGAATAATGCTCTTTGCGTCCTGTAAATGGGTGATTCTGCGGTTGTTTGTGTGCTTTTAATGATTAACAACAGCTTATTTCTTACGGATGTTGAGCTTGTCTGTCAGCGCCAGATAACGATGATAATCTTTGCGGCGCAGATAGGCTAATAATCGGCGACGACGACCCACCAATTTAAGTAAACCGCGACGTGAACTTTCGTCATGTTTGTTTACACGCAGATGGTCGGTCAGGTCCTTGATGCGAGTTGTCAGAATCGCAATTTGAACCTCAGGCGAACCTGTATCTTCACCATGCCGTTTATATTCTTGAATAATCTCGTTTTTTACTTCTTTTTCTAAAGCCATGACACTGCTACTCCTGTTATTTGATTTTTTGCAGGTCTCCGTGCGTCCAGCCGAAACCAGACACAGGACCAGTCACAGACTCAGATTATACCAGACGGGCAGAATTGTGCAAGATAGCTGATTTCAGGGATGAAGGGAAGTCATATTGAAAAATTATTACTTGGGGAAAGGCCGGAGTGTGCATTACCTGTGAATTTTTAAAACCTAAAAATCACATTCTAAATTTCAATGCTCAAAAAAATTGTTTATCCATTGGGTTACAAAAATTGGATCTTGACTGTTAAGTAAATAAAGGAGTTCCTCTCGCGGAATGTCGTAAATTGCCAGGTAAGCTTTAAGAAATTTTCGAAAGGTAATTATTCCACCATCACCATAAAAATTTAACATGGCATCCAGGTGTTGCAGGATTGTTTTGTGAACTGTATGCAACGGTACCTCTTCACGATCCAAGCGGCTAAAGATCCAAGGATTGCCAACAGCTCCACGGCCGATCATCACAGCATCGCAAGCGGTAAATTCTTTCATTCGATCAATATCTGCCACGGTTCGTATATCGCCATTACCTACAATTGGAATCGTCAAACTTTGTTTGATTTCGTGAATAGGCTCCCAACGCGCCTGGCCTCGGAAGGCTTGCTTGCGAGTGCGGCCATGGACTGCCAGCATAGCGCCTCCGTTCTCCTGGATGGTTTGGGCTACCTCCAGGTAATTGAGCGTATCTTCGTCCCAACCAAGGCGGATTTTCCCACTGATGGGCTGGGAGAAATTCTCACTCATCAATTTGAAAATCTTTCCAATTTTCTCTGGGGTTTTCATTAATGCAGCCCCAGCGCCCCGGTTGTTTACATTTTTTGATTGGCAACCGAGATTAATATCAATGATGTCTGGCTTAACTTTTGGTACAAGCTTTAATGCTGCTGATAGGATTTGTTCAGGCTGGTCGCCCAGCAATTGTAAAGAAAGCGGCCGTTGGTAGCTTTCGAAGGCGTGCCGCTTGGGGTAACGTGGGTGGTTTTCAAGTACATCTAAAGCATTGATAAATTCTGTAACGCTTATGGCAGAACCAAGTCGCCGGCATAAACCTCGAAAGGGAAGATCAGTGATTCCGTCCATTGGCGCTAAAATCAAATCACCATAAATGGGCAAGTTTCCAATTTTAAAGGTTGGTATTTCTGTCATACGATTGATCGTTTTCTGAATTTTTGCTCACAATTTGTTCGATCGCCCAATGGAGCGCATCCCTGATTATTGGGTCTGCCTCATTTGTTAGACGTTTTTTTAACAGCGGTAGCATTGTTGTTTCACTTTGATTGCCAATAATCACAACAGCATTCCTGACCAAGCCGCGTAATTTTGCTCTGTTAAGTGCGGTACCTTCTGTTTTTAACCGGAAATTATTCTTACTCCAGGTCAGTATTTCTTTTAGCCCAAGCCATTCTGGGAGATCTGGTTTGCCAAGCGGGCTAATTTGAGCTTGGAGCCTGGAATTGTGCGGACATACCATCTGACAGATATCACAACCGAAGAGCCAGTCCCCGAGATTTCTCTTTAGTGGATCTGGGATAATCTCTTTATTTTCTATTGTCAGGTAGCTGATGCAGCGGCTGGCATCGATGGTCCGGTCCGATTGGATGCATCCGGTTGGGCAAGCTTCGATGCAACGCCGGCAAGATCCGCACACATCGCGATTAAAGGGTGTGTCGATCGGTAAAGCCAGGTCAGTGAGCATTACTGCAAGAAATATGTAAGAACCCAGTCGGGGAATGATCAGGTTTCCATTTTTTCCGGGAATACCCAATCCTGCCTGGGCAGCAAAGCCGCGCTCCAGAACCGGTCCGGTATCGACATAAGATTTGACCAAAACATCTTTATCTACCTGATTTATGAGAAAATCTTCTAGTTGCTGTAATTTTTCCGCGATGATCAGGTGGTAATCTTTGGTAAAGGCGTAGGCAGAAATCCTTCCAAACCCGGGATTTTTTGCATTGTGGGGAGATAATGGAAAATTGTAGGGCATCGCCAGGCAGATTACCCGCTGGCAGCCTTCCAGAATGAGACCAGGATCGGCTCGTTTTGCCAGTGTATCTTCGCGAGCCAGATAGTGCATGCCAGCATGATAACCAGCGTCGATCCAACGCTTAAAACTTTGAAAATGCGGAACAGGCTGGCTGGATGCGATGCCAATATGTGAAAAGCCGAGTTGAAAGGCTTTTTCCGTTAACCGTTGTTTGACATGAGATAAACGATGCATTTGGTGCAATCGTCACCAGGGTTTTTCTTTTCTGGCTTATTCACTTACGATTATGGTAATGCTGAAATCGTAGAAAGCATCACCGTTAGCGTTGTACATTTTCCAATTCGAGGTCTTGCTTCCAGGTGTGGTTGGAGCAACCATGTTGACAGATAATTGCAAGCTGGTATTCGGCGGTACAGGCAGCCATACATAAACTTTATCTTCTGCTCCCAAAGAATCACCGTGAGCATGTTCAATATAATATTTGACAGACCAGGTAGTTGTGCCCGTGTTTTCCATTGTCCAGGTCGTTGTAAAAGTTTCGCCCGGTTCAAGATGTGTATCGTCTATGGGTTCTTGAGCAATCACCTGTGCGCTGTCTATGCCACCGACGGGAGTCGAAGTGCTTCCGCTGGTTTTTGTGGGTGGGATAATTGAAGTTATGGTAGCCGTTGGCGCCGGGGTAAAAGTAAGCGTTGGAATTGGCGTTTCTGTAGCCGTTGGCTGTGCCGCTGAAGTTAATGAAGCCTGTACTTCTGCCGTTTGGGCAAAGCCAGTTTTTTGAGCATTGACGTCAAGTTTGGGCTCAACGGGCTTGCAAGCGCTCAGCAACACCCCCATAAGCGTAAACAGGGTAAACACAAGGGTATGTATTTTATTCGTCTTGTGCATGTTTTCTTCCTCAGTACCGATGAATGGATTATTCAATCTAATATTCTAGATGATGGAAGCAAAATGTCAAGTTGAAAATGAAGGAAAGACCACCAAAAGTGGCCTTTCCTTTGGACAATTCAAAAAGGCAATTATTCTGTTTCAATCCTCGGCCCAAACCAAAGTGAAACATCATCGGTTGGGCTGCCATTGGCATCAATGAGCAAGATGAATTGGACTTTTTTGCCTGCTAGACTGTTCAGGTCAAACTTAACCCGATTGAACTTTCCATCCTGAACCTCATGCCAGGTTGCCAAAGTTTGTTCGGCACCACCGTCAATCCGGGCATTTAATTTAAATTTTACATTACAATTTTCAGCGCCGTAACACCCTACAATGGATTTAAAGAATAAACCGGGAGAAAGGGTCATTTCCGGATAGGTTCCGCGAATCCAACCATCGGTCGCATAATTTGGGTGAACTTGCATACCTGGTTCATCGTCTACAACCATGTTTTCTAAAACTGGTTCATCGATCACGCGCACCCAACCGCGATGGTCTCCGTAAGTACCGGGGCAGGGTAAATCGCCTGCACCGCCGGTCCATTTGACACCGGGTGCACATACATTTTTTGTGAAATCATAGATTAATCCGGGGATGACAATTTTCACCCAGAAGGGGCCATTATTTGCACCGATGCCAAATATTACGCCGCCAGGATTGCGAAGCTTAAAGTCACCACGGTATGTTCCTGTTGTAATCGGTGCTTGAAGATCCAATGTAATTTGGACGGACTGCCCGGGTGCAACGGTCCCAGTGGTCAGGGGTTTAGCTGCAGGAGCACCCATTGCGTTTCCACTAAAGAATACAACATCGTAGCCTGCGCCCCAGGTACAGGAACCATTGTTTTTTATGGTCCAGGTTTTGGTAAAGCCCTGTCCCGGGTTGAATTCGCTGCCATCGGGAATTGTTTCGGAAACGAAGGCAGCCTGATCACAGGGAATTTGTGGGGTACTGGTCGGTGCGGTAGTTGGTATGGCGGTGGGTGCTGGCGGCTCAGTCGGCACATCTGTATCTTTTGGCGATTCAAAGGTCTCTGTAGGCAAGGCTTCTTTGGTTGCAGGGACCTCAGTTGCCTGCGCAATCAATGTTTGCTGTGCCTGAACCGTTTGTGCAGCAGCGGTATTAAGCAGATCAACCTGGTTCTCTGCAGGTTTTTTGTTGGGAAAATTACATCCTACAAAAATTAGACTAAAAATCAATACCAATGCGATCACTAAAGTCGTTTTTTTCATGGCACTTCTCCTGATTGTCTGTCTGATCTAATCATTAATTATATTATATATGCAAGACCATTAAATTGAAACATGCGAAATGAATGGATTGCCAAGCTTGGAAACTTCTCCATTCATTCTTTTCTTGTATATACGACGAAATCTGTGCCAAACAAGTTCCAATTTGAGCAAGGTTTTCCAAAAAAATAAACAGCGTTTTTCAGGACCTTGCTCATGTTCTTTGAAAGACGATGAATGGGCAGTAAGTTATGGTTGTCTATTGATGATGCTCGGATGTTTTCCGCGCAGGGCTTTGAAAAACAGCGTCAGGCTGAATTTCTGACCAGTTAGCAAAAGCTGCGTTTTAAACATGCCGGCTACAGCGCGTATCAACAAAATAATGGTGATAATTAACAAACCGACTGACAGTAATAGCTGCCAGAGGGGAATATCTGTGATGGCGATGCGGGTCATGATGGCGTTGGGTGCTGTGAAAGGAATTAAACTCAGAATAACTGCCAGGGATGCATTGGGTTGATTGGCGATAACGCCGCTCAGCATTACTGGGATCAGAATAGGCAAGATCACAATGAAAGTGGCTTGAGAGGCTTCTTTAACGGTGCCAACCAGGGCTCCAACTCCAGCCATGATAGTGGCATAAACCAAATACCCTAAAATAAAGAAAATAACGCCCCAAAACAGAACGTTGATAGGAAGTTGGGCGAGAGTAGATAGCAGGAGGGTTTTACCTGCCAACCGAAGTAAAATAAATGCGGAGCCTAACCAAACTACTAATTGCAGTAAGCCAACCAAACCCAGCCCCAGGATTTTTCCTGCCAATAATTCCCGTGGCTTTATTGAACTTACTAAGATTTCCATTACCCGATTTTCCTTTTCCTTGGTGATGCCATTCATCATCAGGCTGGCTGAAGCAAGGATTAATACATAAAACAGCATGGTCATCCCATAGGGGATGTAAAAAGACATGGCATCCGTGGCAAAATCGATGCCTTCTTCGCCTTCGCCTGGGAGGAGGTCTACATACTGAACTTGCATAGGATTGAAAAAGGAATCGAATTGCTCTTGATCGCCACCGAGGAGATTGTATTGGATGAGCGTGTTGATCTTCCAGGTTGAATCGAGGGAGGCAAATGGGTTAAAATCCTGGCTGATATATTGGATGGACCCACTGTAAATATAATCGGGTTGAATTATGAAAAAGCCGCTAATCTCACCAGAGAGTACTGCCTTTCTTGCCTCATCTTCTTGATGGAACGGAATGATTTGGTCTTTACCGAGCCATTCAGGGCTGCTTTTTATAATATTGGCAAAGTCAAGGTAGCCTTGCGGAAGCTGGGTGTCAATCGAACTATCTGAAACTGAAATACCATCGGCGTCTTCGGAGGGTTCTTTCTGCTTTATTAAGGACATCACACCCAGAATTAATGCTGGAACCAAAGGGACAAGAATCAATGCAAGTAGAAATGAACGTCGTTTAACGGTATTGATAAATTCGGTTTTAAGAACAATCCACGTCTTATTCATGCCGCCTCCTGCTTACCAAATAGTTGTCTGAAAGAAAGGCGTTTTCCGTATTGCAGCATACCCATGCGGAATACTCGCCCTGCAAACCACATAGAAAGGATTGCGGAGATCACCAGCATCAGGATAATTAGGGCAATTTGCCAGATTGGTATCGTCGTTAATGCCAAGCGAAGCATTACAGTAATTGGCGCAGATAGTGGAAAATAGCTCAGGATGATTGCCAATGTACTGTTAGGGTTCATCATGATTGGGGTGATCGCGTAAAAAGGAATGGTAACGAGCATGGAAAAAACCCCACTAATCTGCTGAGCTTCTCGCACTTCCGTCATAATGCCGCCAATCGTGGACATAATTCCAGCGACCATTGCGAAAGCTGGTAAAAAAAGTAATGCCATGATCAGAAACATATAGCTCGGTATTGTAATACTGTGTAAAACAGGCCAAATCTTTCCCGCAATTGAAATGCCAATCCACAAAAATATGAGCCAAACGACCAGTTGCGTCAATCCTACGCCGATATTACCAAGGGTTTTACCGACCATCAATTGTCTGGGAGTAACCGAAGTAATCACAATTTCCATCGTACGATTTTCTTTTTCTTCTACCACTGCCTGTAGAAGATAACCGCCACTTGTGAGTACAACTATGATGAAAGTAATACCAGCAACGATGGGGAGAAAAATCAAGAACCACTGATCCTGACGCATTTCACGGCTGCCATCTAAAGCCACGATTGTAAAGACATTACCTCTCTGAAGACGCGCCAAGACAGACGGATCCATTTTTTGAACAACATCAATATTTTTGCGGACAAGCTCCATAAATTGATATTGCGCATCGTTGGAAGGTGCTTTTAAATAGATTAGTCCTACATTACGGTTTTTTGGAAAATCCTCCGGGATGACGTAATAAGCCTGGATTATTTTTGCTTCGAGGTCAGATTGGGCTTGTTTAACATCAACGTATGGGATGAATTCGATGATTGGTTCAAAAATATTGCCCTTGATTTTTACCGGAGTGGTATCTTTTAGGAAACCTGGCTGGTCAATGTAACCTATTGGAGCGGTTTCTACAGTGAAAAATGCCATAGCAATCACAATAAATGCCATTGCGATTACAAGAATCGGTAAGCTGAGCAAGCTAAACAAAAACCGCTTTTTAAATACATGCCGGGTGTATTCGTGTTTTATAATTTTCCATGTCTTATGCATCCTGTTCCTCCGCCTGCTTTTTGACGACCTGAATGAAGATTTCATTAAGGGGTGGAATGGCAATTTCAAAAGCTGTTATTTCTATTCCCTGGTTAATAAGCTGCTTTAGAACCTGATTGGGCTGTGTCTCTTCTGCTAAAACCAGCAAGTCTCGCCCGTTTACCTGGCGAATATCTTTAACGCCGACAATGGTTTCAGGCAAGGGAGAAAGCGAAGTAACGAGAACGTCTTGCGAGGCAAATTGGGTTTGAATATCTTGCAAGGTTCCGTATAAAACCTGATGCCCATGATTAATCAGCAAGATACGATCACATAGTTCTTCAGCCTGATTCATCTGGTGGGTTGACATGATGATGGCTTTACCTTCAGAGCGCTTTTCTTCGAGGATATCTTTCACCATCTGCACGTTGATTGGATCAAGTGCGGCAAAAGGTTCATCGATGATGACCAGTTCGGGGTCGTGAATCAATGTTGCAATCAGCTGTGCCTTTTGCTGCATTCCCTTGCTGAGCTCTTTAACCTTTTTATCTTTGACTTCATAAAGTTCGAATAGTTTTAAATATTCGTCTAATTTTGCTCCGATACTCTTCTCTGGAAGACCTTTTAGGGAAGCAAGAAAGGTCAAACAACGGCTAAGAGGGATATCCTGGTAAAGGCCGCGTTCTTCCGGGAGATAGCCAATACGATTCTTTTTTTCGTCCGTCATGGGGCCACCCATTATTTGAATTTCACCGGAGTCGGGTTCGAAGATGTCTAAAACCATGCGAATACAGGTAGTTTTCCCCGCACCGTTGGGACCTAACAGCCCAAAAATCTCGCCGGGTTGAACTTGAAAGCTCAATTGATCAACAGCCTGTGTTGCCCCAAAACGTTTGGATATATTGTTGATGTTAATGATTGACATAATTACTCACTTTCCTAACCATGGTTGATACAATCGTATCAATTTTTTGTTTTAATTTCGAAACAAATAAATAGCGAATTTTTTATCCTTTTGGCATGAGAGCCATAAGACCAAAATTCCAAATGCTGAACCTAATAAGATTAAAGGCCACGTCCATGCCAGATCTGCTGTCAGGGGTGTAGGGCAGAGTTCATCGGTCGGGTCAAATGCAAATACAAGCCAGTGTTTGGCATTCTCAGCTAAATCAGCGCCTTCAATTTCATCCTGAAAATTTTCTTTAAAGAGGGTCCCAAGTGGGCTATGGGCCAGGTAGAGCTTGATTTCCTCCTATTCGTCCTCGCTTTGCGGCTTGCGAGCCATGACTGAAAGGGATTTATACCGGTTTAACAGTGTAACATAAGGGTTTGTTTGTATGTTTTGGGCCCAACCTGTTTCCTCATCAAACCCGCTGATGATGTAATACTTTCATTTAATAACGATTTTTTATTTTCTTTTTCAATTAAACTTATAGATTCATAATTTCACTTCATAACTTCACTCCTTAACTATGATATATATCATAGTACACTATAATTGGTAAGATGTCAATCATATTACTTGTTTTCGTGTAAAAACTTTCTTTTAGAAAAAAAGTATTCAACCGGTATGTGATGAATATTCCCTGTATGACGTCCTGTTGTTGAAAGGGCCAGGATAGGATTGCCCAGCAATTACCCCAACCCAAACTTAAAGAAGATCAGCAGTAATTTGAGTAATTTTTTAACAAGATTTTTTCTTGAATGGGCAGTAACCTTTGGAAATGAAAAATCTCTTGCGTCATTAGTTTCCTCTGATGACAATCAGTGGTCTTTAGGTTTTATTGACATCATAATCTGAATTACGATACTAATTTTTGATTAAATTTTCAATTGTCATTTATTTACATGTAAGAAAACAGTAATTATTTATCGATGGTAAACGGGGGAGATTATTTAACATCTTTTCTATAAAATGAGCCAGAAATACCCATTGTTCTTTAACAATCGAGTGACCTGCCAGCGCAATAACGCTTGCCGATTTGCCAATCCTCGCTGATCTCCATCAACCTGGCTGAGATCAGTCTCAAACAAGAAGCTTCGTTTGGAAATACACCTGCAA